>Ga0315282_10006555_pt1 | contig 19434 bp, 20 predicted proteins | sample YL17G07_20_MG_FD_203693 | JGI IMG/M metagenome (GOLD analysis project Ga0315282, IMG submission 203693) | Sediment microbial communities from Yellowstone Lake, YNP, Wyoming, USA - YL17G07_20 | ecosystem: Environmental > Aquatic > Freshwater > Lake > Sediment | place: USA: Wyoming | collected... | reverse complement strand
TTACATTAGTGGAAGATGGAAGCTAGAAGTGACAACTCCAGATGGCTATTATATTTACGGAAAACCAAATTTGGGTAAAATTATATACACTTACACAACATCCATTCCTGTTCCAGAAGAAAGAGTCGGTGAACTAATCCTTTCAATAGGATAGTTATCAAATTCTGAGTTTATCAAAATACTTTCTTACAATTTCTCTTGGTTTCTTCATTTCCAGAATTCTACCATTTTCCATTCTTGCGACTCTAGTGCAAAAGTTTAAAATTTCAAAAATATCATGTGTAACATAAACCGTTGTTAAATTATATTTTTTGTGCATACTCAAAAACAGTTTTTGCATCTCTGCTTTAAGATCTATGTCAAAAGAAGAGTAGGGCTCGTCCAACAAAAAAATATCCGATTTCTGCGCTATCGCTCTCCCAAGAGCAAGTCTCTGCTTCTCTCCACCAGAAAGATATTCGGGCTTGGAGTTCGCTTGACCTTCTAGGTTTACTGCCTTCAGAATTTCTTCAATCTTCTTTTCTCTTCTATCTTTTTCACAAATCCAATTGCTTAGAACAAATTCCAAATGGCCTTTAACCGACATGTGGGGCCACAGTGCCAAGTCCTGGAAGATGAATGAAATGTCTCTTTCTTCTGGTAAAGCAAATGCCTTCGAGGATGAAACTTTTTTTCCTCTTAAAAAAACTTCACCAGTATCAGGTTTTTCCAGACCAGCAATAATTCTTAGAATGGTTGTCTTCCCACACCCAGAAGGTCCAAATATACCAAACCTTTCACCTTTCTTGACTTCAAAACTTATATCTTTTAAAATTTCTTTTCCATTAAACCTTTTGTTTACATTTTCAAGTTTAATCAATTCACTCACTCCCTATATACCCATGAATGTAAAATATAAGCGAAAAATATGATGGCTAGGAAGAATAGAGATAGAGATGCCACATATGAATAATTTGCATAATGCATTAAAGTTTCTATTCTCATTGAAAGAGTTTGAAATCCTGGAGGAGTAACCATTTGAGTTAATCCCACTTCACCGAAGCAGAGAATAAAAATGATTATGAATGAAGATAGAAAACCGCCTTTGGTAAGAGGAATAATTATTTTGTAAATCCTTTTGAAAAAGCTTGATTTACTCAATTTGGCAGACTCCTCTATTGAAGGGGAAATCTGCGGGAAAAAAGAAGAAAAAATGAAGATAGAAAATGGAAGAAACCTTACCAAATAACCAATAACTATTATCCAAAATGTTCCATAAATAGGAATTGGTAAGCTATTGTAGAAATTTATCAAAGAAATTCCAATCACTGGAGAAGAAATGGCAAGTGGAAAAGAAATCAGTGTTATTAAAGATTTGCTATTCTTGAAAATATAATAAGTAAAGAATCCTAGAAAAGTAGCGACTATTGTTCCGGACATACTAGCTAACAAGGAATTAAAAATTTGAATCTTTGCTGAATTAATAGCATCAAAAAAGTTTAGTTCAGATTCTATAAATAGCATACCAATTGGAAGCAGGAGAGAGAACAATAGTACAAATAAAATGAAGGAATATACAGCAGCTTTTTGTCGTTTTGATAGGTTAATAAAATTTACCTTTTTTCTGGAAGATGAAGAAATTGTTGTAAAGGATTTTTTTCTAAAGTAAAAATGAATTGAACCAGTCAGCAATATAGCCAATCCAACTAAAGGTAGAGAAAATACTATCGCTCTTCTAATATCAAAAAATGCAGCAAGCTGGGCAAATATTTCAGAAGAGTATACATTCACTCTAAGAAAGGACGCTACTGTGTATTCAGAAATGGCTAGAACAAAAACAAAGAAGCAAGCTATCAGCAAATGTGGCCTTATGAGTTGAAGTACAATTTTTCTCACCACCCTTTTTCTATTTGACAACCTTCCAGAATCGATTAGGTTACTGTCTATGTTTTTAAGGCCCAAAGATATGATAAACATTGCAATTGGAAAGTATGATAGAGACAAGAAGACAATTACTGCAAATGGATTGTAGATGTTTATTGGTATGTTTTGAAAAATTATTTCAGTAAATGTCCCTCTTTTCCCCAAAAGACCCATCCAAGAAAAAGTTAAAATGTATGGAGGAATTAAGAATGGGATGAATAGCAAAGACTTGAAAAAATTTCTATGGGATAAATTTGCATATTCTAATAAAATTGCAAGGATTAAACCAATGCCCCCAGCAATTATTGAGGTAAATAAACCTATCAAGATTGTTTCGAAAAAAATCTTGACAGTTCCTGAATCGAAAGAGAGTGCGATATAATTTAGTAAAGAATAAATGTTGGCTGGCTGAAAATTTGGAAACAGAGCATAAACAAAAAGATAGAATATTGGAAAAAAAATGAAAATCAATAGAAGAAAATAAATAAAGTACTTGAAATTATTATACATATTCTCATATAGGTTTTTCTATCTTAAGAAAACTTCTTGTATAAATTCACTTGAGACATTCAATTTTTCGTAAATTTGTTCGTATGTTGCATCCATCTGCTTTATGTTTTTTTGTATATTTTCTGGAACTGAACTGTTAGCTTTTAATGGAATTTGCATGGCGGATTCTGCAAGTTGTTCTTCAACTTTTGATGTCAGTATAAAGTCTATTAGTTTTTTTGCTTCTTCAGGGTGAGGTGCCCCTTTTATCATCATAACTGAATTTGGAAATAGTACTGTGCCCATTCCTTCTTTGTCCTGATCTGGGAAAACCATTATAACTGGTTTTTTTGCCACTAGTGCATCATGTGCGTCATCAGTATCGAGTGAGCCAAGCCAACATTCACCAGAAACAACTTGATCTCTGACCATAGAAGGGCTTTCCAATATGCTAACACCATTATCCTTCATCTTTAGATAAAATTCTTTTGCATTTTCATCTCCAAGTGAAGCAAACAAAGCTGCAGTCAATGCAGAGCCAGTCCCAAGCAAAGGATTGGATATGCAGGCTTTCCCTTTCCATTTCGGATTCGTGAAATCATACAAGGAATTTGGAGAATCCTTTTCAGATATTTTTTCTGTATTATAAAGAATAACTCTTGCCCTTGCAGCAAATCCAGTCCAATAGCAATCCTTATCCTTGTAAATGGATGGAATGTCATTCGCATTCGGAGAGCAGTAAGGCTGCAAAACATTTTCGTTTTTTAACAAGATGCTTCTTATAACCTCATTGTTCCAGAAAACATCTGCTCTCGGATTGCTTTTTTCTACAATCAGCCTATTCACTAAACCAACAGTTTTTGTTGCTTCCGTGTCATAAAGAGCTTCTACTTTGATCCCTGAAGACTTTTCAAATTCTTTCAGTATGGGTTCAGAAATGTCCTGATCGTGCGAAACATATACAATAACTTTTTTTTCTTCTTTGGGAGTCCCAAACAAAAATACAGAGATGATTAGAAAAATAGCTACTGCCAAAGCAATTCCCAAAAAAAGTTTTTTACTTTCTAAGTATATTGTTTTTTTATTCTTCATATAATTTCGCTATTATTTCTTTATATTAATCGGATAAAAATATAATTATGAAAGGTCAGCTAATACCTTTTGTTTTCATGATTTTACTGGTAGCTACTGTGATGATAGGCTATATATTTTACAACACCTACTATGGAACAAATTACCAATTGCAAATTTTTAACACACGAGTGATAGATGCTGTCAGAAACTTGATAGAAGGTTTCAAAGATTATCTCAAACTATCTTTAACATATTCTTCCCATCAAGCTCTGAGAGAGCATGCATGCCTAGGTGGAATTACTGGTTGCGAAGGTCAACTTGGTAGATCATGCCCTTGGATTTTAAATGGGCCGAATCCGGTTGAAGTTGACCAGTCTAAGGCTTGCTTAGAAGCCTATACAAAATATTACCTAAATGTTTACACAAATTTGTTTAATTCATCGCTTCCAGTCATGCTAGCAAAAGGTAATTCAACGGAAATTATTTATGGTGTGGACAGTGAAGGTGTGTTTTCAGGAAAGTATGACGAGGGAAATTTCTGGGTAAATTCTTCTGGAGCAAAAATTTCAATTTCTGGGACAAATATAAACGAATATGAAAATGTGGACATGAATGATTTTGTAACTAAAGATAGGTATTGGTACATGTTTAGAATTTTTCACGACTGGGCCGAGGCCGATGTTTATACACCTTGCATTTGCAAAGCATTAACTTGTGCTTGCAGTAGCTCTAGTAGTGGAGAAGAAAATTGCGCTGCTAACTGTCTTTCAGAAGCTGAGGCGTGTGCTGATACAGCTTTAAATGATTTACAAGGTAGGTTTAATGTAAAAGATAACTTTGTAAAATGTGAAAGAAACAGAGACTGTTGTGCTCAGGGGATAGGTCCTGTTTGCGGTGACCCTCCTGGTTGTTTGGGTTGGAGCAGTAGATGTCTCTCTCAAAAAGAACATTCATGTGTAGGTCCCCCACCAACTGAGAAGCTATGCCCAATAAGTCAAGAGTCTTCCAGTAGCATAAGTGAATCACCTTTTTCAACTCAATCAAATCCATATTATTCCAAGGTTAGTTTCCAAGAAGAAGAGTGTTGGTGCCATTCTGAAGCTCGATTAGCAGCTGGCTATACGTTTAAATGTACAGATTATAAATATTACGTTCCCTCTGAAAAAGGGACAGTTCCGTTAATTTTCACAGCAGATGCTATTGCTTCATTGAGAGATCCATGGAGATGTTGTACCGTTTGTATATGTCCAGGTTGTGGTTGTTAATATGAAGGGCCAAATGAGCTTTTTAGTAAAGGCTTTGTTCATTGTAATTGCTTCAATTTTATTTATATTGGTTATTGCATATTTCAGTTATTTTCAAAAGGAAACTGCTCAACAAAAAATAGAATCGGATTTTAAAATAGAGGCCATGAATGTTTTGCAGAAATTGATTAATGATGGGAATTGTTTAGCTTATGTTCACAACGGAACTCCTCAGAAAGGAGTAATAGACATCAACAAATTGAACTTTTTTGTTTCCAACTACGGTGACATAGAACCAGAATGTGCCAAGGCTTTGGGCTTTGACTATAACGTAAAAGTTATTCAATTCCCATATAATTTTTCTCTTTATCCGGGAGAAATAACAGTTGAAGGACCGCCGATGCTTGCAACGGATTTTGCACAACATGAGTGTAATGTTGGTAATGGAAAAGTCCTCTATGTAAGGTGTAATTTCCTTCCAAGTGAGGAAGTATGTGGTGGCGGTGAATTAGACCCAGGTTCTCTGACACCTATATGTGGTAGCGAGTGCTATCCAGATCCTTTAAAAAACTGTCCTTATCCTGGGCACAGCATGTGTTGTATTCCTTTTAATTGCCCTCAGGAAAAGTGTGAGTGTATACCTAATGAGTATGGTTATCATCCTTGGATAGTTTCTTGTGACGGGGCTGATTTAGAGAAAGACTGCACCAAGCTGAATTTTGCGCATAGTTTCTGTGGTAAGGTTGTAAAAAAAATTAGATTGCCTGCCGCGAATATAACAAACATTAGTGTTGAGTTAAATGTATGGAATTTTGGTTTGACTGCAGGCGCGGGAGTAAGCCAATTCTCACCAGAAAAAGCATTACAAAAAACTCTGACCATATCAATTCCAATAAGTATAAGATACAACGAGACTTTTTTGGCAGAAGGAGTTTTATATATGTATGCTGCTAAAGGAGAATTAGAATCTTTGAATAGTTTATTAGAAGATATATGCGATAAGGCAGAGCATGGTGTTAATGCAAATTTTTCTAAAGACTTTCATTTCTCTTATCCTGTTAATTACACGTCACCAAACCTTTGTATGTTAGACTCGTGTAAAAAATTTGTTTGTTCTTTTAAATTAGATTTTGAAAAAATAGGAATTGCAGGCGATTATACCTTAAATTTTTTAGTGGACGATGTTAACAAAGCAATTATAGTGAAAAAATGATAGAAAAGAAATACTTACTACTGCTGTTGATTGGATTTTTTGTCGTTATTATACTTTTTTTATTTGGTAGGCAAAAAGTTCAACCGCCGATTAATGAAACTTTTTGTGATCAGATACGCACCAATTTACTTAATAATGCTTGTCGTGCTATGGTGTCAAAAGACATAAATAAATGTGATAATAGCGGTGGGTATGATATTTTTTGTTTCGATGTCCTTTCGGAAATTATTAACCCTTCTGTCGAGATGTGCGATAGCATAAACAGCAATTATGGTAAATTGATGTGCTATAACAGCTTGGCGATTAAAACAAAAGATCCAAAATTCTGTATGAATAATGACGATTGCTACCTTAAAATAGCTTCAATCACTTCAAACACAACTTTATGTGATTTTTTTTCAGATAAAAGTTCTTATTACACATGTTTAGCAGTTGCAAGTAATGATAGAGGACAATGTAAAAATATAGAAAATGTCTTTGAAGAGAAATTGTGTTTAAGTAATTTGCCTCAGGGATTAGAAGACTGCTTAATTGAAGGTAATTATGATTATGCTTGCCTGTCTATCTTAGCTTCCAAGGAGAAGAATTCAACCATTTGCGAGACGATTGATAATGATTATATAAAGTTTAAATGCATTCTAAGCATAAAAAACGATTTTGAGATTTGTAAAGCTAGTGAAGGAGTTCCAAGGGACATATGCATTATTTATTACTTAAAAAATGAACTTAGTTTAGAGCCATGATTTAAGGTAGATTGAATGCGAGCTAGATACATTATTATCTCAATTTTATTTATAGTAATTTTCTTTTATTTTTTATTGAGCAAAAGCAGCAACGAGCCCCAATTGAGAGTAGACATGTGTTATAATTTGTCTTCAGTAAGATTTGAAATGGTATGCTATGCAATGTTACTAAGAAATTATAGTTACTGTAAACTTGCAGCGGATTTTTCAAGTTACTGTTATGATGTCACATTCCCTTTAATAAATGTCAGCAAGTCACTATGTGAGGGGCTTGATGATACAGATGCAAAACTTCCCTGTTATGTAGAACTGGCTATTAAACAGAACAACGCCACTGTGTGCGAGCTCTTACAAGATCAGATACCCATTAATATTTGCTATACAAGACTTTCTGATTATGCCAGTAAGTTAAACGACATTAGCTTTTGTGGAAAAATTATACATGAAAGTACAAAATTTATTTGTATGGCAAGCATAACAGGAAACATTAATTACTGCTCTAACATTACTCAAGAATTTTTTGAAAAAGGTTTTTGCTTAGCAATGATAACCAAAAACGTAAGTGATTGCTTCGTACCTACGGGCGGAGGTGAAGAATCCTCACGGATAACGTTTTCCTCATGCATTCGTGATGTAGCTATACAAACAAAAAACATTACTATGTGCGATATGATAGGCCGTGAAGAAGATAAATGGGAATGCAAAATGACTCTATCCAAAAGCATCGATATTTGTAATCAAGAATCAGACCCATGGAGGGATTTATGCAAATTGGAATATATAAAAGTAATGTCCAGGGGGTAGAAAATCTACCTATGAAAATAATTTTAATTTTATTAAATTGTATTTAGATAAAAACCCAAAATAGGAAAATAAAATGGAACTGCTAGAAAAAATCATATTTTTTGTTGTAGCCATAGTTTGCATACTCGTACTAATTGGCATGGCATGGAATTTCCTAAAAATACCCGGTTCACAGACTGAAGTAAAAATTCAGGGAGATAAAGCAACCATCATAAGCAGAATAAATAATCTTATTTACAAATGTTTTGAAGATAATGAAGGAGCAAGAGTTAGTATTGTTTGTTTTCAAGTAGATTTTAAATCGGACGGGGGAATATCTTCTTCCGATATCCTGAATAAGATAAGCAATTCAAGAATTGATAAAAATAATGTAGTTGTTGATGACTTGGGTCTTTCAGGAAAAATCATAATTAGATACGAGAACCAATCTATTTATGTTAGAAAAGTGGGCAGTGAAGGGATTGAAGGGGTTAGCTCTTAACATAATATTTAGCTTGGTAATAGCTCTTGTTGCTGTAATCTTATTTATCTCTTTAGTGACTGGAACACTTCAGAATGCGGCAAAATGGTTCTATTGCGATGTTTATTTCAAGATACTTGCCTCTTTTTTGGGTCAGGAAACTGCTTCTATTCCTAAAATGTGCATGCCTACAGAAACTCCGCCAACGGTTGTAGAAATTAAGGATCAAGATAATAAGATAGTTTCAAGAGAATTGTTAGCTTACATCATTGAATGCTGGAAAGAAACAGAAATTAAGCAACTGTATAAAACACATCCTTGCTTTGAGCTGCATTTGATGAAAGAGGTGGACAGTGTAACTGAGCAAAATGTGTCAAGTATACTGACAAACGAGGATCACTGCAAATCCATAGAAAACTCTGACTATGATTGTGGCAGTAAAAATCAAATTCTGTGGGATATAGATGGAAATATAATAGTAAATCAAAAAATAATTTTGGTCAAATATGACAATTCTACTGATGCTATCAGGGTGATTGGATGAAAGGAATGGCATTACAAATCATTGCAGAACTCATGATAGCTATTGTCGCCATATTGATTGTCGTTAGTCTTATGAGTTTTTATTCAGAGCAGATAAAGGATTTTTTTAATGGGATCTTTTATAAAAATGATTACTCATGTGCAGAAATAATTAACAGCACAAGTTTCAGTACTTCTCAATTGAAGACATCTATCATGGCTTGCTGGGATAAATGTGGAAAAAAATATCAAAACAAAATATGTTATGTGCTGACGGGTGATGTAAGTGATGTGGATTCGAATGCCTTAAAAAGTTCTCTTGATTCGCCACTTTCAGTTGATATAAGCAAGTTCGACAAATCTAAAAAAACTACTGTGATAAAAACCATGAACAAAGGGGTAATAGTTGAAAGCACATGAAAGGCATAGCTCAATGGGTTTGGATAGTTGGCGGCATAATAGCTGCTATAATAATTTTTGCAATGGCATATAACCAAGTTCTTCTCTCCAGTCGAGCTGTTGTTGAGCAAGAAAGCATCAAACAATTTTCTGAAGTAGTGAGCAATGCAAATAATTTGTGCTGGGAGATTGCTGGTAACAAACGAGAGCTTACAGTAAACCTTGGCGACATGGTTGAAGGGATATATGCCGCGGAGAGTGCTCACACTGAATATGAAAAAGAGCAGCTGATAAACAAAATAATTCTCAACAATAATTCAACTGGAAAATATCTTTGCCTGAAGATAGAAGATAAAAGACTCGATTGCAAGCAATTTGATTGTAATGTGACATTTCCTTTTATAGGCTACGTTCCAGAGAAATTTTCACTTAGCGCTTTGGTTGATTCACTAAAAGGCAAAAATAAAATTTACACATATTGGCTAGTTTTAAGGAGAGATTCAGACAGTATAAATGTATTTCTAAAAGGATTGCAGAGCCAACCACAACCACTACATCAACAACTACCACTACAATATAAAATGAAAGCAAGAACTTCATTTTAAAACTAAATAATTTGTAAAATTGATTAATATATTATATGAAAGGCATATCCCAATGGATTTGGATTGTTGGCAGCATCATATCTGCTGTAATAATTTTCACAATAGTATTCAATCAAATGCTTCTATCTAACAGAACTGTAATTGAGCAGAGGAGCATCAATCAGTTCGATGAGATTGTAAGTAATCTAAAAAACATGTGCTGGGAATCTGTTGGAAGAAAAGCAGAGCTTACAGTAAACCTCGGCGACATGGTTGAAGGAATATACGCTGCGGAGAGTGCTCACACTGAATATGAAAAAGAGCAGCTGATAAACAATATAATTCTAAATAAAAATTCAACTGGAAAATATCTTTGCCTGAAGATAGAAGATAAAAGACTCGATTGCAAGCAATTTGATTGTAATGTGACATTTCCTTTTATAGGCTACGTTCCAGAGAAATTTTCGCTTAGTGCATTAATCAATTCGCTAGTGGGTAAAGGTAAAATATACACTTATTTGCTAACTTTGTGGAGAGTTCCAAGTGGGATAGATGCTTATTTAGTCGAGCATGCACCAACTACGACAACAGTTGCAACAACTACAACAATCTCCGGATCAACAACTACCAGTCAGTCAACCACAACTACAATGTCTTCATCTTGTAATTTAGATGAAATGATGGGTATGGTAAACAAAGATAATGTTTATAGTTATGAATCTAACATAGCTTCGCAACCTCACCCTGCTGAAGGTTGGGGTGCTGACACTTCTTGGAATAAAGCAACAAGAGACTGGATTAAAGGACAGTTAGAAGGTTTTGGCTTGAGCAATGTAAGAATAGAAACATTTACTTATTCTGGTGCAACTGGTTATAGTGTAATAGGTGAAGTTGGGACTGGCAGCAATGAAATTGTTATTGGCGGTCATAGAGATAGTGTGCCGCAAGGTCCTGGAGCTATAGACAACACTGGTGGAGCATCTACTGTAATGGAAATGGCAAGAGTTTTTGCTTCCAAATGTAAGGACTATCTTACTTCAAAAGGTTATAAACTTATTTTTGTTCTTTTTGACAGTGAAGAGCTTGGAATTTATGGTTCAAAAGCATACGTGAATTCTCACTCTACAGCTAGTGTAAAGTATATGATGAATTTTGATTGCCCTTCTGGATACAACAAAGACAATTCAATGTACATTTGGATTACTGATAACACACTTTCTGGTTTAGTTGATCAATGCTGTAGTAGCTACAGCTTGCAATGTGAGAAAACATTCAATGATCCATGCGGATATGCTTGTTCAGATTATGCACCATTCCAATCTAAAGGAATACCTTTCATCTTCCCGATGGACAAATCATCAGGAGGTCTTTGTGCTGCAGGTGTAATTCACACTTCTGGAGATAATCTATCTGTGGTCGACAAAGATAAACTAGTTTGGGCATCCAAACTTGGAACTTGCGTTTTAAGAAAACTTTTGGGCTAACTTTTTTGCCACACATCCACTATTCTAGTTTCTTCCATTACTAAAGCAGTTCCGTTATCCAAAACTATGCCATTCAAAAAATGTCTATCTTTTAGAAAAATTGTAGCACCTTTTCCTACTTGATTTTGGAAAATTGTATTTGCTATATCAGTTATGTTCAGTAAACTACTCTCCAAACCTTTGGATTCCAGATAATACGTTAAAGTGGAGTTTACCTCATCATCTGTCAACTTGCTTTCAGCAAATTCACATCTATTCAATTCTAAATTACAAATTTGGTTATAGCATCCACAATCCTTACAGCAATTATCTTGTGTCTCTCCATATTCACAAATTCCATTCCCACAAGCTGGTCCCTTTGGAGTTAACACAAAATACAAGGAAAAGGCAGCGATTCCAATCAAAACAACTATTCCGAGAATCAGTAAAAATTTTCTATTCATCAAGTCTATCACATTATAAAATTGTTTTATATAAAATAAGTTCTTATCCCAAACTTATTATAAGCAAAATCAAAAATCAAATATAGACCAAAGTAGGAATAAGAATGGCTGTAAATGAATTCATGCTTGTTGTTGGAATGATTATAGTGGGATTAATTTTCTTTATGGTAGCTCAAGGCTTTATTTTTGGTGAACTGAAAACAACAAAAGAAGATATGTACAAGGCAGAAGCTGAGGGGATAGTTTCTCTTATTCAAAGAACAATGTCAGAGCAAGGTAATTATTTCTATTATTTCAGGGAAATAAGCCTTTCAAACGTTAGTGTAAAAAATGGAGTATTGACTTACCAGAAAAATGATTTAAAATTTTTATACACAGTGCCAAAAGAAGTTAAAGAATCCGATTTGGCAGATGTTTCATCTGTTTGTGTTCTAAAGAAAAATGGTAATATAGAATTACTTGATAAATGCCCGAAGTGCAACATGGATTCTGTCTGCTCCCAGGAGGAATGCAAGGAAGACTGCCCGGACTGCTACGGACCGAACTCTATTTGTGTAGGTGATGGGTTCTGCAACAAAGGAATTGGCGAGAACTGCGAGAATTCTATTGACTGCCCATGCTCAGGTTTATGCTGTCCGACATCTCCAGATTCAGACAACAACGGCTGCACTAATATTGGAAATATTGAAAGATCAAAAGAATGCTGGTGCAGTTCGCAATGCCAGTCTGGATTGGAGTGCAACCCAACTGCTCCAACATTCACATCATATCCGAAAGCTTGCTGCGACCCGCACAAAGGTTGGGATGGTACTGACTGTGTTAATATCGAATGTCCACAAGATAAGAAATGCCCAGGTGCTCCGATGAACGGCGGGAATGGCGATAACGCTTGGATCGACTCTGCCGGAATAGTTTGCTGCCCATTCAGCAACGTAGGCGACATATCTGGCCCAGTTTGCAGCAAAAATCATTGCTGTCCAACAGACAAGCCAAAATGGTGTGGCAGCCCAATAGATGGACAGCCGAGATGCATGAGTGATGCTGATTACAATGATAAAACGAAATGTAATATAAAAACTTATCTTTTAGTTTTTGTACCGATAGGGTATGGCTCAGATTTTAATTCATTCAAGAATGATGCTGAAAAATCTTTTGACGCTTTCTTAGCTAGGATTCCATTGAAAGAATGCTCTGACGAAAGAAGCAGAATAGAGTCATATATTGTTAATCCATCAGAAAGTTCTCAATGTCAAATTTCTACTTGCTATGATATATGTTCTGATTGTAATAGCAAAGCTTTAGCTTGTGCAAATTCTATACTAGGCATTCAAGGAAAGATAAATAAGGTTGCCGCACTTTGTAAAGGCAGTACGTGTCCAGGTGCATGCGGTTGTGCAAACGGAATACCAGGCACAGCATCCTCTAGCAATATGGCTACTTGCAGAGGAGTTTTGTATGAAATCCCAAGCCATGAAATTGGTCACACTATGGGATTAGGACATGTTGATTGTGATGTGGCATGTCATGCATGCCCCCCCTATGCAAACAATTGTAACTGCCCTGACTGTTCAGAACCAGACAAGAGGCCATTTATTATGGACTATTGCTATCCAATGGAAAGATACGGGCCGGCTGCTTATCAATGTTTAAAAGAGGGTGAATTTAAAAGTTATATGTGTTAGATATGAAAACAAAAACAATCTTATTTGCAATTTTATGCGTATCAGTTTTTTTAAGTGCTCAAGCGGGTGCTCAAGAAGGTTTAGAAAAAGTTTTTTACTTTCATTTAATTATCTACAGGATAGATACCGCTACTCTAACAAATTTTGAAATTATTGATGGTGTACCAACAGATTTTCCAAATATACCTCTGGAATTAAATTATACTCTTCTGGTATTTTCAATTCAGGATGAAATACTCTTTAAGGCCAAACTACCTGTATCATTTACAGCATACCCAATGCCACCGGAAGGCCAGCCTGACATAGAAGTACAACTGAATGAATCAGAGCAATATCTTCGTTTACCTTATTTTGAAAATGCTAAAAAAATAGAAATTTACCATGATGATAAGCTTATATTTTCTTATGATATTTGTCAGCTTGATTATGTGTGTGAAAATTCAAAAGGAGAGAACTCAATCAATTGCCCGATAGACTGTCCTCCACCTACAACCGCTACAACAATACCAGTGAAGCCTCCTTCCACGCCAATCTACCTTTACTTAATCGTCATCGTAATTATAATTGCAGTAGCAGTTTTCTTCTTGCTTAAAATCAAAACAGTTAGAACAGATAATATTTATTAAAAACTAATTCTTATTATGCCTGAAACTTGGATTTTTGTTGTCGGTGGAATTATCGCGACGGTAATAGCTTTTACCATAGCATACAATCTGATTTCTTCTTTCATAGAACTCTCTCAAAAACAGAATGCTTTAACTCATTTTTCAAATTTTTATTCTGATGTCAGGGTTATTTGCATCGAGGATATAAACAATTACTTGGAAAGAAAATTTTCAATTCCTTCTTCTGTTAGAGTTGTTTATGCTACATCTGATACTGTTAATCTCTTACCCAAAGTTGTTGACTTGATTAAAAGCCAACAGAACAGTTCTGGTCAAAATATTTGTTTGCAATTTATGAACGAGCAGTCTTTGAGGTGCCAGCCCGAATCTCCAAGCAAACTACCATGTAATATCAAGATGCCATACCTAGGAACTTTGCCAGAGAGTGAAGACATTTGGGCAAAAGTCAGTAAAATTCTTGGCAGGTCAACGGCGAAAGAATATGATTTGTTTATACAAAAGACTGGAGGAAATGAAACCACCATTTCCTTTTACAAAGAAACTTAACGACTTTTGTTTAATTCACGAAATAATTATTAATGAAATCGATGGCCGCAACTGAGATAATTTTAATAATTGGTACACTTGTTGCTGTAGGAGTTGTTTTAGTTCAACTCAGAGGAGTTTTTTATAGCCAAGAATTACTTGCTAAAGAAGAAGTTGTTACTTCTTTCGCAAAAGACTTAGAAGATATAATTGACAAGGCCGCTTTTTCTACAGGTGATGTTGATTTTGTTTACCATCCATTAATAAAAAAATATTATGTAAATGTATCTTCTGCACTTAAAGGAGCCAACTATGTTTCTCAAGTTTTAATTTACGACAAGATTTCTGGGAAATCAACATCTTTCTACAAATCTTTTGAGGTGATTGACAACAATTTTGAAGATTGTGACAGGATTCTTGTTATTAAGAAAGAGAGCAAAATCTTATTGACGTGCAGATGTCATGAAAATGGAGAAGCATGTAAGGATGATTTAATCTGTTGTTCTGTATATTGCAATGAAACTAGTAAAAGGTGTGATATACCACCAGTGTGTCCAGAATCTCTTAAATGTCCAGGAACTCCTATGACTGGTGGACCGGGTGATAATGCCTGGATTGATATAAATGGAGTAACCTGCTGCCCATTAAATAATATCGGTGACAGTTCAGGTCCTATTTGCTCTAGTAAACGCTGTTGTCCTACTCATAAACCTGTTTGGTGTAAAAGACCGATTCAAAGTGATCCAAGATGTATGAGTGAATCAGAATATAAAACAGATTGTAAAATTTGTAAAAATTCATTCATTTTAGTGGTAGTTGCTAACAACTATGCTGACATGAATGCATACAAAGCCAGAGTGAACAGAGAGATGCAGATTGTGCGTGACGAATCACCATTCAGGGAATGTCCGGATTGTTTGGATATAAAGATTTTGGATGTCAATTGTCAAGCAAATTATAACAGTTACAATAGCATTATTAATTGTGTCCATTCAAATTACGGCACAAATTACAATCTGATTTATGCTGCAAATGCAGACAATTGGTGCAATGGTTACTCGCTAGTCGGTTTTCCGTTTACCATCTGCGGCAATGGTTTACCTACTGAAATAAAAGATATCTGTGCTATACACGAGATAGGCCACAATGCCGGTGATTTGTGCGATGAATATGGATACAATTATTGGACAAGTGAAGGCTGTCCTGCTTCAGGTTGGTCAGAATATAACCTTGTTGCCAGTGGCGGTTGCACTAGTTTCAATTGTGGCGGAAGTCAAAGCTGTTGTGGTACCAAACTAAAACCAAGTGATTCTTCAGACAGGACAGTTGATATAATGGGAGGAGGTGGCGGCATGAAATCAGGCTGCAGCGGAGCATATGTTACTCCGGCACACTTCCGAGATTATAACTACAACCGTTTCAAAACTAGCATTAGTGGTTACTGTGGATAAGAATTTAAAAAATAAAATAAGAATTATGGATAAGAAATATGTTTTTATCATATTTGCTCTAATCTTCTCAAATGTTTTTCTAGCAACAGTCAAAGCCGAACAAGTCCTATTTCTGATGTTTACAATGTATAAAAACGATACAGTAATTGTTAATGATTTACAAGTAACAGATGCCCCTGTTCTATTACCAGAAGATAAAGGAAACTATAAAATAGAAATAGCAGACACTTCAGATAAAACCATTTTCTCAACTAGAATGGATGTTCAATTCCTTATTTTATCAGATCCGCCCACAGAAACCAACGAATCGTTAGTACTAGTAAAAGTTTCTTGGAATGAACAAATGTCAAAAGTAAATTTCTACCACGCAGATAAGCTAATCCATACAATAGAACTCTGCAACAAAGACAATCAGTGTGAATCCTCAAAAGGAGAAAATACAATCAACTGCCCTCAAGACTGTAGATTAACAACTACAATTCCAACAACCACAACTCTCCCAACAGGAAAACCCAAGACATCAATCTTCATCTACATAATCATCATCGCAATAGTCATCGCAGTAGCAGTGCTCTTCTTGCTAAGAATTAGGGTAGTTAGATGAAAGCTCAAACTAGTTTGCTCATGAAAGGAATTTATTTAATTTTAATTGCAGTGACTATATTCATAGTTTTGAATCAGATAACAAACCTAAATCTTTATAGAGTGGAAGAAGAAAAAAATTTAGAACTAAAAAGGGCAGCAAATAATGTTCTAGAAACTTTAGTTGGTTCTGAGCAATGTTTGGGTTATAAGGAAACAGGATTTGCTGAACCAACGACTCTTAGAGTTATTGATTATAAAAAACTTCAAGATTTTTCCGCCAAATATTCAAATATCGAGCCAGACTGTACAAGAAGTTTTGAATACAGGTATAGAGTGAGAATTGACAAGCTTAATTTAACCAGAGCAATCATGCAAATGCCTGGAGACATACCATTTCCAGGCAATAGAGACATAGTACTTATTTTTGACAATTCTTACAGCATGAATTCTCAAGGGAAGATGAATGCTGCAAGGCAAGCACTATTAGAATTCATTAAATGTGCAGATTATACGGATCGCTTAGCTATAATCAAATTTAATGGCGATACGTCAGATTATTGTAAAAGCGAGGAAGTTCTTCCTTTAACACTTGTGGGTACTAATAGAAGTCAGATAAATGGAATTGCTGCTGGCATAAACACACATAATTTGATAGGAACTCCTTTGTATAGTTCACTAGTAAAAGCATCGAGTATTTTGAGCAACCAATCAAATAGTTCAGACAGAATCCAGATGATTGTAATTATGTCAGATGGACAAGAAAATTGTTGCCCCCTTTGTTCTTCGCCTACAAAATGTTGCGGCATTGACAACCCATGCGTCAATAGGTGTGCAAATTACATATGCAGTTCTGTAAATCAAATAGTACCTCCGGGCATACCTGTATACACCATTGGATTTATGGTTAATGCTCCTGCAGAAGCTGAGTTAAAATGCATAGCAAACAAAACCAATGGCAAATATTTTTATGCAGACATGAGTAAACTTTCTAAAGTATTTTGTGAAATTGCTGGGGGGAAACCTGAAGAAGAAAAACCAGAAACATGGTATTTTGGTGTTCAGAACCATTCTCTTGGAGATGCTTTGAAGTCAACTGTTGCAATATCAAGTGCAGTTTCAATTAGAATGACAGATGTAAAAACTCAACCTGGTTTAGTTACTATTACCATCTATAGTGGTGAATTGGAACAGCTGTCTGGCATTATCGACAAAACTTGTTTAAGTGGTATAGAGATTGATGGTCAAATCTATCTCTCGTATACGACTTATGCTAAAAGTCAAAATGATAAAAATTATATTTGCATGTCATACAAAAATGGTGAGTTTTGCTCAATGTTGAGTTGTACAAAAGAAATAGTTTTTCCAAAACTTTCTCCTGGATCTTACAAAATAAAAGTGATATCGAATGAAAAACTTGAGGTAAGGGTATGAGATCTAAAGGGCAATCTATGGAGCTTATGGAAATTCTTATAGCAGTTACTGGTGTTTGTGTTTTGCTTATCATTTCTTATTTTCTTTTTGGCTCTAGAGGATCTTTCCTTTCTGAAGTTGTTACAGAATCAAACAAATATGATAAGATGACAGATGTTGTCAATGAATTCTATACCAGTAAAATAGCCGGAACACAGAGAACTCTTTCTCAACTCCTTGCTGACAGGATAATAGCAAAAAACCCTGTTATATATGGAAAAAAATTTGGCAATATCGATGTTGATAATCAAACTGCTCAGTTTTTTAATTCTTATTTTGGCAAAAATTGGAGATTTGAAGTTAAATCAGTAGTTTATGACGTCAATGCTACAAATCAGTCGTCTAGTGAAGCTATAAATTTAGGTTATAGAATTCCTAATAATATTAGGAGACTTCAAACTTTTGAGGTACTAATACCAGTGCCGACAATAGAAAATGAAATTTGGAAAGGGTATTTATACGTCTGGTAAAAAATCTCAGTCTAGCTTATTGGTTCTGGTTAGTGTTATTGCCATTTTAGGTGTTGCATGGGTTGGCAATATTTTTTCCCAGCAAACCGATTTATCTAGAATAATAGAAAGTGCAGGACTTACTAAGTTAGTAAAATTCTTAGATGTATTGAAAGGAGTATCAAGAAACTCTTTAATTTTATCTGCCCATAGAGGAACATTTTTTGTTGCAGGTAAAGGAGAAAGCTATATTTGTAACGGGCCCACACCACCAGCAATTGATGAAATACGATTTGAGCTTACGAATGCGAGCCTTGATACTCTAAATTCTTATGTAGCTCACATCAACTTCACAGAAGCTACTCTTAGTTTTAATATGAGCAATTTTACATGCGTAGATTTTCCTATGAATGATGCTGCACTGAATTCAGGAATATTTGATGAGAATTTTTCAGTTGGTGCATATGGCAGTGTAATACAAATAAGTTCAGAAGAAAATAATGCCTCTTCAAAAAATTCTATTTCTGAAAAAATTACAATGAATAGGTTTTGGTTTTTATACAGAAAATTTAGAGATTGGTCATACAAGATGAGCCTAACAGACGATGTTTGTAACTGCCTTTGTCCACAAAATGTTTGTAGTGGTTGTGCAGATGCGTCATTGGAATCTTCAAGGAGATTACTCGAACAGACAATAAATGATCCTGAAGTTGAATGTTATGTTCAAAAAACTTGTTGTCATGAAGAGAAAGTTGATTATTCAGGTGAATATTATAGTAGTTGTGTAGAATGGCCAGAAGCACCATGTGCTGTCTGTTCTCTTGATAGACATAGTGATATTTGTACAGAAAAAACTCCATTTTCATCAATACATGAACAACAAATTGAGAATCAAAGTAATGAATCAAATATAGAAGTAACTAACGAGTCAAGTAGCTCTGCTCTTGGTTCAGGAAACTACAAAGAAGCAAGAGGAACAGTTAAGGCAACATTTTCATGTATTGATAAAAAATATCAGCTTTCATTGCCAGCCGGTTCTAGAAATCTTTTGTTTTCTGTAGATGCTACGGTATTTCTTAGAACACTTTGTCCAGAAGAGCCGCCAGTTGTTAGTCCTTTATTCCCCAAGACTAGTCCTCTCTTTCCTAAAACTAGTCCATTATTCCCAAAGACAGATCCTTTATTCCCAAAGACAAGCAGTCCACTCTTTCCAAAGACAAGCAGTCCACTCTTTCCAAAGACAAGCAGTCCACTCTTTCCAAAGACAAGCAGTCCACTCTTTCCA
>Ga0315282_10006554_pt1 | contig 19436 bp, 28 predicted proteins | sample YL17G07_20_MG_FD_203693 | JGI IMG/M metagenome (GOLD analysis project Ga0315282, IMG submission 203693) | Sediment microbial communities from Yellowstone Lake, YNP, Wyoming, USA - YL17G07_20 | ecosystem: Environmental > Aquatic > Freshwater > Lake > Sediment | place: USA: Wyoming | collected... | reverse complement strand
AAGACATTAATGCGGATTTTAGAGGAAGCGTTAAATTATCATAATAAATTTGGGATTTCGATCATTCCAATGATGACGTATCTTGATGAAGAGGGAAACGTCAAGAAAAAGCCTCTCATCGCTTGGACCGAATTTCAAAAGCGCCTTGCTTCAACGGATGAAATAAAAAGATGGTGGACGAAGGACCCACGAGCTCTAATCGGGGCAGTAACAGGCAATCTATCAAATATTTGTGTAGCCGACACAGATAAACCCGAAGCCCTCACACGCTTTAGTGAATTTCTAACAATTTCAAGAATCCCAACTTCTAATACACCGAGACCAGGCAATCATTTTTTCTTTCGTCCTCCTGCGAATTGTCCGGGAGGAAATTCAACGCCTTTAGGTTTAGATTTCCGTGGACAGAATAGTCTGGTTATTCTCCCCCCCTCTGTCAACTGTCAAGGAAAGCCCTATTTATGGATACCTGGGCTATCCCTTGATGACGTTGAACCTCCTCCACTACCCGAAGCCTATATTGAATTCATCCGGTCAAATTCCCTTGGATCTAAAACATCCGGCTTTGAAGGTCAAATGTTCCAAGACGGGAACCGAGATAATTCCCTCTTCCATGTGGCGCTGCATCTCATAAAGGGAGGAATGCCGGAGAATGAGGTCTATCAAGTTCTTGCAAATCTAATCATCTCCTGGGGGGAGACACCGGATCATAAATGGATCGATACCAAGATAGAATCCGCAATGAAGTGGAAGACCGGGAAGGATCGGAATTTAAAACAGGAAGTGAAAGACGCGATTTCAATAACGGCAGGAACATTTAGGGTTGCCGAGATATACCGACTTGTCAGAAATGCGGCCCCGGAGGATCGGGCATACATCCGAGTCGTCTTGAGTCGACTTGTAGACGAACGGATCATTGAAAGAGTAGGCAAAGAAGACGGTATTTTCCGGCGCATAGAGAATGATGAGCAGTGCCTTGATATTCGACAGAAGAGCAGCGGGGAGAGAAAGCTATTAATGCCTTTTAACCTTGAAGAGAAAGTCAAAATTCTTCCGAAAAACATCATCACAGTTGGCGGCACTCCGGACGGCGGCAAGACGGCTTTTCTTCTCAATGTTGCCTCCATGAACCGAAACTCTCAGAACGTCTTTTACTTCACTTCTGAGATGGGCCTGGACGAACTTCAAGAGCGAATTGATTTAATGGGAATAGATCGGGAAGAGTGGCACTCCAAAATTACCACCATTGAGCGATCCTCTAACTTCCAAGATGTGATCAGACCGGATGGCCTAAATATCATCGACTTCTTAGAACTATCGGGAGATGACTACTTGAAGGTGGGTGAGCATATCCGCAGGATTTGGGAGAAGCTCACCACCGGAATCTGTTTCATTGCCATTCAGAAACGGTACGGGACCGACCTACCGCAGGGCGGGATAGGGGCAATAGAGAAGGCCCGCCTCGCGCTTTCTTTTGATCGTGGAATAGTCAAGATCGTTAAGGCCAAGAACTGGCGAGACGGGAGAAGCAATCCTAACGGACTTGAGATGGAATTTAAGCTTGTCGACGGATGGAAATTCATCGAATCAGGCCCCTGGACTAAGGCAAGTCGAGTAGTAAGTATTCCAAGTCTCTATGAAGAAACAGAGAATCAATACAAATACGGAAAAAAGAAAATGGGTAAGACTGCACTCGTGAAGGAATTTGAGGGCATTGTCTCATGAAAAAGCGTATCAATCGTATCAAGCGTATCATGAGCGTATCATTAGCGTATCATGGCAAAAAAAAGGAATTCCTTAATAGTTTTGTATCACTTATACCCAAGCGTATCAATCGTATCATGTTTACGTGTGTCTGCCCCTTAAAACCTACTGCTCTCTTTAAAGATAAAAAAATAATAATGCGCCTCGGCCTCGCAAAGAGCAATGGAAGCTTAATTTTGGCCATCCTGTTTCCGAACGAACAAAACCGAACAAATGACCCCAGGTTCGTGATGTGGCTCATGGGACGCAGAGAATGTGGGGCAGAATGGGACAGCCTACGATCCCGGAATGATGGACGGTTACGGTCTGATGAGGGTAAAAAATACAGAGAGTTGAACAATGAAACCAACGCTTGATTGTGAATCTTTCTTATTATTTCAATCAGTTGGAAACATAGGAAAGCTTAGTGTTGTGAAAATTGAGGGGGTTTCAAGTGCATCCTTGGCCGGAGTCAACGCTAAGGTTTTGGCCGCTTGGAGGATTAGGGAGTTGATACTGCCAGATCAGGGGAAGAGAATAGATGACGAACCTATCCGAACTTTGGACAAGCTGCTTGTGCTCAAACAGGGCCTTTTGAAATCCCGTAAGCTGGTAGAGATACCGGAGAGGATGCCTCGGTATATCTTAACTGAACGGTTTAAGGGGCAAAGGGAAGGATCAGTAGGTATGGAGGCAGGAGGCTTGAATAGTCCTATGTACCAGCTCTCCGACGATGGTCTTGACGTTCAGCATGGATGCAGATCCAATGCTGTATACCCAAAAAAGAGAGCCTCAGACCGGGGGTACCCCCCCTGGGAGGGGGATGGTCTGAGAAATTCGAATACTCTTTTTGAACTGCGCGTAATATTTTTGAGGTGACTAATGGCCAGGAGACGAATTTCCAAATTTGATTTAGAAGAGGATGTGAAGGGGGGCTTGAGCGTTTCTGAGATTGCCAGAAAGCGTGAAGCCAGCAAGTCCACAATTTCGGAGAGGTTAAAAAGTCTTGGATTAAAGCCTGTTGTTAAGCGGGGCAATCGGAAAGGATTAGTTGTTTCTCAAGGAGGTAATAAAGGGCCTGATGCTATTATTCAGTTGAGGAAAATTAACGCTATCACTCTTGAGATTTTGCAGAAAGCTATGGATGCGCTGAGGGAGGATAGTAAGGCAGGGGAAAAGATTAAAAATCCTCTTGCACTCGTTTTTAAAGCCATGAGTCAGGTCGAATCTCAGATTAAGACTGAGTTTTCCATTTTGGAGGGGTTGCATTCCATGGAGGTGGAGGAAGCGGATCGAGAGTTTAGGGAAGAGGTTTTGGAAGTAATTGGGGAGGTAGAGCCTAATGTTAAAAAAGAAATCGTTAAAAGATTGCAGGAAAGAAGAGAGGCTCGAAGTTTTATTGCAAGGGCTTGAGCCTGGGCGCGGGGGTTTTAAGGAGATTGACTTGGAAGCCTCCAACAAGCCCCTTGAAGAAGGCGCAAAGGCAGGGAAGAGATACCGGGACTTAGAGTTTACCAGCGTCACGGATAAAACCGTCAAGATCAACGGGGTTGAATTTTCCCCTCATCCCGAGATTGGGTTTAAGTCCGACCCGGTAAGAAAACCCGTCGAGTATAAATACAACTATCTCAGGATTGCAGAGTCGATCGCTTCGAAGCAATGGCCGGAGGTTGATACTTTCCGCGCCTTGATAAAAAACGATCTCTGGTTTTTGCTCTACTTTATCATCAAACCCTTCGTCGATGATTTGGGCAGGGCCAAGGCCAATCATCCTTTTACTGTGAAAGCCTGTCAGGAGGTTGAGGAGGGGCCGGTGGATTACACATTAGATGTTTGGGCAAGATTTCATTTTAAGAGTTCGATTATTACGACGGCAGAAACGATTCAGTACCAGTTGAAGAACCCCGACCACGCGACCGGGATTTTCTCTCATAAAAGTCCCGTTGCTAAGGACTTCATCTTTGCGATTAAGTCAGTCTTTGAGAATGAAAGAATCCTTTCGGTATGCTTCCCGGATGTTGTATGGGCAGAACCTAAGAAAGAGGCACCGCTTTGGTCATTGGATGAAGGCATTATTTTGAGAAGGGATACGAACCGGAGAGAGGCTTCGATATCCGGGCATGGCTTAGTCGAGGGTATGCCGACGGGCCTTCATTTTGAACGTAGAGTCTATGACGACATTTCTACAAATGATATGGCTCAATCCCCCGATATCGTCGAGAAGGTGAGACACGCCTTCGATACCTCTCAAAATCTCAAGACCCTGGTTGGTTCTCATCACCGTGTCACCGGGACGTATTATTCGCATATTGATCCGCTTATCCATGTTCGGGATAAAAAGGACCTTGAGGGGAAGCCAAAATATCTCCTCCGGTTCAAACCTGCTACAGAAGATGGGACGGCAAACGGGAAGCCTGTACTGATGAGTCAGGAATCGCTTGACGAACTTAAATTAGATAGTTCCTTCAACTGTCAGCAGCTACTCGATCCTACCCCATCGTCAGAGCAAAGGCTTAACCCTGGTTTTCTTCAAAGAGTCGAACCGGGTTCTATCCCCCGTAACGTCTATCGCTTTATGCTCATCGATCAGGCCGGAGATGCAGACTCAAATAAAGGGAGAAATACCGATGCCTGGGCCATGGGGGTATTTGGGGTCGAGCCATTCTCTGATGAGATCGGACAGAGTAAGATTTTTCTTAAAGACTTGTGGATCGAAGTTTGCGGAGAATCGGAAGCTATAGAGAGAGCCGTCAGGATGTATACAGAAGCGGGGATAGTGTCTCGGTTTGGAGTTGAAAAAGTGGGTCAGACCACTACACACATTCACATTGCCAATGCACTGAAGGGCAGGGGAAGAAATATAGAATTTTCTGACAACAGGGGCAGCACCGGGGTTTTGCTCCGTCCTGCCGGAAGAAATAAGAAGAAGTTTATTGAGTCTGCCCTTGCGTGGCCCCTGAATAATTCGAAATGGTTTTATAGCTCTGAGATTCCGGTAAGGTACATTGATCGACTCATGCAGGAGATGACTAATTTTCCTTTGTGGCATGATGACGCACTCAATATTTGTGCCTATTTGTATGATCTCTTGAGGGACTATCGCTTCCCTCCACGAATGACGGATCATGAAAAGATGTTGAGGGACCTGGAGCAACGTGAACAAGACAATGATCGATGTTTCCCGGTCGGGGTTATAAGCTAAGTATGAAATTAGTGAGGGGAGGTTTGTGAGATGAAAAAAGAAGAGTTGGCAGCACGTCTGAGTGAATTACGGGAGAAGCTTGAGGCTTTTCCGTATACGAAATCTCGATTGATGAAACAGTATAATGCCGAACTCTCTTATGGCTCAGTATCGGGAGCGGAATCCGTCCGGGTAAAGATTCAAGACTTGGAGGGGGAAGCGGAAGCGTTACGGTTAGAAGTAAAAAGTTTAGAAGCGCTTGACCAGGAACAATCTTAAAAAAACTAAGTGGAGGTGAATCATGGAAAATGAAGAAAATGTAAAGACAGAAGAATTTTTTCCTTTTAGTGCTGCTCAAGAAAAAGAGCGGAGTGGTCCTGATTTCTTTCCGTCCTTTTCGGGCGAAGGGCATGAGGAACTTGAGGTCGAGAGGTATGATATTTTTGGGGTGAAGGCAAAAGGAGGCCACCCCGGCGTCACCCATGTAAAAATTAAGGATATTCCAATGTTTCTGACAGATGCTTATCGGGAGGCTGCGGAGCATGGCCGTCTGACCGAGGTTTACTCACATTTCACAGAGCAGTTTACGAAAGTCAAAGCCTTCGATGAGAAAACCGCTTCTGCCTTTCGGAAGTTTCTCCCGGAAGTACAAAAGGTAAGCCATTATAAGGAGCAGACAAAACTTTTTGAGGAGAGTATCGCGCCCTATCTGGGGAAGTTGCAAAAGGCAAAAATCTGAATAAGGGGGGATGTGTTCGATGGGAAAAGAGCAAGAAGAAATCAATAGAATTATAGAGCGCTGCAAAAAAAAGCGTATTCCGCCAGGTGCGATAAGGAAGGATGATGAAAGCGAGGATGTTCATTATCTTAAAGCGGAGAAGGTTGAGCAGCAAGATCGATGGGAGGATAAGTTCAAAGTTCAGGGGTGAGATCATGGAAATCCTTTACTCAGAAATATGCTTATCCGGTTGTTACAGAAAGCCATAGAGTAACCACTATGGGTAGTGGTGACAAATTTTAGTAAAAGGAGGATAAACCTATGCCAAAAAAACTTAATACCATTTGTCCAAAATGCGGCGCAAAACTCCCTTATAAGGCTGTCACATTAAAGGAGCTGAAGAAACCCCATAAAGTAAGTATTGGTGCTTATTGTGAACAATGCGGAAAAAAACTTATTTCTGAGTAAGGTCACCGATGGAGTAAGAAGTTCCACAGTATTTGCAAAACAGGGCATTTTGAGATTCTATTTTAGCTTTGCAAGTAGTGAGCGGACAGTTTTGAATTAGATCAGCACCACATTTTTCGCAAAATTTACCGTGATAGTACCTTTTATCATAGTGTATTTTGCAACGAGAACATAAAGAATATGTCGGTTCTTCTCTTCTTGGTCTTATTGTTGCCATTCCTATTTCCTCCTTTGGTTTTTAGTGTGAGCAAGGCTAATATATCAAAGAGAAAAAGAAATGGCAACAAATTAGTAACTAAATTCAATGGGAGGTAGAGAAATGAAAAAGCTTTTTTTGGTTTCAGTAATGGTTATTTTTGGATTGTTCTGTTTCGCGCGCTTAGGTTCTTGTGTGGAGATGACAATGCTGGGCTGTTCCGACACTGCCCTTGTCGGCATTACGGGCAGCCAATTCGTATCGATCAATTTTGCCACTGGCCTTTTGACTGAATTGAATAGCAATGTGGGGGGTAGCGGAACGAATCTTCATGTGGGAGGAGGTTGGGGTTGTGTAGGTGGCGGCACCTTTTATGCTATCCGCGATAAAAGTGGAAGTTCTTACGTGATTGGCATCGATGTTTCTACGGGGACACTTACCGAAAGTCCAGCACTTCACTTTTAGGGAGGGATGATGATGAAAAAATTATTGATTTTGGCAATGGTTGTCTGTCTGTTACTCTGCTTTGCACCCTTGGCCTTCTGTTTGGTGTATGTAGTATCAATCGACTTTGATTCTGGCCTTTATGGCATCGTTATAGATGGATCAACCTACAAATTCGTTTCGATCAATGTTTCTACTGGGTTATTGACGACCATCAATTCGAATATCACAAATACCGGGTCAAAACCAGGCTTTGTTACAGCAACCTGCATAGATCCGGCAACACACACCTATTATTTTCTTAGAGGGGGCACAGTCGGGCAGGATTCAGAAATCGTTTCAATCAACACAGGGACAGGGGCCGTTACGGTTAGCCCAGCCTTACACTTTTAACCTTGCAGGTTGATTCTGCACACCAAAGGGAAGCGTTAGGTTATGGGTCAAACGTCACTGAGGAAGCAGCGGCAGAGGCAATTTTACAGCGCCAGGAAGAAGCAGCGCAGACAGGCTAAGTCATTGAACGCTGGTAAGGGCAAGGATAAGGGTCAAGGGGAGATCGTCGATTCTGGGGCATCGTGGAGAGGGGTTTTACGATACTTAACAGGGAAATAAGGACCATGCCGATGGATAGCTTCAATGAGCGGATTGATGACTTGAAAGTGAAGCGGATGATCCGGGGCGAGCGAAAGCATGGGCCACTTAATTTGGAGACAGACCCCAGAGACTTCATTCAAGAGGGAATCGAAGAGTTGATTGACTTTTTGAATTATCTAGAGATGGCTATGCTCCAGGGGAAGCTCCCCTTTTGTAAGTGGGCTTCAATTGATCGGGATATTAGATTCACAATTTTCAGATTGACAGGCGAGGGAGGGTAAAAGGTAGGGGGAAGGTTTTTCGATGCTTCCAAGCGTGTATAGAGGGGGGTTTTATGAGGTTTAAAGGGTATTTTAAAGCACTCTGGTACCGGGGGATGTGAGATCGAGCCTTGTAGCGCATCCTGAGCAACGTTTTAACAATCGTTCACGGGGAGAAAAGCAGAGATGAAGGATTATTTCACCGTTTAGGCAATGCTGAATGAGAGTTAATCATACATGTACGGTAACTCGCCTGCAAGTTCAATAATAATCTGTCGCTCGGTTAGGCCTTCATATCCACCAGAATGCTTATGCATAGCAAATACCTGGGCACTGTGGGGACTCTTCTTCATGCCTTTCTCTTTTAAAAAGGCTTCATATTCTTCCCTAAGTTGTTCAACTTTTTTCCACCGCCAGTATTTTTCGGTATTACTAAGTTTTCTTTTCATAATTCACCTTGGCTATCACCTTTTTATGAAATTTCGGGGTCTGACTCCCTTTATAATGTTCAAGAATATATCAGAAAGGAAATTCTGAAGCAATATCATTTGTTCATAGTGTCAGGGGGAGGACAATCGATGAAAGACTACTTTACCGTCAATGAATTAGCCGAACACTTTGGAGTCAACCCTAAGACGGTTTACCGGCTTGCAGAGAAAGGTGAGATTCCCGGATGTGAAATGGATGGTGAATGGAGATTTCAGAAAAAAGAGGTCCTTAAAACCCTTTATCGAGAGGCAGACCCGCGGTCGAAAGAGGAAGAAGAGATGAGATCGAGGAGGACCAGACAAAAATTGAGAATCCTTGAGTTCAGAAATCGGTTTCAAAACTCTGTTCTCCATTGTGTGAAAAGAAACATAAGGCGAGGTCACTGGGAAAAGATTGTGGGTTATGGTATCGATGCACTAAAACGAAGGCTCAAAAATACCATTCCTAAAGGTTACACATGGGAGGATTTTCTTAATAGGCGACTTCAAATCGATCATATTATTCCCGGTAGCCTCTTCAACATTGAGGATTTGGACTCCTTCGATTTCCAGAGAAGTTGGGAGTTAATGAATCTCAGGCTACTACCAAAAGAGGAGAATTTGAAGAAAGGTTCTAAGTTGCTTCAACCATTTCAGCCAGGATTGAACCTGAAAGGAGATTTCCATGAAAGAGATCACAGGACCGTATCTTGACCTAAACGGTCTATGCAAGCATTTAGGCATTTCTATTGCCACGGCTTATAGGCTTTTGAAGAAACGAAACAGAAATGGTATCCCTGCCCATCGCTTACAAGGTAATTGGCGATTCATTATCGAAGAGATTGACGAATGGGTAAGGGACCAACTCTAAAATTTTTTGCCTAAAGATCGGTGATAGGTTTTGAAAATAACTCTTGACTTTTCAAAACAGATTTTTTAGAATAGAAATTGTCGATGGAGGTATCACATGCTTTTTCTGTTTATAGACCAACACAACTACAATCAGCCTCCAATATCCCTAAGGGGAGCCACCTGCGAAAGCATGTTACTCCATCGACACCTTTTGGGATTGCGGAGGCTTTTTTGTTTCTTCCATGGTGGATTTCAAAAGGTCATAAGAAGAGGAATTCCAAAAACAGATAAGGATATTGACGTGGTTACTAAGTGGGTTAAGGTTCCTTTTTACTATATCCTCTTTGTAGGCCGAAAATATCTGTCAGGGATAGCCGGGTCCCATCTTCTGATTCGAAGACAATCATTGTATTGTCAATCTTCTTCACCCTGCAAATCCTTTCATCTGAATGGCGAATATAAATATCGCCGATTTTTACTTCCATGTTGCACCTACCATGGATATTCTCGCATGTATGTATCAGGAAATCAAACCGAAAGGAGGTGAGAAGGAGATGGCTAAGAAACAGAAGGAGAAAGGGAGATTGGGTACTTCTAAGCGTCTTGCGGAGAGGATAAGGAGCGCACTGAATAATCTTGATTCAGACTGTAGATTTACACAACTCAACACGGAGATTCTTGAAAAACAGACGCCTGAGAAAATGGCTTTGATGTACAAATTGATAAACGGCGGGCTTGAGCAACTGTTTTGTACGATCCAAGGCGGGAGTTTTGATATTGGTTTTGTGATGGGCTATGCCGCTGCTCAAATATCCGATGTTCCAGATCGAAGATTTAAGGCAGCCATTGAGGAGGCCAAGAAGTTGATTATGGATCGAGAGGCCTTGCCCGAAATGAAGAATCCTTAACCCCTAACAGGCCGGTGGCCGGAAGGAGGAGGCGATGAAGAAGAGCACAATAAGGCAGTATTGCCAGGACATTTTTGCTTACTTCAACAATATCGACAATAACCACTCGGACGCGGAATATGTAATGGGGGGTAGTAGATTGGGACGGGAAAATGTTTACCTCTCATGTATTGAGATAACCGGGGGGAAGATCAAGAAGCTCCTCGACCTGGAAGAAGAACTTGAAGAGGACGAGAAGGACGGCGGTGGCTATCCATCGGATCGTCTTTGCGCTGTCGCCTTCGCCCTGGGGTACGTCTTCCGGGAAATGCTTGAAGTGCCTTACCCTAAATTCCAGAAAGAAGTAGATGCCATTAAGGAAGGCATAAAGGAGTTGAAGACTCTCCCCTATTTTCCCAGGGAACCGAAGGCAACGGCAACCTTAACGAAGTAGGCAAGGAAAGGAGGACCCAATGGAAAACAAGGATTTAATAGAAACCTGTGAGCGAGTTTTTAATTTATTCAATGGAGAAGAAGCTCATTTGACGGAAGGACTCGCAGCTGTCACAAACGAACCATATTTTAATTCTGTGAGTGATTTTCTTGGAAAACAAAAGGGGAAGGATTTATCTCAAAGTTGCCTGGACTGTTGGGATCGTATAACCTGTGTTGCGTTCACATATGGATTTGTAATGGCATCGATGCTGAATCCTAATTCAAAGATATCTCTTAAAGGAATTCAGAAAACAGGCGCGGCGATTAGAAAAGCCGGGGTATTTCGCCCATGAGAAGAAAGGAGGAGAACATGAAAAAGATGGATCAGAGGCTGGAAAGACTTAGGAGAATTGAGAAAGTTGTGAAGAATTTTAAAAAAAAGATGGGATCACTTGATCGAGAACGAGAAGAAATCCTTAAAGGGATTTCTGATGGATCGAACCCCGTCAGAATAACAGAGATCAACAAGGAGGTTGTCGAGATCAGGCAAAAGATAGTGAGGACGCCGGAAATAAAGATGGTGCTGGAAAAGTATAATATCCCCATCGATGATGTTGCTCTTATATCGTGCTGGCGAGAGCGTCTCGAGGGATGGGATAAGGATTATCACTATCCTGGCTACACCAACACATCCGCGGAAATAACAGACCCGGATTTCAACATGTGGATAATCAGCGAACGGTATCTCTACGGGGGACCTGGGGATAAAGTCAAAGTTTTCTTCGACAGGTCAAAGAACAGTCAATATCACATTTGCGGATTCATAACGAACTTTCCCTTAAAGATGAAAAAGGCGGCTTAATCACGGACGAGGTGACGCATGAATCGTAATGTAAATATCAAACAAAATAACAATGCTACGATTGACGGGTATTGTGAACTTCTTCAAGTCACTCCATCGAGAAAGTACGTTCTAAAAATCCAAGGCAAAAAGGGTTATGCCAAACGATTGACGGCGAAAGAAGCGCGCGCATGGTTGGCGAAACATTACCCGGAACGCTCTTGGAAAGGAGTGTTTATCCAGATAGACGAATGGTTTAAGTTCCAGAAGAAGGCAGCCTAACAAAGTGGTTGATCGAATCCAGGAGAGGAGGGAATCATGTACTAAATCTTCAAATATGGCTGTCCAATGGTAACCGGCATTGAGCATCTTGAAGGAGCGCAGAAGGAGTCTGAGCGTTTCGTTGCCTCCACGGGAAGCGAGTTTATAGAGGTTCGCGATTCGGATAATCAGACTGTCACTATTGGCTACTTTGACGGATGCCGGTTTCACTGGACTAAGGATAAGGTCCAGACCGAGGCATGGAGGAGTTTGGTATTCGTAACCAAACCTCCTCTTTGGAATGGTCCTTCGAAATCAGAAGGGATGGTTTCATCGAATCCAGGACAGGCGATAAACCCGTAACTCATTGATTCATGGTGAATGGTTTGGTATTGGCAGAGGTGAGAAGTCTTGTTATAGCGAATCGTGGAGATTGATTTTGAATCTAAAATAGCAGGAGGTGGTTTGAATGGGAGTCTATCTAAGAGGGAAAAGCTGGTACATTGATTTTCACTACGAAGGAAAGCGCTACACTGAGAAGGTCGGCAAGGTGAGCAAAAGTGTCGCTGAGGAAAAGTTGGATATTCGAAGGTCAGAAGTTATCCGAGAAGAATGGAAACCGAAAAAGGTTCATGTCTCTTTTGACAAGTTCAAAGAAGAATATCTTGAACTAACTAAAGGAGACAAGAAACCTAAATCTTCACTCCGCGATCAATGCTCTTTGAAACATCTTTCTAAAACCTTCAATGGCAAGCTGCTATCGGATATCAATCCTTTGTTGATCGAAAAATATAAGAAGACCCGTAAGGACGAAGAAGCCGAGCCAGCTACGATCAACCGGGAATTGGGTTGTCTCCGTCATATGTTCAATATGGCGGTAGCCTGGGGAAAGGCTCAAAACTATCCCTTCGGTTTTGGAAAGAATAAGGTCAAGTTCCTGAAGGAACCCAAAGGGAAGAACCGGATTCTTTCAGAAGAAGAGGAAGCCAGGCTATTGGAACAGGTCAGAGTCACAACAAAGTCACAACACCTTGAACCTATCATCATAACTGCCTTGAATACCGGGATGAGGAAAGGGGAAATTCTCAACCTGAAATGGTCAAATGTAGATTTCAAGACGGGCCATATATTGGTTGAGGAAACAAAAAATGGGGAAATCCGAAGGGTCCCCATGAATAAGAAATTGACACAGACCCTTGAAAATGCTAAAAAAGTCTCAAGGGGTGAGTTCGTCTTTTCAGAGAATGGTAAGCCCTACGGTGATGTTAAGACCGGATGGTGGACCGCCCTAAAAAAGGCGAAGATCGAGGGTTTCAGGTTTCACGATCTACGCCACACCTTTGGGAGCAGGTTAGGTATGAAGGGTTATGACATCAAGACGATTGCCGAGCTTATGGGCCATAAAGATATCAAAATGACCATGCGGTATTCGCATCCAACACCTGAGCACAAAAAAAGAGCGGTTGAATCCCTGGATGAAGTCACAACGTTTTTCACAACAGTGGATAAAAATCCGGATTCACATAAAGTTGTAAGTATCGGAAATTATTAACAAGGGCGATTAGCTCAGTTGGATAGAGCGTTGGTCTCCGGAACCAAAGGCCGTGGGTTCAACTCCCGCATCGCCCACCATCGTGTTTTTTATGTTATCTTTTGGCTGGTGGAATTTATGACGAAATGGGCCCATCTTTTCTTATCACTCCTTCTGGTTATTGTGGTGGTCTCGATTTCGGATTCTTTTCGTGATCTAAGACTGCCAGTACCTAAAGAAGCAAAAGGGGAAGAACCCAAGATTGTCCTCACCCAGGGTGTGGAGAAGGAGGGGAAAAAGGGAGAAACAGACCCTCATCTCATATTAATTCTAAAACAGGTGAAAGAGAAGGTTGATTCTTGGCTAAAGTCGCTCAATGAACGGATTGAAAGGGAGGATGTCACCCGCTTCGAAGTTCGGTTCTTGGAGATCTTGAGAAATATCTTAGAATGGGTGAAGGAAAAGATTGATTCAAAGATCGATTCTTATGAAGAGAGAAAAGAAGAAAAGAGAGAAAAAGAAGATTTGCCCCGGGAGACCAAGAAAAAGGGAGAGGAGGCAGGATTCGTAAACCCTCTCAAAGAGGTTCTTGTGAAATAGGATGAGAGAAGAAAAGGTATTTGTTCCATCCGACCGGATGGAATTGGAGGGCCTCGTGAGTATCCATGAGGCCCTTCCAGTTAAAGGAGGCGCGATTTTTTGCCACCCTCATCCACAATATGGTGGAGACATGCATAACCCGGTCATCGCCGCGGCTGTCGGGGCGGCGTCTCAGGAAGGGTTCTCCACGCTCCGCTTTAACTTCAGAGGGGTGGGTGAGAGTGGGGGGGCCTATGGAGAGGGGATTGGAGAGGGGGAAGATGTTAAGGCTGTTGTCGAATACCTCAGTTTAAGACTTAATGATTCTAATCCTCCTCTCGTTCTCTTAGGGTATTCTTTTGGAGCCTGGGCAGGTTTGCCTGCCGCCGTCCAGGATAGAAGAATCAAAGGGATGGTAGGCATTGCCCCACCTCTGGAAATGTATAACTTTGGATTCCTGAAGGGATGTGAGAAAAGAAAACTTTTCATCGTAGGAAGTCGGGACTTTTTCTGCCCCGCCCCCCTGTTGAACGCATGGTATCAGCAACTCGAGGAACCAAAATCATTGACCATCATTCCAGGGGCAGATCACTTCTTCCTTTTCCACGCTCATCTTCTCGTCCCACCCCTTCGAGAATTCTTTAAGGGAGTAGTTCGGAATATTTAACTTGAAGGATTCAATTTGGAATTTTTTTACTCCCGACTCCGAACTCTAAACTCCTAACTATATTTTCAAGAGCCCAGCTGCATCGATAGAAAAGATAGAGGATGGAATAGGTTTGGAGCTTCCTTTTCATCGCCTCCCGAATCTTTATATCGTCTCCAGCGTAAGCCAAGAAGAAACGCCAACGGTCTGTTCGGGTGATCGGCAGTCCGAGGCGCGTCCACTTCTCCACGGAACGGTTGAGGCGAAGCAGGTTTTTTATCTTCTCCCTGACGGAGAGAACCTTTTTTCGATAAGAACGGTCAAAGTCAATCAGAAGAAGTTGATCTCCTGCCACAAGGATGTTTTTGAGTTGAAGGTCTCCGTGAAAGAATCCTGCTTCGTGAAATCTCCGAAGGAGAATGCCCGCAGCTCGGATGGCTTTCCGTTTAAGGAAAAGATTTTCACCGACGGGATGGGGGCCGACCTCCTGAAAATATTGCATCAGGTCCTTGGCATAGGGGACTTCCAACGTCAGAAGATAGGGCTGATAGAGCAAGGGGAGAATAGAACGATGGATAGCACCAAGGGGTTGGATTGTTGGGATCCCGCAGGATCGGATTTCCTCCGTCAAGGTCAGTTCTCGAAAGGATCTGTAACCGAAGAGATAGATATTTCGAATGACGGCCCGGAATATTCCTCCGTGTGAATATTGGCGGATGATCATCCTTTTTTCGTCATTGATGGGGATAGAGGGGTGGGGAGTTCTGCCGCTCAGATAACGAGTGTTTGGGCGATCTGTTTTGAGGAAGGTCTTTAAATCTTCGATCCCCTGCCGAAGAAGTAGGTCTTTATATTCCTCTTTGAGGAGGAGAAGGATATTCCCCTTTCTAATCAAGGAGAATGAGGAGGGGATTGTGACATTTGTAAACATTTTTCGCCTGAAATAAATTACTTAAATTAAGGTGGTTTGTCAACATTGACCAGCCTGGATTCTCCAAATTGACAAAAGTTCATATTTTTGGTTAGCTTTAGACAGGAGGATTAATTCATGCGTAACTCAATAGCACGACAGATAGGCATTAAGGATTCACAACGTTCAAAACCGGTCGTTTCCGCCTGTCCGGCAGGCGGGGCCTTTCCCCTGCCTCGGGAAGAAGATTATCAGCGGGAATGGAAGCGGCTTCAGAAGCTCGCAAGAGAGCAACGCTCTTTAGGGCGCGAGATTGTTGTCGTCATGGGCTTGGGGTTTGTGGGTGCCGTCATGGCTGCAGTGGTTGCTGACACTCATGATAAGGAGGGAAGTCCCAGCAAGTTCGTTATCGGTATGCAGAGGCCGAGCACCCGTTCTTACTGGAAGATTCCTTACATTAATAAAGGGCTTTCTCCAATTGAGGCCGAAGATCCTGAAGTGTCCCGTATGATCAACCGCTGCGTAAACGAGAAAAAAACACTAACTGCTACATTTACATATGATGCACTGAAGCTTGCGGATATAGTGATTGTAGATATTCAATGTGATTACCTAAAGGGGTCCCTTGGTAATGTGCGGGACGGCCGAGCGGATATGGAAGCTTTGGAAGAATCTCTGGAGATTATAGGAGCAAAGATGAATCCAGAAACCCTGGTTTTAATTGAGACGACCGTGGCTCCGGGCACGACAGAACAAGTTGCTTACCCCATTATAAAGAAGATGTTTAAAAAGCGCGGCATTAGTAGTGACCCCCTTCTTGCCCATAGTTTTGAGAGGGTCATGCCCGGAAAGAATTACGTATCAAGCATTCGTGACTTCTGGAGGGTCTGCAGCGGAATCAATGAAGAAGCGACACGCAGAGTAGTTAAATTCTTGAATGAAGTCATTAATACTGCGAGGTATCCGCTAACGGTACTCGATCGTCCGATCGAGTCCGAGACAGCAAAGATTGTGGAAAACAGCTTCCGGGCTACGATCCTGGCGTTTCTTGACGAATGGAGTCTCTTTGCAGAGAGAAATGGGGTGGACCTGATCAAGGTCATCAACGCAATTAAGATCAGGCCCACCCACAGCAATATGATATTTCCGGGTCCTGGAATTGGTGGTTATTGTCTGCCGAAAGATGGCGGCTTAGGGTTTTGGGCATATCGCCACATACATGGCTTTGAGGACGACATTTTCAAGATGACACCTCTTGCCATTGATATCAATGACACAAGAGCACTCCATGTGGCTCAACTTGTCCGTGATGCCCTCCGAAACATGGGCCGTCCTATTGCATCTGCGGAGATTCTTGTCTTGGGAGCCTCCTATCGGGAAGATGTAGGAGATACCCGATACAGCGGATCCGAGCTGATTGTTCGACGGCTGACCGAGATGGGAGCAGAATTGAGAGTCCACGATCCCTATGTGCTGCACTGGTGGGAATTTGAGAAGCAAGACGAGTACCCCGCATCTTCACAGGGTTTGAAAAGATTTTTCCGCGGCCAGGAGAAGCTCAAGGATCTGAGGGTCGAGCAAGATCTCAAAAAAGCTTTGCATGGAACGGACGCAGTCATCTTTGCTGTAAAGCACAAACATTACTTAAATCTTGATCCGAACGAGGTTGTGAAGAATGCGGGAGGCCCCATAGCAGTGATTGACTGCTTTGGCATCCTTAACGACGACAGGATAAAACGATACTTTGAGTTGGGGTGTGAGGTAAAAGGTTTAGGTCGGGGTCATGTGAAACGCATCAAAGACGACGTGAGGAAGAGAGGTTTGGACTCGAATCCTTGAACCCTCGCCTCGACCCCTTGCCTACAACAGGCAGGCTTGAATCCTGCTCATCTAACCAGTTCTTTTGGAAGAATTTGACAACGGGTGGGCTTTATTATACTTTTAAATGCGTCAATTCCAAAAGACAGGAGACTCTCGTGGAATATGAACCCGTCATCGGTTTAGAAGTTCATGCCCAACTCCTTACCCGATCAAAAATTTTCTGTGGGTGTTCCACCACATTTGGGGAAGAGCCCAATAGTTTAACCTGTCCTATTTGCACCGGACAGCCTGGTTCTCTCCCAGTAGTGAATCGGAAGGCGGTGGAGTTTGCGATCAAATTAGGATTGGCCACCTCCTGCCGAATCGCACCGGACAGCCTGTTCGCACGGAAGAATTACTTTTATCCTGACCTTCCAAAGGGATATCAAATCTCCATGTACGAATACCCCTTAGCTGAAAATGGTTTTATCGACATCATCCCTCAGGGTGAGAAGGAAAAGAAGCGGATTAAGATCATCCGGATTCATATGGAGGAGGATGCGGGGAAGTTGAAACATGGTGAGACGCCGGAGACCGCTTCGTTCAGTTATGTCGATTTCAACCGGACCGGCGTTCCGTTGGTCGAAATTGTGAGCGGACCCGATATCCGGTCCCCCCAGGAGGCAGGCGATTATTTGAGAAAACTTCGATCCATCCTTCAGTATTTGGAGATCTCGACGGGAAATATGGAAGAGGGGAGTTTTCGATGCGATGCCAATGTTTCCGTTCGTCCAAAAGGTCAGAAGGAATTCGGCATCAGAACAGAACTGAAGAACATGAATTCCTTCCGACATGTGGAAAAGGCATTGGAATATGAGATCAAGCGCCAGATTGCGGTGTTAGAGGATGGGGAGGAGGTTGTTCAGGAGACGAGACTCTGGGATGTAGATCAAGGGATTACGGCCTCGATGAGGGGGAAGGAAGAGGCACATGATTACCGTTATTTTCCGGACCCGGATCTTGTCCCCCTGAGGGTCGATGAGACTTGGGTGGAAGAGATTCGGAAGAGCCTTCCTGAACTTCCGGATGAGAAAAAAGAGAGATTTGTTAGGGATTATGGGATTCCCGAATACGATGCTGAGATCCTCACTTCCACAAAGTCGATGGCTTACTATTATGAGGAATGTGTTCGACTCTTTCCGGAACCTAAAACGGTGAGCAACTGGTTGATGGGAGATCTTCTTCGGGAGTTGAAACGGGACGAGAAGGAGATCGATCAGTCTCTTTTAACCCCTTCCCATCTCGCAGAGATGCTTTCAATGATCAAGGGAGGAGCGATCAGCGGAAAGATTGCAAAGGATGTTTTTGAGGAGATGTATCGGACCGGTCAGCGTCCCACCAAGATTGTAGAAGACAAAGGGTGGACACAGATTCTTGATACAGGGGAGATCGAAAGGGCCATCGAAAGGGCGCTGAAAACCAATCCAAAGCAAGTGGAGGATTACCAAAAGGGAAAAGAGAAACTCTTTGGCTTCTTCGTGGGAGAGGTGATGAAGGAGACGAGAGGGAAGGCCAACCCGAAACTGGTGAATGAACTGCTGAGGAAGAAGTTAAAAGGTCAAGGTTAAGGTTAAGGTTAAGGTTGAGGTTCAGGTTAAGGCTTAATTCTTTTTCTCAACCTCAACCGCAGCCTTAGCCTCAACCTGCCGCTTGAGCTTTATGAAATTTAAAACCATCGAATGGAAGGGTGATTGGGTGAGGCTCCTCGATCAGAGGAGGTTACCTCAAGAGGTTTGTTATTTAGATTGCAGGGACGCCTCCTCTGTAGCGAGGGCTATTCGCTCGATGGCAATCCGCGGTGCACCTGCGATCGGGGTGGCTGCAGCCATGGGAATCGCTCTGGCCGCACAGAAGATTCAATCGCGTCGGCCTGGAGCCTTCTACAAAAGCATGGAGAAGGTTTGTCACCAGATGAGCCAGACCAGACCCACTGCCGTCAATCTTTTTTGGGCTGTGGATCGGATGAAGAAGACACTCGACGAAGTCCATTTTTTAGGTGTCGATGGGGTCAAGAAGAGGTTGGAGGAAGAGGCACGCAAAATCTATGAAGAGGATATAGAGGTCAACCGGAAAATAGGGGAGAACGGGAAGATCCTAATTCATAACGGAGACGGGGTGCTCACCCACTGTAACGCAGGTGCCTTGGCCACCGCAGGCTACGGGACTGCGCTGGGAGTGATCCGCGCAGCTTGGGCCGGAGGGAAGCGGTTTCGTGTCTTTGTGGATGAGACGAGGCCCATGCTTCAGGGAGCCAGGTTGACGGCATGGGAGCTGGTTCAGGAGAAAATTCCTGTGACAATACTGACCGACAATATGGCCGGGTGGTTGATGAAAAAAAGCGAGGTCACCTCTGTTCTGGTCGGTGCAGATCGTATTGCTCGCAATGGTGATACGGCTAATAAAATTGGAACTTACAGTCTTGCTGTTCTTTCAAAATCGCACGGCATCCCTTTCTATGTGGCAGCCCCAAGATCGACACTCGACCTGACTCTCGCCTCTGGGTCGGACATCCCCATTGAACAAAGAGACACAAAGGAAGTAACACATTTCAGAGGAGCCCCGATCA
>Ga0315282_10006553_pt1 | contig 19436 bp, 16 predicted proteins | sample YL17G07_20_MG_FD_203693 | JGI IMG/M metagenome (GOLD analysis project Ga0315282, IMG submission 203693) | Sediment microbial communities from Yellowstone Lake, YNP, Wyoming, USA - YL17G07_20 | ecosystem: Environmental > Aquatic > Freshwater > Lake > Sediment | place: USA: Wyoming | collected... | reverse complement strand
ACCCCCCCCTCTAATCAAACAACTTCATCTCTGCAATGATAGCCGGTTCCCCAATCCCCTAGGAACCACTAATGCCAGATCTGGTATCTTTTTCATGGCCGCCAACATGAACTGTTGCTCGGGTTGTGCGAAATCCGTCTTTACCACTTTGTACTCCCACTGCTGCGCCTTGGCTCCAGGCTGGGCATTCACCGCCTGCTGTGGTAGACTCCACGAGAGCACCGCCACGCATGCCACTGCGGCGACAAGCAGTGTTCCAAATACTGCACGGTTCATCAAGATTCTCCTTTCGCGTAATCGGGCCGAACAATAATTGGGCCGGTCTATGTTAGACCTTTAGCGCAGCAGTTTTGGGTCTGTAAAACACGGAAACCCCAATTGCCGATTTTTGCATGAAAGCTTAATCCTTCCAACGACTAACACAATTATTGCGGCCGGATTATCTTGTTGTTATCAAGACTTGATAAGAACAATGTCGTTTCTCCTTATCACAGGCTGTCGGCAGGACTTCGAACTCCTTGCCCGCCCCGATTCAACACATGCGTATAGATCATTGTTGTGCTCACGTCCTTATGCCCCAACAGCTCCTGGATCGTGCGAATGTCATAACCATCTTCGAGCAAATGCGTCGCGAAGTAATGGCGGGAGCGCAGAGCTTCACGGAGGCGGTCCAGGAGTTTCGGCTTGGGAGTGGCCCCAGGCGCCCGGTCTGGGTATCGTCCGACTGGTTTAGAAGCGGCTGGTATGGAGTCAGCCTCTGGCATGGGCTTCCCTCCTCTGTTGGCAACAAATTCAAATTAGCATCTTTTCTTCAAAGATGTCAAGTTCTTTGAGAATCTCTCTGTGATTCAGACACTGGACCTTCGACCTCAGACATCAGACTGAAGGGGGCAAAGGGCCAGAGATTACATACGGGTAAAGGCATGGCAGTTGCAGATGAATTGGGACTCTTGGTATAGGGTTAATTTCTATATAGAAAAGTCTGAAGTCAAGTCTGGTCTCTGAAGTCCAGTGTCTGAATTGCAGCAAGGTCTCTTAGAAACTTGACATGAAGATTGGAGCCGGGTAGAATGGTTCGATAATGGTTGCATATTGGTTTCCCCACAGGAGGGATTGCGATGCCTAGTCTCACCATTAAGAGCATTCCAGAGGAACTCTACAAGCGCATAAAGCAAAGCGCTACCGCCCATCGTCGTAGCATTAACAGCGAGGTGATCATACATCTTGAGCGGTCCCTGCTGAGCAAGCGCATCGAACCGGGTGCTTTCCTAGCTCGTGTGGACACCCTGCGGGAGAAAGTTGCCCTGCCCCCGCTTACTGAAGACATCCTTCGGGCCGCAAAGTCCGCGGGGCGCCCGTGAATGACATTTGAATCGCCGTCCGGCAATCGAAATAGGCCGTTTTCCTTTTCTTAAGATTTATCTTCATCTGCTTGACCATTGTGGCCAAATCCTTATTTCTTGTCCTAAGATTTTCGATCTTCAGTGCCTGCTGGCCGATGGTCAAAGGCTCCCGAGGAAGATGCGGGGGAATCTCCGCATTATCTATGACTTCCTCAGCGAATCCTCCCAGCGGATTGTCAAGGAAGGCAAGCTCGGCGCCTTTCTTTGATCATTCAATTGGCCATGATAAATCCATCTTCTCCCAAATGTCGCTGATCTTTTGCCGCTGTGGCGCGCGGGAATTCCGTCCCAATCAAATTGCGAATACCGCTTTGATCTGAAGGGGTGCAGACCCTTGGGAAACAGAGGGGCAATGATTTCAATCGATTTCCGAAGGGTGGAACCCAAGGAGATTGCGGGATGCAGGAATCTTCTGGGAATATCCGAGAATTTCAGAAGAAAGCATACCGGAAGGCCAGAAATCCCAAAAAGAGATTGACAAGCTTTTTGGGGATGTGATATGAAAGACAAATCCTTCACAACCCCGGGGGTTAATAATTTGGAGTCTCTGGTTCCTTCCCTCCGCCAGTTGGGCCTTTCTCTGAATGAATCCAAGGCCTACCTTTCCCTCCTGGAGAAGAGCGGGATCACCGCCTACGAGATGAGCAAGAATGCCGGCGTCCCTCCCTCGAAGATTTACGATTCCTTGGGCAAATTATTAGCCAAAGGATTCATCAGCATTATCAAATCCGGCCACGCCCCCAGATATGTAGCCATCGACCCCGCAAAAATTTTGGATCGCTACCAAAAAGATTACAACCGCACCCTGGATATGCTGAAGAAGCGATTGGGGGAAATCCGCCAAAATCCGGAAGCCTTCAATCAGTACATCTGGCATCTGGCTGAGCGAGCGCAAATCCTGGATAAGATCCGGGAGATTGTCGAAGGCAGTCGAGAGATGATTTACCTTTCCATCTGGCAAGAAGAGTTACAGGAGGTGGAAGAAGTTTTTCGGGAAGCGGCCAAGCGGAAAGTCCGGATGGCCATCGTTCTCTACGGCTCTCGGGCCATCGATTTCGGAGTGGTTTATAACCACAGCCTGGAGGACATCCTCTTGCGCGAAATGGGAGAAAGACGCCTGGCTTTGGCGGCCGATGACAAGATTGTTCTCCTGGGGCATTTCAGCAATGAAGGAAAAGCTTTTGCCACCTGGACCCATAATCGGGGAATGGTCAACCTGGCCAAAGATTATATTACGCACGACATCATTTCGTTGAAATTGGTCAAACAATTTGAACCTCAGATCGAAACCATCTTTGGCCGGAAATGGGAGCGGCTGCGGAACGTGATGATGAAGGAAGTCAAACCGAGACGCTCCGCTTCCCACCGTTAAGCGGAGAAATGCGAGAAAAATGAAGTTTTTGGAGACTGACGTCCTGGTGATCGGCGGGGGTGGAGCGGGAGCGATGGCCACGTTGCACGCCCATAATCAAGGGGCAAAGGCTCTGATGGTGGTCAAGGGCAAGTTCGGCCGCACCGGGGGGACGACCTGCGCCATGGGGGCGGCCACTGCGGTGGGGCCGTGGCACGAGCCGCAGGACAGCCAGCAGGTGCATTTTGAAGATACGATCCGGGGGGGCTCTTATCTCAACGAACAAAGATTGGTGCGTATCCTGGTAGAAGACTCCCCCAAGCGCGTCCTGGAGCTGGAACGCCTGGGGGCTTTCTGGGAGCGCACCGAGGACGGAGACCGCTACCTGCTGCGCATCGACGGCGGCCATAGCTATCACCGTTCCGTTTACCTGGAAGACCGCCCCGGGCGGGAAATGCTGCGGGCCATGGGGGGCGAAATTCTCCGGCGCAGCATCCCGGCTGTGGAAGACGTCATGATCCTCCGGCTGCTCCTGGACGAAGGTCAGGTGGCCGGCGCCGTGGGGGTGAATTTGTTCACTGCCGAAATGATCGGCTTCCGGGCGAAAACGGTAATCCTCGCGACAGGAGGGGCCGGGAACGTCTACCCGGTGACCACGAACCCGGCCGATGTCACGGGCGACGGATACGTCCTGGCCCTCCGGGCGGGCGCCGAGCTGGTGGATATGGAGTTTGTGCAGTTCTACCCCCTGGGTCTGATCTTTCCCGAATCCCTGAAAGGGATGCTGGCCGGGACTTTCTACTACTCCCGACTGCTGAACGCCAAGCATGAACGGCTGATGAAATACTACGATCCGGCCCGGCTGGAGATGTCCACCCGGGACATCATCGCCCGGGCGATTTATTCCGAGATCCAGAAAGGAAACGGCACCCCCCGGGGGGGCGTGCTTTGCGACATGACGTACAACCCTCCCGGCTTCACGAAAAAACAACTCCCCGCGCTCTACGACTTCTACCTGAAGATCGGCATCGATGTGGAAAAACAGATGGTGGAAGTCGCCCCCACCTGTCATTTCTTCATGGGGGGAGTGCGGGTGAACGAAGAATGGCGCTCCACGGTTCCCACCCTCTTTGCCGCCGGCGAGGCCGCCGGCGGTGTGCAGGGGGCCAATCGCCTGAGTCAGAACAGCCTGGCCGACATTATGGTCTCGGGGGGGAGGGCCGGAGATGCCGCGGGGTTGGAAGCGAAGAATAGGTCCTCCTTCAAGAAAATAAACGATGGGGAAATCAAAGAGGAACAAAGGCGGGTGGAAGAGCTTTTTTCACGGAGAAAGGAAAACGGCATCGGCCCCCGGGAGGTAAAAAAGCGATTGAACAAGGTGATGTGGGACGCTGTGGGTTTGATCCGTAACGAAGCCGGGCTGAAAGAAGCCCTGGCGGAATTTCGGCGCCTGGAAGAAGAGGACCTTCCCCGGATTACCCTGGCTTCTTCTTCGAGGAGGTACAACCGGGAATTCATCGAAACCCTGGAGCTCTCCAATTTACTGATGGTGGCCGGGGCCATCGCTACTCCTGCGCTGCGGCGCGACGAGAGCCGGGGGGCGCACTTCCGCGATGATTTCCCCAAAAGGGACAACCGGAACTGGTTGAAGCATCTGCGGGTGGCCCAAAGCAACGGCACGTTTCAGCTCCAGGAAGGACCGGTTGACCTGTCCCAGCTCAAAGCCCCCGAGGAGGACTGATGGAGGAAGGTTCCCAAGTTCGCCTGACCCTGTTTCGCTTCGATCCGGAAAAAGATCGGGCGCCCCGCTATGAGACCCATCTCCTTCCCTTTCAGGAAGGGATGACCATCCTGGATGCCCTTCTTTATGTCTATGAGAACATCGACCGGAGTTTATCTTTTACCTATGGATGCCGGTATGGCCGTTGTGGCGCCTGTGCGGTGAACGTCAATGGAAAGCCCACGCTGATCTGTCAAACCCTGGCTCCCCGGGAGATGACCGTGGAGCCGCTCCCTCACTACCCTATCGTGCGCGACCTGGTAATCGAGCGCGCCGGATTCGGAGAGACAACCCGGGAGCACCAGCCTTTCCTGAAAAGAGAAGAAAAATCTCCCGCTAAAATGCCGGATGAGATGCAGCCGGAAATTCTGAAACCGGGAGACTTTGAAATCTTTAAGATGGCGACCCGGTGCGTGGATTGTTACTCCTGCAATTCCATCTGCCCCATCGTCGGGGAAGAAAAGGGAATCGAGAGGGGACCCAACCTGATGATGCAGATGGCCCCCTATTTCTTCGATCCCCGGGACAGCCAGGACCGCGCTCGGTTTATGCAGGAGCTTTCCGCCAAATGTCTCCTATGCGGCACCTGCGCGGAAAATTGTCCCAAGGACCTCTCCATCGATGAAATCATAGCCGAAGCCCGGGCCAAAGTCGTACAGAAGAAGGGGCTGCCCTTTTCGAAAAGATTCTTCCTGAAGACTTTGTTGCCTTCCCCCCGACTCTTATCGACGCTGCTGAAAGGAAGCTCCCTTGTGCGGGGGCTTCTTTTGGGAAAAGTGCCCGGGGAGAGCGGCCTGCACCTGCGCTTCTCCCTGGGAAAACTGGACCGCCGCAGGGTCCTGCCCGAATTGGCCAAAGAATTTTTCCTGGATATCGCTCCGCGGGAGTCGCCCGTTGCGCAAGAAGGCGGTCGGGTTGCCTTTTTCGTCGGCTGCTCCATCAATTACCTGTTTCCTCAGATTGGCCAGTCCACCGTGCGCGTGCTCAACCGCTATGGCGTCTCCGTAACAACCCCCCGGGGACAGAAGTGCTGCGGTCTTCCCGCCTATGGTGCAGGGGATTTCGCCTCGGCCAGGGTCCTGGCCCTGGACAACCTGGAGGCCTTTGAGAGGTCCAATGCTCAAAAGATCGTAGTCGCCTGTGCCTCCTGCGGCGCTCATCTCAAGAAACATTACCCCAGGCTTTTCCAGGACGAACCTCCGGCCCTGAGAGAGCGAGCGGAACGTTTCTGCGACTCCATCATCGACCTCTCCGCTTATTTGGCGGGACGGCTCAAGGAAGGGACCTCGCGAATAGAAGCAGAGGGAAAAATGCGGAGGATACGCGTCACCTACCATGACTCCTGCCATTTAAAAAGAAAAATGAAAATCCGCGATGAACCGCGGAGGCTGCTTATGGCCGCAGGCGTTGATTTTGTCGAGATGGCGGCTCCCGACCGCTGCTGCGGCCTGGGAGGAAGTTTCGGCCTGGAAAACTATGAACTCTCCAGCAAGATCCTGGGACACAAAATGGAAGATATCCGGAAAACGGGAGCAGAAATCGTCGTCACCGGGTGCCTGGGGTGCTTGATCCAATTGAGGCAAGGGATTTATAATCACCAACTGAAGGCCGAGGCCAAACATATCGTCGAAGTTATAGATGAATGTCGGGAACATTAATTGGGTCAAAATTCCCCCTCCCCTTCTCCCCTCCCGCCAGGGGAGGGGAAGTATTTTCTATCTAGCCGTTAAAGCTTGCAGAGGTGCACGATGCGCATGAAAAAGTTCGAATTTTTGAACCCTTCTTCTCTGGCTGAAGCCTTAGGGTTGCTGAAGCAATTTGGAGCCGAGGCCAGGGTGATCGCCGGGGGCACGGACCTGGTCGAGCAGATGAAGAATAAACTCGCTACTCCAAAGAAGGTTGTAAACTTGATGGGAATTCCCGACCTCACCGGCATCAAGAAAAAGGGAAGGAGTTTACGGATCGGTGCCCTGGTCAAACATGCGGCGCTGGAAAGATCTCCTCTGCTTAAAGACGGGTGGGGAATTCTCGCAGTAGCTGCCCACAAGGTGGGTTCGCCTCAAATCCGGAACCTCGGGACGGTAGGAGGAAATTTGGGCAATGCCTCTCCGGCGGCAGACACGGCTTGCCCGCTCCTGGTTCTGGAAGCAGAAGCGGTCTTGACCAGCAAGCAGAAGGAGCGGCGGGTTCCTCTCCATTCGTTTTTCCGGGGGCCCGGAAAGACCGTCCTGGGAAAGGATGAAATTATAAAGGAGATCTTGATTCCCCCGGTCCCGGCGGGCAGCGTTTGGGCCTACCTGAAATTAGGCCGGAGGAAGAGCTTGGACCTGGCTCTCACCAGCGTGGCCGTACTGTTAACCCTGGACCCCGAGACTAAAATATGCCACCGGGCCCGTGTGGCTCTGGGAGCGGTCGCTCCAACTCCCCTACGGGCGAAGGATACGGAAGAGTTCTTGGAAGGGAAGACCCTGGATGATGATGTCATCCGGGAAGCCGGAGAGAGGGCCCAGAAGGAATGCCGACCCATCTCGGACGTCCGTGCTTCGGCAGAATATCGGAAAGAGATGGTCAAAGTCCTGGTGGGAAGGGCCATTAAAAAATCTTTGGGCCTGCCGATCCCTCCCACGGGGATTTAGCGTGAGGCGCAAGGGGTAAGGCGTGAGGCGCAAAGAGGAAAAACTCTTTATTAAATGGTTGGTATAGGAATTTCCTTTTAAAACTTTAGGCACTCTAGTGCACTTTAGGCATTTTAGGCACTTTAGCATTTAGGGAGATTTGGGCGATGAAATATCCATTGACCTTGAAGGTAAATGGTGAGGTTTACGACCTCGAGGTCCCAGCGAACAGGACGCTCCTGGACGTAATCCGGGAAGAATGCGGGCTTACGGGCACAAAGCAAGGATGTGGCCATGGGGAATGTGGAGCCTGTACTGTGCTTCTGGAGGGAGCGCCGGTGAACGCCTGCTTGATTCTGGCCGTGCAGGCCAACGGCAAGACCGTGGTCACCATCGAGGGGTTGAGCAAGGATGGGGGGATCCACCCGATCCAGGAGGCTTTCATCAACCACGGGGCCATCCAGTGCGGCTTTTGCACTCCGGGCATGATCCTCTCCGTGAAGGCGCTGCTGGACAGAAACCCTGAACCGCAAGAAGTAGAGATTCGAGAAGCTTTGACCGGGAACTTCTGCCGCTGCACGGGATACCAGAAGATCGTGGAAGCGGTTCAGTCTTTAGCCGGCAAATAATAATACCTAAAAAAGGCGATTTACCACGGAGGGCACAGAGGAAATTTGAGATAAAACAAAAAGATAAACTCCTTTTCTCCGCTTTGCTCTGTGCCCTCGTTAAGTGAAAACAATACCATATTCTAGCTGCCGAATTTATTACCTGAGGACACAGAGAAAAGATTGTGCTTATTTTGTTTTTTAACTACGAAATTATTCTCCGTGTTCTCTGTGGTTTAAAAAAATCGCTCAATTTAGGTAATAATGTAGGGGCGATTCACGACTCGCCCCTGCCGCAGGGTCATTAGGAGGTCAATTATGGATGAGTACCGGGTCGTCGGTCATTCCCTCCCCCAGATTGATGCCCGGGAACGGGCTTCGGGAGCGGCTGAGTTTGTCTCGGATATCAAGCTGCCGGGAATGCTCTATGGGCGCATCCTGCGCAGCCCCTACCCTCACGCCCGGATTTTACATATCGATACCTCCAAAGCCAGACGCCTGCCGGGGGTGAAGGCCGTGGCTACCTCCGAGGATACGCCCAAAATCCCTTTCGGGCCACGAACGGATGATTGGATGATCCTGGCCGTAGACAAGGTGCGCTTCGTGGGGGATGAAGTCGCGGGTGTCGCCGCGGTGGATGAAGATACTGCCGAAGAGGCCTTGAGTCTGATCGGTGTGGAGTATGAGGAACTCCCCGCGGTCTTCGACCCCATAGAAGCCATGCAACCTGGAGCGCCCCTGATCCATAACAAAGAAAGAAATGTTGTTGCCGAGTTCAAGCTGACCAAAGGCGACGTGGATCGGGCTTTTGGGGAAAGCGACGTCGTCCACTTTGACCGGTACTACACCAACCAGGTCTATCAGGCTTACCTGGAGCCGATGGCTTGCGTGGCCCAATTCGACCTTTCCGGAAAACTCACCTTCTACATAGGCACCCAGATCCCCTCGATGACCCGCGGTCCCTACGCCAAGGCGCTGGGACTGCCATTGGACAAGGTACGCGTCGTTGTGCCTTATTACGGCGGGGCTTTTGGGGCCAAGATGGAGACCAACCTTCATCTGGTGGCCGCGATTCTAAGCCGGAAGACGGGGAAACCCGTGCGCATGGTGAACCCCCGGGAAGAGGATTTCATGGCGGGCAACCCGCGAGTACCCATGTATATTGACCTTAAAATTGGGGCGAAGAAAGATGGCACCCTGACGGGAAAAGAGGTCAGGATCATAGGGGCCGCCGGGGGCAGGGCAGTCTATTCCATGGTCATCGTGGCCACCGCCTGCTACCGGCCAGATTCGCTCTACCACTTCCGGAACTTGAGGACCGAGGGGCTGACCGCTTACACCAACACCGTTCCCACCAGTTGCTTCCGGGGTTTTGGCAATGCCCAGATGACCTTTGCCATCGAGAGTTGCTTGGACATGATTGCCGAGGCGATCGGCATGGACCCGGCTGAGCTACGCATTAAAAACGGCCTCAAAACAGGGGAAGTCTCCGTTCACGGTTGGAAGATTGGCTCCTGCGGCCTGGAGGAGTGCGTCCGCAAAGCCGCCAAAGCTTCTGGCTGGGAGGAGAAGCGAGCCCAGAAGCGGTTCGCCCGGGGGATCGGGCTGGCCTGCTGCAATCACGTGTCGGGGAACCGCGCCTTTGCCCGGGAATTCGACGGCGGAGCCGGAATCGTGCGCATCGGGCGGGAAGGAAAGGTCCTGGTGTATCACGGCGAGTCGGACATGGGCCAGGGCCAGCGAACCATCTTCGCCCAGATTGTGGCCGAAGAGCTCGGCCTTTCCCTGGACCAGATCGAAGTCGCCCGGGTCGACACGGATGTCAGCCCCTTCGGCATGGGTAGTTTCGCCACTCGCGGCACGGTCTTCGGCGGCAACGGCGTGAAAGCGGCTGCTGCCGAGGCCAAGCGGCAGATCTTCGAAATAGCGGCCGAAATGCTCGAAGCGAACCCGTCGGACTTGGAGGCCAGGGAAGGAAAGGTCTACGTCAAGGGGTCGCCCGAAAAAAACGTCCCCTTCCAAAAAGTGGCCGAGGCCGGCCTTTACAAGCGGGGGGGCGCCCCGATCGTGGGCACGGGGTTCTGGGTTCCCGATACGGTGATACCCGATCCGGTAACCAAGTACGGAAATATTTCACCGGCCTATCCCTATGGCTGCCAGATCGCTGAAGTCGAGGTGGATACGGAGACCGGGCATGTGCACCTGATCAATTACGTAGCTGCCCATGACGTGGGCCGGGCCATCAACCCCCAGACCACGGAAGGGCAGATTCAGGGGGGCGTGGCCCAGGGCCTGGGCTGGGCTTTAATGGAAAACATGGTTACGGAAAAAGGAAAGATCATGAACCCGAATTTTAGGGATTACGTGATCCCCGGCCCGTTGGACCTTCCGCCGATCCAGCCGATTCTGGTGGAGCCCATAGAGCCCAACGGCCCATTCGGAGCCAAGGGCATCGGGGAGCCGGCGCTCAACCCTGTCCCGGCAGCCGTGGCCAACGCCATCTATAATGCCGTCGGGGTCAGGATTACCGACCTTCCCATTACCCCGGATAAGATTTTGAAGGCGATCAAGACCGCCAAGAGAAAATAGAAGAGAGGGATTATGCAACCGGCGTTAAATACTCGGAACTGGAAAGGGGGAAAAATATGAAGAAGAGGGGATTTTTTCTGGGGATCGTTTTCCTGGTAGGGGGATTTTTGGCCGTTTCATTCTTTTTCATCTCCGCATCGGCAGACGCCGCTCCGAAGTACACCCTGAAAGTCGGCCACAATCAGATGGAAAAAACCGTCCGCCAGCAGGCTTCTTTGAAGTTCAAGAGTCTGGTGGAAGAGCGGTCCAAGGGAGAGATTCAGGTGCAAGTTTACCCGGCCCAGCAATTGGGTAACGACCTGGAGAGACTGCAGGCCATGCAGATGGGCACCCTAGAGGCCTCCATCTCTGCGCTGCCCAGGATGGCCAGCGCGTTGCCGTCCGTGCAGGTATTCGACCTACCCTTCCTCTTCCCTTCCTACGACGTGCTCTTTAAAGTCGCCGATGGGAAAGTGGGTCAGGAGGTATGCGCTCAGATGGAGCAGAAACTCAAGATCACCGGGGTCGCCTTCTGGCATACGGGTTTCAAACAGTTCACGGCCAACGTTCCCATTCGCAAGCCCGAGGATTTCAAGGGCCTTAAGGTGCGGACCATGGAAAACCCGTTCCTCATCGCCCAGTTTAGGGCTTTGGATGCCAACCCGGTTCCCATCGATTTTCACGAGCTTTACACTTCCTTGCAGCAGAAGGTCGTGGAAGCTCAGGAGAATGATATTAACACCATTCACGACATGAAATTTTACGAAGTACAGAAGTACCTCACCATCAGCAACCATGCCTGGATCGGCCACGTCTTTGCCTTCTCCAACGCTTTCCTGAACAAGCTCCCCAAGAATTTGCAGACCATGGTCGTCGGAGCGGCCCGGGAAGCAGCCAAAGACGACCGCTACGGCGTGATCGAAGCGGAAAAGACGATGCTCAAAACCATGGAGGGCAAAGGCCTGACTATCATCCGGCTGAATACCCAGGAGCTGGAGAGTTTCCGCAAGAAAACTCGACCGGTTCACGATCAATTTGCGGACAAAATCGGTAAAGACTTGGTGGCGCTGGCCTACCAAGAAGTGGCCGCGGCGGAAAAGGCAACGAAGTAGACGGCAACCCGCTTTGAGGTCAAGTTCTCCCCTTTCCCTTTGCCGGGGGGAGGGGGGATCGATAGACGGACGGCGTGAGGCGTGCGGGAAAGGGGTTCATCCGCCGAAACGCACGCCGGGAGAAAGGGAGCTTTCATGCTCGACCGGATGGCCACCTTCTTGGAAGAGGCCTTTGTGGGGTTCACCCTCCTCTTCGCGACCCTGCTCCTTTTTTGCGGCGTAGTCATGCGCTATTTTTTCAATTACGCCTTCGAATGGTCGGATGAGCTGATTCGTTACGTGATCATCTGGTCCACTTTTATCGGCGGCGGGTTGTGCGCCAAAAAAGGTATGCACGTGAAGATGGATATCCTGCTCCGGGTCATGCCGGAGGGGTTCTTGAGATACTGGAATATGTTCTTGACGGTCCTGGCCCTCCTCTTTTGCGTATTCTGCATGGTTCAGGGCTATCGCATGGTCCTCCTGACCCAGGCTTTCGGGAGGACAAGTGTATCTTTCCCCCTCCCCATGTGGATTCCCTACCTGGCGGTCCCTTTAGGGTATACGCTCATGTTTGTCCACTTTTTGATTTCCTTGTACCGACAATGGGGGGGAAAAGAAAAAGTACTCCTCGAGGGCGACCTGGACCTGGCGACTGTCGAGCAGATGGGTGAGGAGAAGTAATGGACTCCACCAACCTGATACTCTTCGCCCTCCTGGGAATCCTGCTCCTCAGCGGAACCTCCATCTTCATCTCCCTGGCCCTCTCGGTTCTGCTCTTCCTGAATTTCTATACTTCTATCCCCCTGATGGGGATCATCGAGCGTCAGTTTGCCGGCCTGGACCGCTTCGCCATGTTGTGCGTTCCCTTCTTCATCTTAGCCGCGAATATCGCGGGAGTGGGAGGGATCTCCCGCCGCATCATCGATGTCTCTAAGACGCTCGTGGGGCATTTCAAGGGAGGGCTGGCTATGACCACTGTACTGGCCTGCACCTTCTTCGGGGCCATCTCCGGTTCTGCACCGGCCACGGTGATCGCCATCGGCAAACTCCTGTATCCGGCTTTGATGGAGACCGGGTACGGGAAAAAGTTTTCTTTGGGGGTAATTACTGCCTCCGGGGCCATCGCCCTGATCATTCCGCCGTCGATCACCATGATTGTCCTGGGGGCGGTTTGCGGGATGTCCATCGGGGCCCTCTTTGTTTCGGGGTTTGGCGCGGGCATCACCATTGCGCTGGTCTTTATGGTGTATTGTTACCTCTATGCGCGTAATAAGGACATTAAACTCAGCAAACGGGCTACGCTCCCGGAGATCGGGGCGGCCTGCTGGGACGCCAAATGGGCCTTGGGCGTGCCCTTGATCATTATCGGCGGTATCTACGGGGGAGTCTTTACTCCGACTGAGGCTTCGGGCGTGGCTGCGGTCTACACCCTCTTTGTGGCCCAATTCATTCACCGGGAAGTGAGCACCCGGGAAATTTTCAAGGCCATCGTGGATTCGGCGACCGTCTCCGCCCAGATCATGATCATCCTGGCAGCGGCTTCGGTTTTTTCCTGGGCGGTCACGACCAGCCAGCTTTCCCCGCTGATTGCCAACTGGGTCATGGGAGCCAGTTCCAGCCCCTATATGGTTCTGGTCCTGATCAACATTGTCTTCCTGATTGCCGGCGCTTTGGTGGACAGCGTCTCCTCGTCCATTATTCTGGGTCCGCTGCTTTATCCGGCGGTTATCGGAGCAGGGATTGATCCCATCCATTTCGGTATCATCACCACCGTGAACCTTTCCATCGGGATGTTTACCCCACCCTTCGGACTGAATTTATTCGTGGCCACGGTCGTGCCCAAAGAAGGCGCCACCATGTCGGTGATCATCCGGGGTGTGGCCATTTTCATCGCCATTTCCATGATCGCCCTGGTCATCGTGACCTACGTTCCCAGCATCAGCCTCTGGCTCCCCAGGACTCTGGGAATGATGAAATGAAAGGTAATCTGGAGAAAGATGGGTATGAAAAATTTTTCCTATTTCGAACCTGAAAAACCTAAAGAGGCCATGGCTCTTTTGGCCAAACATAAAGGCCGGGCGAAAATTTTAGCCGGGGGAACGGACCTCGTGCCGCAGATGAAGCGCGGCCTTGCCTCTCCGGAGGTCGTCATCAATCTATCCAGAATCCCCGGCCTGAGACAGATGAAAGAGAGTGCGCAAGGGCTCAGGATCGGGGCCCTGGTCCCCCTGGGTGTCATAGAGCGCAGCGCTGCCGTGGCTTCGCGCTACCCGGGCTTGAAGGAGGCGATCCGCCATTTAGCGGTTCCGGCCATCCGCAACGCGGGCACCATCGGGGGGAATGTCTGCCTGGATACCAAATGCATCTATCGGGATCAGGTCCAGACCTGGGAACGGGCGCTGGCTCCTTGTTTCAAAATGGGCGGGAAAAGATGTTACGTCGTTCCGGGCGGCAAGACCTGTCACGCTTCCTTCGCTGCGGACACCGTACCCGTTCTGATCACCCTGCGGGCCAAGGCCAAGGTTCTCTCTCTCCGGGGAGAAAAGACCGTTCCCGTGGAGGCTCTGTATACGGGGAACGGGATTAGACCGCTGGCGCTCTCTGCGGAAGAAATGGTGGGGGAAATTTTTCTGCCCCGCCCGGAAAAGGGGATGCACTCTGCCTACCTGCGGTACAGCATGCGCCAGGCCATTGATTTCCCTCTCGCCTCGGCAGCGGTTGGCCTTGTGGAGAAGAAAGGGATTTGCGCTGAGGCCGGGGTGGTTCTGGGCGCTGTGGCCCCCCGGCCTTTACGCCTGGCGCAAGTGGAAACCGTCTTGCAGGGGCAGAAGATCACCGAAGAACTTCTTAAGAAATGTTCGCGCCAAGCACCCGGAGAAGCTCTGCGGATATCCCGATCCGGCAGGATAGACTCCTTTACGAAAACAATGATTACCAATCTGGTCTACCAGGCCCTGAAGCAAGCCTGGCCGGCTAAAGATCTGGGGGGAGAAGAGTGAAAATGGGAGATTTCTCCATCGTCGGGACGCGATACGGAAGGATCGATGGCCAGGACAAAGCTACCGGAAGGGCCAAGTATATCGATGATTGGAAATTCCCGGGGATGCTTTATGGCAAGATCCTGCGCAGCCCCTACCCGCATGCCCGGATTTTGCATATCGATAAGAGTCGGGCAGAAAAATTGATGGGGGTGCGGGCCGTAGCAACAGTGGAGGACACCCTCATGAAGAAATACGGTGCGTACCGGTCGGGGGTCCAGGATGAACTGATCTTTGCCCAGGATAAAGTGCGCTACGTGGGGGATGAGGTGGCCGCGGTCGCGGCCATCGATGAAGAGATCGCCCAGGAAGCGATGTCCCTGATCCGCGTGGATTATGAAGAGCTACCCGCGGTCTTCCATCCCGAAGAAGCGATGAAGCCGGGGGCTCCCCGGCTTCATGATGAAGCGGAGAACAATATTGTCAGCCACGCAGTCACCTTACGGGGGGATATCGCCAAAGGCCTTCAAGAAGCGGACCTGATCCTGGAGGACCGCTTTGAGACCTCCCTTCAAATGCACGCCTACCTGGAGCCCGTGGGCTGCATCGCTGGCTGGGACTCTGCGGGCAAATTAACCATCTGGGCCCCTTCGCAGAATCCCTCCTGGTCCCGCCTCATTTACTCCGAGGCCCTGGATGTCCCCATGGGAAAACTTCGAGTGGTTCAGACCGTCATCGGCGGGGCCTTTGGGGGAAAACTGGAACAGAAGCAGTACCTGGTTGCGGCCATTCTGGCCAGGAAGGCCAGGAGGCCGGTTAAGATCGTGAACCGCCGGGACGAGGAGTTCCAGACTTCCATGCCCCGCGTCCCCATGGTCATCTACTTGAAGATGGGAGTGAAGAGGAACGGGCTTCTCACCGCGAAGGAGCACCGGATCTACGCCGATAACGGAGCGTACACCAAGTATGCCACGGCGGTGTTAAACTTGGGAACCTACCGGGTGGATGGTCTTTACCGCCTGCGTAACATTCGGAATGAAAATTATCTGGTCTATACCAACAAGGTTCCCACCTCTGCCTTTCGCGGCTTCGGCAACCCCCAGATCACCTTCGCCGTCGAGTCTATGCTCGACCATCTGGCTGAAGGGATCGGGATGGATGCCCTGGAATTGCGCCTGCGCAATGCCGCCGAGAGGGGAGATGTGACCGCCCACGGCTTCAAATACGTGAGCTGTGGGCTGAAGGAATGCCTGGAAAAGACCGCCGAAGCCATCGGCTGGAAGACGAAGCGAGGGCAGAAGAATATCCGGCGGGGCGTGGGCATCTCGGCCACCAGCCATGTATGCGGCAACCGCTCCTTTTTCCCGCTCTTTGACGGAGCTACGGCCTACGCCCGCGTCGATGAAGGTGGGAAGATCCGGATCATAACCGGAGAAGTAGAGGTGGGCCAAGGTTTGCTGACCGCCTACGCGGCCATCTGCGCGGAGGAGATGGGGGTTCCCTTGAGTGAAGTCACGGTGGATCCTCCAGACACAGACATCGCTCCCTTTGGATTGGGTACCTGGGGAGATCGGGGAACGTTCATCGGAGGGAGCGCGGTGAAGCTGGCGGCCACCGATGCCAGGAAGCAAATCCTGGAGATGGCCGCGGAGATGCTCGAAGCCAATCCTTCGGACCTGGACTGCAAAGAAGGAAAGGTTTTCGTCAGGGGCTCACCCCGGAAGTTTCTCCCTTTTGAAGAAGTGGCCGGCGCGGCCGTTTACCGCCGGGGCGGATCTCCGGTTTTGGGCCGAGGCACCTTTATCCCTGCTTCCGAGCTGGCGGATTCGACCCGCTACGGGAATATATCCGGAACCTATGCCTTCGGGGCCCAGGCTGCGGAAGTGGAAGTGAATGAAGAGACGGGAGAGGTGCGGGTTCTCCAGATTGCCGCAGCCCACGATGTGGGCCGGCCGATAAACCTGTCCACGGCCGAGGGCCAGGTCGAAGGAGCTACGATTCAGGGAATGGGGTATGCCCTTTCCGAAGACGTGCGGTATGAAAGAGGGGTCATGTTGACGCCCAGTTTTCTGAATTACCGTATTCCCACTGCTCTGGATGCGCCCTCGATGAAGACCTTCTTGGTCGAGACCGAGGACCCGGGCCCGTTCGGAGCCAAAGGGGTGGCTGAGCCGGCCATGACGCCCACGGCCCCGGCGATCGCCAACGCCATTTACGATGCTATTGGGGTTCGCATCCGGACCTTGCCCATGACGCCGCAAAAGATTTTGCAGGCCTTGAAGAAGAAAAAGGAATAGCGAGTTTAATACGGGAAGTTCTGATTGGATGGTTAGAAAATGGCTTTCAAATCCCCTCCACCCCCTTTTACTAAAGGGGAGGTGTGAAAAATTCAGAATATACCCCCTCACCCTACCCTCTCCCGCCGGGGGAGAGGGTAAACATAATGAAATAAGAAAGAAATTCCCTCCCCCTGGATGGGGGAGGGTGAGGGTGATTTAAGGGATTATTTCACAGCTTCAGGGGGGCAAGGGGGGATTTTTCTCGGAAGGCGGGATTAGAGGGTGACGACCCCTTGTGAAAAATTTTGTTGCCTTGCTAACTTTAGGCACTTAAGCGCACTTTAGGCATTTTAGGCACTTTTGTGGAGGTTCTATGAAAGTAAAGGTTCACCTCAAAGTGAACGGGTTAGCCTACGAGACGGAGGTCGAACCGCGCCGCACGCTCCTGGAGTTGATCCGGGAAGACCTGGAGCTGACGGGGACCAAAGAAGGGTGCGGTCTGGGAGAGTGCGGGACCTGTACGGTCTTGCTCGACGGGAAGCCCATCAAGTCCTGCATCACCCTGGCGGTTCAGGCCAACGGCCGCGAAGTGACCACCATCGAAGGACTGGAAAAATCTGACGGCACCCTTCATCCCCTGCAGCAGGCCTTTATCGATCATGGCGCCATCCAGTGCGGCTTTTGTACCCCCGGGATGATCCTCTCGGGCAAAGCGCTCTTGGATGAGAATCCCCGGCCCACGGAACTGGAAGTCAGGCAAGCCATCGCCGGCAACCTCTGTCGCTGCACGGGCTACCAGAAGATTGTCGAGGCGATTCTCTCTGTGGCCAGCAAATCGTAGGGGCGATTCGCGAATCGCCCCTACAATGACGGGGTAGGGAGATGAAACCTTTCGCGTACTTTGAACCGGCAACATTGGATGAAGCTTTCGATCTCCTCCATCGTTTTGGAGAGAAGGCCAAAGTCTTGGCTGGAGGGACAGACCTTCTCGTCCAGATGAAGCAGGGAAAAATTTTCCCCCAGGCTGTGGTCAGCCTGAACCGAATCCAGCAGCTTAATTTCATCGAACTTGATTCGGAAATCCGGATCGGTCCCCTGACACCCTTGAGCCGGATTGCGACGCACCCGTCTTTTTCCGGCCGCCTGGCCATTCTGCGCGAAGCGGCCCTTGCAGTGGGAGATGTACAAATCAGAAATGTGGCCACGCTGGGCGGCAATATCGCCAACGCCTCTCCCTCCGCAGATATGCCCCCGGCACTCCTGGCGTTGGGGGCCAGGCTGAAGCTCCGTAAGAAAGGACGGGAGCGAGTGGTGGGGCTGGAGGAATTTTGCGCGGGCCCTTTTTGCACCCATCTCGAACAGGAAGAAATCATCGCGGAGGTTTTGCTCTCCCCGATTCCGGAGGGCAGCGGCGCCTATGCCTGGATGCCCAAGCGAACCGCCGTGGATGAAACCCTGGTGGGAGTGGGTGCCTGGCTGACCCCCGATCCGGAGAAAAGAATATGCCTGGGCGCCTCCCTGGCTTTGAGTTCCGTCGCTCCTGCACCATTCCGGGCCAGGAATGCCGAAATTTTTCTTCTGGGAAAAGAATTGAATTCGGAAAATTTCCGCCGCGCTGGAGAGATTGCTGCGGAAGAAGCATCTCCCCGGTCTCGGGCCGATTATCGCCGGGCGATCGTCTCGTTCCTCGCCGAAGAAGCCATGGAGCGGGCCTGGAGGAGGGCGCAGTGAGATGAACCGGGAAAAAAGATGGGAATCAATCGGCCGGTCGCCAGCGCGCCTGGATGCCTACGAGAAAGTCACTGGCCGCGCAGTCTTTGCCGTGGACTTGAAGCTGGCTGGAATGCTCCATGCCAGAGTGTTGCGAAGTCCCATTCCCCATGGCCGGATTACCCATATCGATGTAAGCAAGGCTGAGACTTTGCCCGGAGTCATCGCCGTCGTGACGGGGAAGGACTTTCCGGGCTCTTTCGGGGCCACGGTTCAGGACCAGAATTTTCTGGCCCGGGAGAAGGTGCGGTTTGTGGGAGACCCGGTTGCGGCTGTCGCCGCTGTAAACCTGGATGCGGCTGAAGAAGCGCTCTCCTTGATCGAAGTTGAATACGAGCCGCTCGCCGCCATATTGGATCCGGTAGAAGCGATGAAACCCGGAGCGGTTTTGATCCATGAGGAGCTTTCCCGGTACGCCACCGCCCCGGGGATCTTTCCGGTAGCCGGGACCAATATCTGCAACCATTTCAAGCTGCGCAAAGGCGACGTGGAGAAAGGGTTTACGGAATCCCACGTCGTCCTGGAAGATACCTACACCACTCAAATGGTGCAGCATGCCCACCTGGAACCTCACGCCTCGATCGCCCAGGTGGACCCTTCCGGCAAAATCCTCATCTGGTCCAACACCCAGACCCCTTATTTCAACCGCAAGGCCCTCGCCAGGGCCCTGAATCTTCCGTTGAACAAGGTCCGGATTATGGGAACCTCGGTCGGCGGCGGCTTTGGGGGCAAAAGTTACCTCAAAGCCGAGCCCATCTGCGTGGCCCTGGCCCTGAAGACCAAAAACCGTCCAGTGAAATTGGTTTACACCCGGGAGGAAGAGTTTGGGGTCGCCCCCGTCCGCCATCCCACTGTAATCCGGTGTAAAACAGGCATGAAAAGGGACGGCACCTGGGTTGCCCAGGAAACCGAGCTGATCTTTGACACGGGCGCGTATGCCGACATCGGCCCCAGAGTCGTCCGGAACGCGGGTTTCTCAGCATCTGGCCC
>Ga0315282_10006552_pt1 | contig 19436 bp, 16 predicted proteins | sample YL17G07_20_MG_FD_203693 | JGI IMG/M metagenome (GOLD analysis project Ga0315282, IMG submission 203693) | Sediment microbial communities from Yellowstone Lake, YNP, Wyoming, USA - YL17G07_20 | ecosystem: Environmental > Aquatic > Freshwater > Lake > Sediment | place: USA: Wyoming | collected... | reverse complement strand
TTTAACCCCCGTCGTCTAATGATTGAGGAGCAATAAATATGGCAACCCAAAGAGTTGATATTTTTAAAAACCAATCCGGTGTAGCGTTAGTTATTGCCATGATCATGATTATCGTTATGACGCTGATCGTCCTCGCCGCATCTCTTACATCCATATTTGAAATCAAACTTGCGGGAAATAAAAGAGGATCTACCGATGCCTTTTTCGCCGCTGACAGCGGGGTTCAAATTGTGATGGCAAAAGTTAAGAATTTTGATTTGCCAGGGAAATACGTTGGGGGTAAATATGATCCTTTTACTGACCCGAGCAATCCCAATCCAACGAAAGCCAAAGCCCTCATCAACTACATTTCGGCCCAATCAGGGGCACCCAGAGGTTCGGGTTTCAGTGCCACCGGGAATTATGAATTTACTCATTACATCATCGAATCAACAGGTCAGGATCAAACTGAATTAAGCCCCGTCAAATCCACTTGTAAGATCCTAGAAAAAGTGGTGAGACTGGTACCCAAAGGAGATTGATGCTTATGAGAACAAAAGCCTTTATCATTTTCTTGTTCTTATTTGTCTTTTCCTTCCAATGCCTTGCGCATGATACAGATCTTTATGTCCTTGATGAGAGCATGGAGCAGGTCCCTCCAGATATTTTGTTCGTTCTTGACCTTTCGGGCAGTATGCGCTACACACCTGCCGGGCAATACATGTACATTCCCGATTCTGCGTCATGTTCGAGTTCCTATGACTGTCCGAGCAATACTCCGTTCTATCCTACATCGGGAGTAGGTCATACAAAATCATGTGATATAGATATCGACTTAAGCCATGAACATCCAACCTATGCCATTCCAGTCTATAGCAACAGTTCGTGCACAGGACCTTTTTATAAGACCTACAGCAGCTCGGACCCGACCCGTAACACCAATTGCAGCCGTCTTGAGATCGCCAAAAGAGCCATCAAAAAAATACTGGATGCCAATAATGATGGTTCCGTTACGGATCCAGTTGATCAGAATACTCTCAATATGAGAATGGGCTATATGAGATTTTATAACTGTGCCAATTCCTCAAGTGATTCAGGAGACAACTACAGCAGTGGCTGTAATACCTTAAGAAAGGCAATAGATACGCCTTACAGTCAAATATGGTTCTCGGTCAATGGGGAAAATGCTTATAGTGGAACGCATTTGGCTTATTCATTGAAAGAGGCAAAACTTTATTTAGACGATCATAAAAATGGGAATCTGGCAAGAGGTATGAATCCGGACCCAGCCAAGGCATGCCGCAAAAAGTTTGTCATCATGATTACAGATGGTCAGGATACCTTGTCTTGTAGCGGGGGTGGTAACGATTGGCAATCGACTCAGTACCAAAGGAGGAGAGAAACCGTAGCAAGGGTGAAGGCCCTTGCCGATGCTGGATATCCGGTATTTGTAATTGGTTTTGGGGCGAACATGCCTTATTTTCTAAAAAGCACCTTGAATTGGGCTGCCTATTATGGAGGAACAGACAATCCTTCTGTTATCAATTCAGGAAATCTTACGGGTTATCAAATCCCCTTTGGTCTATACCCTGATGGCATTACTGGCTGCTCGACCTCGAGCAAAACTTGTTACAAATATAGTGACCTAATAAAAATACCATCCGTGAAGACTTCCTGTTCAGCGGGTTCCGATGGCTGCTATTGCTTTGCCACCTCCAAAGATCCTGGAGAGGCTTCTCTTTCTGGATATGCCTTTTTAGCAGAGGATGCCTCCCAACTGGAGCAGACATTAGAGGAAATCCGAAACTATATCATCGCCATTCTCGCCAAATCATCTTCCTATGTGGCCCCTGTGGTTCCCATCAGCCAGATGGAGCAAACCAGTTCTGAAAATCGGATGTATTTAGGTATGTTCAGGCCTACGACCCGGAGTTTTTGGAATGGGAATATCAAGAAGTTCGGAATTGCTACGGCTGAAAGCGGGAGCATTAAGGTCGGTGATATCGTTGATGCCCATGTTCCACCCGAACTCGTCATCGATGCCCAGAATAAGATTAAAGATTCTTCGCAATCCTACTGGAGTTCAACAGTGGATGGGGGAGATGTTGAAAAAGGAGCAGTTGGCGAAAGACTCTTGGCCAGGATATTACCGAGAAATATCTATACCTATATGAGCACGAGTACCAACCTGACAGACCCCTCAAATATTTTTGATAAAACAAATAACTTGATCACCCCAGAGATACTGGGACTCTTGTCAGGCGATATAGATGGAAGGAACAAAGTGTTTGATTTCACCCATGGATTGGATGCCTATGATGAGAATAAGGATGGTGTATTCAATACAAAGCGAGACGCCAAATTGGGAGGATCGGAATATAAGTATTCCTATATCTTGGGGGCTTTTATCCATTCGAGACCCCTGGTGATCTATTACAAGAGCCTCGATCAATCCGTGATTTATGCAGGAGGCAACGATGGGATGCTTCATGCTTTCGACGACACAACAGGAGATGAGTTGTGGGCTTTTATCCCGCCTATCTTTTTAGATAAGTTAAAGAAATTTAGGGACGAGCTTTCTCTTCTATTTTTCGTTGATGGATCTCCGAAGGCTTATATTGAAAAAGATGTTAATGGGAATGTGCTGAAGGCTATCCTTATGTTCGGCTTGCGAAGAGGAGGAGATCGTTATTACTTCTTAGATGTCACCAACCCCAATGCACCAACATTCTTTTGGGAGATCAATCCATCCACAATCGGTTTTGAAGAATTGGGACAGACCTGGAGTAATTCCAGAATAGGAAAGATCAAATATGGGACTGACGAGAAATGGGTTGCCTTTATGGGTGGAGGCTATGACACGAATCAGGATGATCAACCCGGTATTGCCACCACCAGTGACCCAAAAGGAACAGCGGTTTATGTCGTGGATTTCCTGAATAAAACTTTATTGTGGAAATATTCAAAAACAAAAGACCCAGAGATGAAATACTCTATTCCCAGTGATATCGCTCGAGTGGATACCAATGGGGATGGATTCATCGATCGTCTCTATGTCGGAGATATGGGTGGAAGAGTATGGAGATTCGATATTGGAGACCCCTCTCCCGCAAGTTGGGGAGGGAAAAGGGTATTCCAGGCTAGCGGGAAGATATTTTACCCTCCTGATGTATCTCTTGAGAAAGATGAAGGAAACTATGAAATGTTGTTATTTGGGACGGGGGATCGGGAAAGCCCCAAAGACCGCACTTTTGTCAATAAACTTTATGCTGTGAAAGACAAAAATCTTTTACAACCTGTGTTAGAAAGTGACTTAGAAGATCTGACTCAAGACTTACTGCAAGACCCGAATGCATCGGAGAGTGACAAAACAGCCCAGCTTAATCGCTTAAAATCCAAGAAGGGCTGGTTCATTACACTAGAAGGTTCAGGTGAGAAGTGTCTTTCAGAGGTAGTGGTCTTTAGCGGAGCTGTCTACTATGCTACGTTCACACCTTCTGTAGGAAATGAAGGGGATATCTGCTCCATTGGGGAAGGAACCGCAAACATCTATATCCTAAAATATAAAACAGGAAATGCCGTATTTAACCTCGATGATGCGAATGATATTGGAGGTACACCAGTTATTTCAAAGAGCGATCGATCCATGTTCCTCGGTAGAGGCGTCCCTTCTGGAATCATTGTTGGAATTTTGGGAGACAGCGTGGTGGCCTATGGAGGGGTAGGAGGAGGAGTCTTCTCACCGCCGCTTCCAAGCAATAAGACCCTTGTCCCGATTAATTGGCGCACCGTTTTCTAATCTTTCTTTTGTTTTGACTTTTGAGTTGGATAAAGATATAGTGAAACTCCAATGGGACATGGTGCATTATGGCGGTTGATTAAAATTCTTACGGTCTTTCTTATTCTCTTTCTTGGAGTCTTGGCTTGTGCAAAAGGGAAAGAGGCAGAGGTTAAGACCAAAACCAATTCCCCTCCTGTGATTACCTCTGTCAGTATTTTACCTGAAAAACCGATCAAAGAGAGCGAATTGAATTTGTCCATCCAGAGTAAAGATCCGGATGGGGACCCCATCACTTATCAGTATCAGTGGCTGAAAAATGAAGAAGAGATCATCGGAGAGAAACAAAACACTTTAAAAAAAGCGAATTTTAAAAAGGGAGACCTCATCCGGGTGAGGGTGACGCCCTCTGATGGAAAGGCCAACGGGATGCCCTTTCTATCTCCTCCGTTGCAGATTCTCAATTCCCCACCTATCCTCCAAGGAATCTGGATAGAACCCAAAGTGGCTTATGTAACGGACCGTTTGAAAGCCAATGTGAAGAGTTCTGATCCGGATGGAGACTTTATCTATTATACTTATCAATGGGAAAAAAACGGGACCATTTTAAATGAAGAAAGGGCTGAATTTTTAGAAAAGGGGCAATTTAAAAAAGGAGATTCGATTGCTGTCATCGTGACCCCTGACGACAGAGAAACATTAGGAACCCCCAAGAAATCAGAACCCCTTATTATTTCAAATAGCCCACCCCTCATCGTCTCATCCCCACCTACCTCCGTCGAAAAGTCAACTTATATTTATCAAGTCAAAGCCAATGATCCAGATAATGACCCCATCACCTTCACATTGAAATCAGGACCCAAGGGAATGGAGATGGATAAAAATACAGGATTAATAAGATGGGAGATTCGTAGGGAAGATAAAGGAAGCCATTCTGTTGAGATTGAAGTTTTCGATGATGCAGGGGCAAAGAGCATACAGCGTTACATGATGACGGTAGATTATAAATAATTTTCTAAAGTACTCTGAATCCCTTAAAAGTCAAAACTTTATTTAAAATAAATTTCTCTCCTTTTCATTTGCTCTTGACATTCCTCTCAACCAGATCATACATAGCCAAATAAAATGGGTGGTTAGATAGTATGATTTAAAGAATTTAATGTAAAAATGTGTCAAATCATGTAAAATTATTCAAATTTTAATAAAAAATACTATTGACAAAAGTATTTTATCCAATAAAATTAAACAATGGGATAGAGGTGTATTTATGAAACAGATCAATAAAAAAGGGATTACATTAATTGAATTGATAGTGGTAATGATCATTATCGCGATTGGGGCCGTTCTTTTAGTTCCCAATATCGGTGGGTGGTTGCCGAACTATCGCTTAAAGAGTGCTATAAGAGATATTGCATCAACCATGAGAGTCGCTCAAATGAAAGCGGTATCCAATAATATTCAATATCGAGTCAATTTGGATGATGCGGATATCGGTATGAACAATTTCATCCTTCAATACAATACAGGTGGAGTGTGGGTAAACGATGGGGTGATTCAAAACCTTCCCACAGGAATTAACATTAGCGGGATTACTTTCCCCGGAAAACACGCTGAATTTAATCCCAACTCCACATCCTCTACAGGGAGCATCACATTACAAAATACAAAGGGAGCACAAAAAAGTATCACTCTAACAACTTCCACGGGGAGGGTAAAAATTAATTAAGGTGTTTGAAGAAAAAGGGTTTACATTAATAGAAGTTCTCCTTGGGCTGGTTATCTTAGCCATAGGCCTTCTTGCCATAGGGGCTTTGCAAATCACATCGACCCGTGGTAATTTTTTCAGTAACAATCTGATGCAGGCTACCTATGTCGCGCAGGACAGGTTGGAATTCTTAAAGAATCTACCCTTTGATTCTGACCAAATCAAAGATAAAAGTTCCGGCAATGGAACCACAACAATCTCGGGTGTTGCTTTCAATTGGGTTTACTCGGTAGCCGATAATGGAGGTCTTAAGACGATCAATTGTACAGTAACATGGAATGACGGGGTTGATCACAATGTCTCCTTTTCTACCATCCGGTCACAGTGATGAGTTTGAATATGGTTATGAAATCGAGAAAAGATAAAGGGGTAACACTCATTGAATTGCTGATTGCCTTGGTCATCAGCGCTATTATCGTCGCTGCTTTATATCGAGCATTTGTTAGTCAGCAAAAGAGTTATACGGTTCAAGAAAGGGTCGCTGACATGCAACAAAATGTGAGAGTAGCCATCAATCGGATGATGAGAGAAATCAGAATGACAGGATTTGGGAATGTTGGAGATGTGTTAAGTCAGCCTGGAGGTGTAAATGGTTTTACTGAGGTAATTACCCCTAACAGTGGTAACATCGCCGTCGTCGGAGGATTTAGGCAGATATCTACATTGGCAGCCAATGCATCAGGAGGTCAGAATAATATTACCCTGGCCAACGCAACAGATGCTTCTGAGTTTGATGGAGCGATCCACCACTATCTCTCCATTGGAGGGCTTGAAAGTAATACCGTTCAATCTAGAGCGGGGGCAGTTTTGACTCTTAATCAACCCCTTAGGGTGACGCATCCGGTGGGAACCCCAGTCTTTAAAATTCATGCGATCAGGTATGGAATAAGAAATGATGACGGGGTTCTTGTGTTATTTAGAGATTTATACTCAAATACAGGAAGCAGCAAGAGGGAAACGGTAGCAGAAAATATAGAGAATGTTCTGTTTGAATACTTTGATTCCGATGGAAACTTATTGCCGCTTCCCATAGCGAACCCTGGAATCATCCGAATGATTAGAGTCACTGTGAGGGCAAGAACGAATATGGCTGACCCTGATTTTAAGGGGGGAGATGGATATCGTAGGAGGACCATTTCTTCCAATATTCAGATTAGAAATATGGGCGTAAATCCTTAATTGGAGGAGGGAGATCCTTAATATGGGAAGCAATATCTTAAGAAACGAAAAAGGGCTTGTATTAATCATCGCGCTTTTGATTTTACTCGTCCTAACTCTTATCGGAATCAGTGCTATCAGCACCACTACTTTTGAAAACAGTATATCCGGGAATGAACGTGTCGGAACCGATGCATTTTATGCCTCCGAAGCCGGAATTCAGATCAGCCTCAATCAACTCCCAGATACTAAACCCATTCCCGTAACAGCGATTGGAGCAGATTCATCCTGTTGGAGTGGATCACCCCAAGATAAAAGCAGTCCGCAAAGCCTCAAATCACTTGGACTGTACCCGAAGCCTGGATTTGACGTATCCTGGAGTTTTAAACGGTTTCAAGTAGATACCACTGGTTCCTCCTTTAAAGCCATGAAGGAATTGGAGGTCCAGGCCAGATTCGGCCCCTTCGGTGCAGGGACTCAATATAATAATTGAAGGAGTTTCAATGGGATTTAAGAGATAGGAGGTAAAGATGAAATTAGAAAAGGGATGTTTCGTTAAGTCTGTTATTTTCATGCTCACCCTTCTGATCTTTCTCCCTGGTATTCAGGGGATAAAGGAGGAGGCAGCTTCTTATTCCGGGGTGATTAAAAGTATTGATAAGGATTTTAAATTTATAGTGGTCAGCGGGACGAAATTCTTAATCTCCTCGGATACAAAGATCATGGATGAAAAAGGGAATATTTTGCGAATGAATGACTTAAAACCAGGCCTCTCTGTAGCGATAGAAGGGGTCCGTAGTTCCAATGGTTTTTTTGCCAAAAAAATTGTTATTATAACACCTAAAAAGAAACCATGAGCGATCAATCGGAGGTTGGGAAGGTGAAGAAGTACATATTGATTCTTTTGGTAATTTTATTTTCATATCCCCATCCCTTGTTCGCTGATGATACGGATCTTTTTACGACCCAGGCGAACCCGAGTGTCCTCATTATCCTGGATAACTCGAACAGCATGGATGAGGATTTTTATGGAAATGCTGTGGGCTCTTTCTCTCCTGCAAGCAAAACCGTGGTGGGGAAGAAGGCGTTAAGGAACATTATTGATTCGCTTAAAGATAAGTTAAGAGTGGGGTTGATGACCTACAACATTTCAGGGGTTTCAGCCTATCAGCTTCATAAATCTACCTATTTTGCTTCTTATGATCCAAGGTCATACTGTCCAAACCCACCGCCTGAATGTGTTAAATATGCCCAGACTGGGGATGGAGGCGCCAAGGGTGTTTGTGTAACTGCTTGTAAAGCAGACAATCCTTTATTTGATGTGGATTACTTCGATGAGATTTTAAACAATTATGCCATTGGTACGGAACCGCATACTCGTTATAGCAATTTAGTCTATCCTCATAAGCAAAAGATGGTCAATCCGACCGATCCAAGCAAATTTATCTATTATAAACATGCTTATCCATTTTATTCTGGTTCAAATCAAGGTACAGCCTTTTGTTACGGAACAGGTTACAGTCCAAATGAAGGCGTGCCTTGGGATAATTATACCTGTCATACCATTAAGACAGGGACAAATGATGACTATTCAAGCGGTTATTCTGGCTCTTCGTTTGGCATCTCGCTCGTTCCAACCGATAGTGATTATGCCCTGGGTTACGCGGACTTTGGTAAGAGATTGAACTGGTATTATGTGGGTCGTACCTGGTTTGCAGAGGGCTCTCCGGGAAATGGCTATCTCCAAGTACCAGCAGATAATCTGGTGGATGATAAGGGGAAAAAGACAGCGACCTATACCAATGTGTGGAACAAGCTTGACCCTAAGGAGAATGATGAAGCGGGCTATATGAGTTGTGGGGCTGGGGATAAGAATACTTGTTCCTATATTGTGAATGCGGGTTTGACGCCTACGGCTGGGACATTTCAGGAGGCGCTTAACTATTTTAAGGGAGTAGCCCTTTATACGAGCCCCATCCAGGCTTGGTGTCAAAAGAATTTTATTATTTATGTGACTGACGGATTGCCGAGCGTGAACGAAAGTGGGACTCCTGGAACGGCTGAGTCTCTGATGCCGACTGTTTTAGGAAAAATCGACATCCTGAGGAATATTATAAAAAATATAGCAGGCAAAGATTACAATTTTGATGTTAAAACTTATGTCTTAGGGGTTGGGCTTTCGGATGAGGCAAAGCTGGAGTTGGATAAGATGGCACTTCATGGCGGTACTGATGTCAGTGGCCATGCTTATTACGCAGATGATCCAGGACAATTGATTGATGCTTTGGGAAAGATTTTTACGAGTGTCATTGAATCTGCATACTCTTTTGCCTCTCCTACAGTCCCTTCAGTTCGAATGATCGACAAAGATACGCTCTACCTTTCTTCTTTTACACCTTCGAGCAAAAATCCATTCTGGCCTGGAAGCTTGAAGGCCTATCAGGTAAATCCAGACGGGACGCTTCCCGTGGATGCCAATGGGTTTCCTCTCAAGGCTCCGATTTGGGTGGCCTCGATTCCAAATTCAGGGAGTCGTGTGATTAAGACTTATGTCGGGGGCGCACTAAAAGATTTTACCAGTTCCAATTTAGCCCCGGGAGATTTAGGGGTGGGGACCAATCCAGAACGCGATGCCCTAATTTCGTACATCAGGAGCCTCCCTTTGGGAGACATCTTCTATTCCAATTCCGTGATTGTGGGGTCTCCATCGCAGTTCTTTGAAGATGCAGGGTTTAGCGGGACAGGCGGTTTTTATTTGAATAACAAGGACCGGACAAAAGTGATCATCGTTGGGGCCAACGATGGGATGCTTCATGCCTTCGATGCAACCACCGGTGTTGAACAATGGGCTTTTATCCCCAACAGCTTATTGAAGAATCTAAATTCGATGCAGACGACCCATACTTATTATGTTGATTCTTCTCCAAAGATAGCGGATGTTTGGTTCTATAGTGATCCTTCAGATGCGACAAAGAGTGCGGATGAGTGGAGGACGGTTTTGGTCTGTGGCTTAAGGAAAGGCGGGAAGACCTATTTTGCCCTGGATATCACAGATACATTAAATCCGAAATATCTCTGGGAGTTTCCTCATCCTGGAGATCCTAAGATTACTGACTATAATGACTTCCTGAATAATATACTTGGCCAGAGTTGGTCTGAGCCAGCCATTGGAAGAGTGAAGATTGAGAAGGCTGGGAATCTTGTTGAGAGATGGGTAGCCTTTATTGGAGGAGGTTTCGATCCGACCGAAAAGGTAGATAAGGATGCCACGATTGGAAAGGCCTTCTTTGTGGTTGACATTAAGACCGGGGAGATCATTTGGCAATTTTCATATGATAACAAAGATGCGGTAAAGAAATGGATGACCCATGCTTTGCCCGCACCCCCTACGGCTGTCGATACCAATTTCGATGGATATGTCGATAAAGTCTATATTGGCGATCTGGGTGGACAGATGTGGGTATTCGATGTTTCATTCAATGAATCGACTAAAAAAAGCGATAGCCTCTGGACAGGAAAGAGGCTATTTATAGCCCCGGGGTCAAAAACTGAAAAACATAACATCTATTACCAACCTGCTGTTGCCTTCGATAATAATGGAACTCCCTGGGTCTATTTCGGGACAGGAGATAGAGAGGATCCAAAGGATTTTAACAATGAGCGGGAGAGGTTTTATGCCGTTAAAGACGATGGTTCGGGGAATTATCCACGAGATGAAGGAGATTTAAAAGATGTAACCTTGGATAAAGACAATACATTCGCCGTAGACGCTACCAAAAAGGGATGGTATATCAAATTAGAAAAGTCGGGAAAGCAATTAGAAAAAGTGCTCGCAAAACCTGCGGTGTTTAACCGCTTAGTCTATTTCACTACCTATACTTACACCGAATCAGCGGACCTCTGTGCTGTCGCAGGTGTTTCAAAGGATTATGTCGTCGAATATCTCTCTGGGGGAGGGGCATTAAATGTTGACGATATGAGTGACATTTTAAACCCCCCTTCGGGCTTTGTCTACAAGCGTTCACAGGAGATTGGCAGTGGAGCCCCTTCTGCCCCTGTGGTCACGGTAAATATGAAGGGCAAGGCATCGGTGATTATTGGGACAACAAGTGGCCAAATTTCCTCTGGTGGGGGATTTTCTCTTACCACCAACAGAGAAATTCTGTATTGGCGAGAAGTGGTTCCATAAGAACCACTTTGAGAAGTCAACCCTTCGGCCCTCTCTAATATAAACGCCGCACGCTGCTCGGGGGTTGATCCTGAGCAGCGATTTCTTCCTCCCAAGGCCAGCCCAAAGTACGGGCACTGCCAAATTCTTGCTCGATCAGACCAGGAAAGGTTTTCTTTAGAGTTCGGGCGAAAAACTTTTCATACTCTTAGAGACAATTTTCGGAGCAGAAGGTCTCTTAGATAAGAGAGAAATTTAAAATATCATTTAGTTTCAACAGGTTACAAATTTTTAAATAGTTGGCATAGCATTTGCTACTTTAATAACCAAAAGATAAAACAACCCGATAAAGCCAAACCACGAGTAATCGTGGGACGGAAAGCCACGGATCCCAAGATGATGGGATAGCCGGGTTGCCGAAGCAGAAACGAATGCACCGGATTACCGTGGCTTTACCAAAACGGAAATCCGGTTTTTGATTTTAAAGGGGTGATGAATTGATGAACCAAAGAGGAGTTACATTAATCGAATTAATCATTGTCATGGTTATCATTGCCATCGGAGCTACTCTCACCGCTCCTAATATTGGTGGTTGGTTAACTAACTATCGGCTCAGGAGTGCTACCCGAGATGTGGTTTCGATCATGCGGGTAGCCCAGATTAAAGCTGTTTCAAATAATACTTCTTATCAGGTTTTCTTTGATATAGCCCATGATAGTTACATCCTTAAATATCAAGATACTGGAGGAGCTTGGGTGGGAGAAGGGGGAACTCAGACATTACCAACGGGAGTAAAATTTAATACCACTTTCCCTGGTAACATCACTACCTTTTCCCCCAACTCAACGGCAACGGATGGAAATGTCACATTAAACAATACCAAAGGGGCAACCAAAACAGTTCGCCTCTTGGGATTAACAGGGAGGATTAAAATTGAATAAGAAGGGATTTTCATTGATTGAGGTACTGGTGGGTCTGGTTCTATTAGCCATTGGACTTTTAGCGATTGCTGGGATGCAAATCACTTCGGTGAAGGGCAATTTCTTCAGCAATTATTTAACGCAAGCCAGTTATACAGGGCAAGACAGGTTGGAATTTTTGGATAATCTGTCATACACCTCTGCAGAATTATTGGCGGGAAATCACAACGATGCCCCCACAACAATTTCTGGAATTGTATTCAACCGGTCCTATGCCGTGGTGGATATCAATGGTTATAAAATTATTAACTATACAATAAGGTGGAATGATGGTGTGAATCGGAGCATCGTATTTTCAACGATCAAATCACAATAAGGACGAGGTGAGTTATGCATGGTTCATTAAGACAGAACAAAGGCATCACGCTTATTGAGTTGTTAGTGGCACTGGTCATTGCAGGCATCCTCGTGGCGGCTGTCTATCGCACCTTTCTCAGCCAACAAAAGACCTATACGGTCCAGGAACAGGTCGTGGATATGCAGCAAAACGTGAGAGCACTCATCAATCGGATGATGAGAGAAATCAGGATGGCGGGCTTTGGCAATGTCTCAATGTTATTACCTCCTCCTTATGGTCTTGGTCCTGGTGTCACAATAGGTGGCAAGAACTACACTGATGTAGTGAATCCTGACTATCCTGTTGCTGGTTCCGTCACCATATTATCTGGGATTTGTTTCTACTATATCAATGGTAGCGGGGAGAAGGTAGTCGTATCAACAACAGAAGTCCCTGTTGTCCCAAATCAGATCAAGGTAAATAGTCTTACGGATACTCAGGGCAATGTACTATTCGACACTGGAGACAGAAAATATGTATCCATTGGGGGCGTTGAGAGCTACACCATCACGAATATCGTGGGGACGACCCTCACCCTCAGTGGCAATCTGACCTATAGTCATCCAGTCAATACCCCGGTCTTTGCGATCAGAGCGATCAGTTATCAGGTGGGTATCGTGGATGGGAAACCTACATTGTTAAGAGATGAGAATACTGGAGCAGGCGGACAATCCCTGGCAGACAACATAGAGACTCTTCAATTTGGGTATCTGGACGCCAATGGAAATCCAACAGCCAACCCACCGGGCATTCGGATCGTTCAAGTGACATTGAGGGCCACGACGAATGATTCAGATCCTGAATATAAGAGTGACGGAGGTTATCGCAAAAGGACGATCGCTTCGAACGTTCGGTTGAGGAATATGGGTTTAGAACTGTAAAGGAGGGAATTGAGATGAAAGGATTTATATTAAGAGATCAAAAAGGTGTGGCGTTAATCGTTGCTCTGATCATGCTCCTTGTTCTCACATTGATCGGAATGAGCTCGATCAGTTCAAGCTTTTTCGAATCAAAAATATCAGGAAATGACCGCTTTGGAGCCGCCGCCTTTTACGCCGCAAAAGGAGGAGTGGACGTAGGCATCAACCGTCTGCCAGATATCTCTGCCTATTCAGGAAATATTGGCAGTGACGAGACCTATCGGAGCGGGAAAATGACGCCTGCCACTCCCCAGCCTTTAGTCTACTTCGGGGCGATGGGAAGGCCAGGATATGATGTCACGTGGGAGTTTAGGCGTTATCAGATCAATGCAACCGGCTTATCTTTTGGCGCGATGAAAGAGGTAGAGGTTCAGGTGAGTACGGGGCCTTATGCCGCGGGGACTCAATATAATAATTAATAATCGAATTTAAGAGATAGGAGGCAAAGATGAAATTAGAAAAAGCATACTTCGTTAAGTTCGCAATGTTCATGCTCACCCTTCTGATCTTTCTTCCTGGTATTCAGGGTATAAAGCAGGAGGCCGTTACCTATTCGGGTGTGATTGAAAGTATCGATAAGGATTTTAAATTTATTGTGGTCAATGGTGCGAAAATGCTTATCTCTGGGGGCACAAAGATTGTGGATGAACAAGGAAATATCCTTAAAACGGATGACTTAAAAATAAAACTTTCCGTAGTGATAGAAGGTGTCCGCAGTCCCGAGGGTTTTTTAGCTAAAAAGATTGTCATTACAACGCCTAAAAAGAAGCCATAATTCAAAAAGAAGGAGTAAAGAAAATGAAAAAATTAATTCTCTTCATATTCATCACAGTTTCGATATTTATGGGCATTGGAGCTCATGCCGATGATACGGATCTCTTTATTGCTCCGGTGAAGCCAAATATTCTCATCATCGTGGACAACTCGAACAGCATGGATGAGGATTTCTACGGTAATGCTGTAGGTTCTTTCGCCTCGACGAGCAAATCGGTCGTGGGTAAAAAGTCATTAAGAACCATTATTACTTCGTATAAAGATAAAATGAGAATTGGGTTGATGAGCTACAACCTTTCAGGGGTTTCAGGTTATTATCTCCATAACGCTCCAGAATTCGTCTCTTATGACCCGAAATCCTACTGCCCAAACCCACCACCTGAATGTGTGACGTATGCCCAGACTGGGGATGGTGCTGCCAAGGGTGTTTGTGAATCTGCGTGTGTAAAAGATAATCCTGGGTTTAATGCGGATTACTTCGATGAGATTCTAAGCAATTATCCTATCGGTACAGAGCCGCATACTCGTTATAGCAATTTAGTCTATTCCCATAACCAGAAAAAAGTGAATCCGGCCGATCCTTCCAGATTCATGTACTTTAAGCATGCTTATCCATTCTATTCTGGTTCAAATCAAGGTACAGCCTTTTGTTACGGAACTGGATATAGTGCGAATGAGAGTTCGCCCTGGGATTCCTATACCTGCTGGAGCAGCAAGACGGGGGCTGGTGATGATTACACCGGTTATTCTGGCTCTTCGTTTGGCATCACGCTCGTTCCAACGGATAGTGATTATGCCCTGGGTTATGCGGACTTTGGCAAGAGATTGAACTGGTACTATGTGGGGCGAACCTGGTTTGCAAGCGGCTCTCCAGGAAATGGCTATCTCCACGTGCAGGTGGGCGACTTAGTGGATAAGTTTGGGGCTACGACAGCCACCTATACCAATGTATGGAACAAACTTGACCCCAAAGAGAATGATGAAGCAGGATATATGAGTTGCGGGAACAATACCTGTTCCTATATCGTGAATGCGGGCTTGACCCCCACGGCTGGAACATTACAGGAGGCGATTAACTATTTTAAAGGTTTAGGGATTTACGACAAGAAAAGTCCTATTACTGAGCGGTGCCAGAAGAATTTTATTATTTACGTGACCGATGGATTGCCGAGCGTGAACGAAAGTGGGACTCCAGGAACGGCAGACTCTCTAACGCCGGTTGTTTTGGCAAAAATCGACGCCTTGAGGAATCTTATAAAGAACGTAAAAGGAAAAGATTATACTTTTGACATTAAGACCTATATCTTGGGGGTGGGTCTTTCGGATGAGGCAAAGCTCAAGTTAGATGATATGGCAGTTCATGGAGGTGCGGATATCTCCGGAAAGGCCTATTATGCAGATAATCCTGACCAACTGTCCACTGGGTTGGAAAATATCTTTTCGAATGTCATCGACCACTGTTACTCCTACACCTCTCCTTCTGTCCCTTCAGTTCGTATGGTCGACAAAGACATCCTTTATATCTCTTCTTTCATCCCAGAAGAGACATCTCCATTTTGGATGGGGACTTTGAAAGCCTACCAATTGAATTCTGATGGGACGCTTCCTGTAGATGTAGCAGGCAATCCTCTCAATTCACCGCTTTGGGATGCTGGCGTAGGATTGAAAGGGGCTTCCCCCGATGCTCGGAAGATTTTTACCCATGCGCGAGGGGCGATGAGGGATTTCACCTCTGCAAATATAACGAAAGAAGATTTAGGGGTGGCGACTGACGTGCTCCGTGACGCAGTCATCAACTACGTTCGGGGAAACGTAGCGGATCTTTATGACCTCGATCATGATGGAAACACAACTGAGCAGAGGCCTTGGAAACTGGGGGATATTTTCCATTCCAATACTGTCATCGTGGGTTCTCCGTCGCCCTACTATAAGGAAGAGGGGTTTGATGGAACAGGTGGTTTCTATGAGGACAATAAGAACCGGACAAAAGTAGTCATTGTTGGCGCAAACGATGGATTGCTTCATGCTTTCAATGCTACAACGGGTGCTGAGGAATGGGCTTTTATTCCCAACAGCTTGTTAACGAATTTAAAAGCGATGATGACTACTCACAACTATTATGTCGATTCTACCCCAAAAGTGTCTGATGTCTGGCTTTATAGCACCCCTTTGGATCAGACAAAAGGTGCGGATGAGTGGAAGACAATTTTAGTCTGTGGTTTGAGGAAGGGAGGAAAACACTATTTTGCCCTGGATATCACCGATACCTTGAATCCCCAATATCTCTGGGAGTTTCCACACCCTGGAGATCCCCAAATTAGTAACTATGACAATTTCCTCGCCAATACACTTGGTCAGAGCTGGTCCGAGCCTGCCATCGGGAAAGTGAAAATTAAGCAGGGATCTGATATTCTCGAGCGATGGGTCGCCTTCATCGGAGGAGGTTATGATCCTACAGAGAAAGTAGGCAACAATGCAACTATTGGAATGGCCTTCTTCGTGGTTGATATTAAGACGGGGGAGATTATGAAACAATTTTCTGGACTGTCCAACATGACCCATTGTTTTGCAGCGCCTCCTACTGCCGTTGATATCAATATGGACGGATACATCGATAAAGTCTATATCGGTGATTTGGGAGGCCAGATGTGGGTCTTTGATGTAACATCTAACCAAGTGACAGATTGGACAGGGCAAGTACTATTTAGAGCCCCGGGATCGACTGCAGAGAAACATATGATCTACTACCAGCCTGCTGTGTCATTCGATAAGTACAAGAATCCTTGGGTCTACTTTGGGACAGGAAACAGGGAAGATCCTAACGAATTTGCCAACCCCCCAGAAAGGTTCTATGCGGTTAAAGACGATGGCTTGGGGAATTATCCGCGAACAGAAGGTGACTTGGCTAATGTAACTGCAGCCCCACAAAATACCTTCGATGTAGACCCCACCAAAAAGGGGTGGTATCTCCAATTAGATAAACAGGCGCAGAGCCTGGAAAAAGTGTTGTCAAAACCGACGCTGTTTAATCGATTAGTCTATTTCACTACCTACAAGAACAAAGATACAGACGACCCTTGCTCAGGTGCTGGTGTCTCTAGCCTTTATACCGTCGAATATCTCTCCGGAGGAGGCGCACTGGCAGTTGACGAATTGATTGACTTATCAGGACCCGCCGGGACGCGTTCGAAAGAGGTTGGTATAGGTGCCCCCTCAACACCTGTGATCTCTGTAAGTACCAAAGCCCAGGGATCCGTCATTATCGGAACAACAAGTGGCCAAATTTACTCTCAGCAAACATTTTCTCCCTCAAGCGGAAAGGTCTTATTGTATTGGCGGGAAGTGGTTCCCTGACGATTTCTTTGAGAAGTCAAATTTTTGCTGGATAGAATAAGGGATAGTTTTTCTATATTAAAGAAGAGAGGCCGATAAAGCCGAACCACGAGTAATCGTGGGACGCCTGCCCGCCGTAAAGGTGGGGGGCCCACTGCTGAAGGATGTAGCAGGCGGGGAAAGCCACAGGTCCCAAATCATCGGGATAGCCGGGTTGCCGAAGCAAAAGGAATTTTGATGTCAACCACAAAAAGATGTTCCTTTTATCGAGATTCGGAAGGTATTGGCATGGGTAAGGGCCTCGGTTACTGCGATTTCGATGGAGCCCAATCAGTTTGTGATGGAGATATCCAGTTCTGTGAAAAGCCAGATACTACGAGGAAATTTCTTTTGGACCAAAAAAGTAAGGAAGAAGGGGGTGGAAAAGAAGAGGAATTACTAAATTTGAATAGATTAGAAAGCTTAAATATGAAATCTTCTAATTACAAAGTTCTTGTGGTGGATGATGAAGAACCGATGAGAAAGCTAATTGTGACTTTATTGTCCCAAAAGGGACATCAATGCGTAACTGTAAGTAATGGTCTCGAGGCGTTAGATAAAATTAGTGGAAACAAATTTGATGCCGTCATTGCTGACATTGTCATGCCCGAAATGGATGGGATTGTCCTTATAAAAGAACTCTCTAAACATTATCAAAGCCTTCCCGTGATGATAATGACAGGGCATACTGATGAATATTCAGCAGAAACTGCCATTGCTTCAGGCGCACGAGAATTTATTAATAAGCCATTCTCAATTGAAGAATTTATCATACGATTTCATAAAATGATGCATGAACATGAAATCCTCTACCAAATAGAGGTTAAAACTAAAGACATAGTTTTTCATTTACAAAGAGATTCAAATGAGAAGACCGAAAAACTCAAAGGGGAGATAGAGGATCTAAAAAACAAATTAACCTCTCTTTATGAGTTAGGAGGAGCAGTTGGTTCTAAGAATCGTCCAGGGTAGTGGTCAGGGGGATTCGATGGAGAGTTCAAAAGAGTTGTTAGAGAAAAGAAAATATCCACGGTTTTACTTGGATTTGCCACTTGAATATCGGGTGACAGATGCTCCCCAAATCCATGGAGGACTGGTTGTCAATGCGAGTGAATCAGGCCTTCTTATCCATTCTGTTAAAAACATACCTACTGGCAGAAAATTAAATATCACCGTCCTCTTCCCTAATCGATTCGAGTTGGCCAACTTTGAAGTATTTGCAGAGATCATTTGGAAAGATATCCATTGGGAAGAAAATTGGGAGGGGTACCAATTGGGATTAAAATTTATCAAAATATTGGAGGAGGACTACCGGAAATTAAAGGGTCTTCTAATCGTGTGATTTTAATTAGAGGGAATATAGATTGTCCCATTCGTACGGGAGCGGGGCGATACCTGCTCCAGGAGGCGTAAACTCTCGAGGAACCATAAATGGTCATGAGTGGGTGTAATTTCTTCATTTTTGGAAGGATTCGAGTTTTTTAATCCTCTCCTTAGCTTCTGCGAAGGATTGATCCAATTTTAAAACAAGGTTGAAGGTATCGATCGCCTCTGAAACCATCCCGTTTGCCTCATAGGCCAAACCCAAATTGAAGTGGAGCCGAGCCAATTTGTCCCTGGATAATCCTTGTATTTCAGAGGACATCTTATAGTACTCAATCGATTTATTATAATCCCCTTTCTCCATATAACAATTCCCCAGCATGATATAACAATCAAATTTCATAGAGAGGCTTGAAGAGGCCAATTCAAATTCGGAGATGGCGTAATCGAAGAGTTCCATCTCTTTATAAGCAATGCCCAAGTGATAGTGCATCTCCGAATCCTTATTAAGGGTGGAGATTCCAGGTTCAGAGGAGAACATCGAAGTATCCAAATCAGAAGAAGAGGTGAAATTTGAAATTTCTGAAACAGCCTTCCTCTCGGGAGGTGAAGGGTGTCTTGACACAAAGGACTCGGCTGAGGAGGCGGGGATAAACCCTCCTCTGGGTTGCTGGGGGTTCTCAATACTTTCAAGACCCTTTAATGCCTCTTGGTGATGAGGATCAATTTCTAAGATACTTTGGTAGTAGTTCTTCGCGCTCCCTGCCAGTCCTTCCTTTAAATATAATTTTGCTATCTGACGAAAAGCTTCAATGAGTTTTGGATTAATTGAAAGAATTTTCTTATAGATGGAGATGGCCCGAAAATTCAAATCCTCTTCGC
>Ga0315282_10006551_pt1 | contig 19437 bp, 20 predicted proteins | sample YL17G07_20_MG_FD_203693 | JGI IMG/M metagenome (GOLD analysis project Ga0315282, IMG submission 203693) | Sediment microbial communities from Yellowstone Lake, YNP, Wyoming, USA - YL17G07_20 | ecosystem: Environmental > Aquatic > Freshwater > Lake > Sediment | place: USA: Wyoming | collected... | reverse complement strand
ATGCGTCTCTCTTCGCAAAGAAGAATTTTCATTTTTATATCCGAGCGACTTTCTAGTTCGCCGCTAATTGCGGAGCTTTGAAGGACAAGTCAGCCGCGATTCTTTGCCAGTTCCCAGCTAAAGGCTCTTACAGGTCATCCCGCCGTCAATGACAATGGTGTTTCCGGTGATGAAGGCTGCTTCCTCGGAAGCGAGAAAAGCCGCCACTCCAGCCACATCCTCGGGCAGGCCGAGCCTGCGCATGGGAATGCCCTTGAGCATCTTTTCCTTCCGGGCCTGGTCCGCGATAAGAGGGGCGAGCATCTCGGTCTGAATCGGCCCTGGGCAGAGGGCATTGGCGGTGCAGTTGAAGCGGCCGAACTCAAGCACATTGGAGCGCATCAATCCAATCACTCCGGCCTTGCTCGCGCTGTAAATCGGGACCAGGCCTGACCCGCGGATGCCCTCCACCGAGGAGATATTGATTATCCTTCCCCTGCCGCTCTGCTTCAAAGCCGGCGCAGCCGCGCGTGTCACATACATCACAGCCTTGAGGTTCACGGAAAGCACCCGGTCAATCTCCGAGTCCGGGATGGATTCAATGAACGAGGCCGAGCTTACGCCCGCGTTGTTGACCAGCACATCCAGACCGCGGAAAGCCGAAACCGCGTCCTTCACCATCCGGTCCGCATCAGCCCGATTCGATACATCCGCCACAATGCCGAAGCATTCCCCTCCTTCCAGACGAATCATCTCAATTGTTTCCTGCAGCCGGTCAGCCTTCACATCCGAGACCGCCACCCGGGCGCTGCTTTGCGCCAGCCGGCGCGCAATCGCCCGACCGATTCCCGAGCCGGCGCCCGTGACCAAAGCCCGAACCCCCTTGAGCATATTGTCCATCCTGCTTTCCCCCTTTTGATTTCAAACTATAAATAATACCAAGCAAACCCTTGGACACCAAATTCGGGATTCGGGACCTGGAGCTTTTTGCTTTGGCGGCCCCGGCGCCATCGGATAAAAAAGTTTTCCAAAAATGACCACTTCTGACATCAACTCGGATTATAGTTTGGCGCGATGAAACTCTGGCTCAAGGGAGGCGGAAATGTCTGAATCCGGGCTTGGCTTCAGGGACCAGGCGCTTAGAAGCAAAATCGAGGAAGTGCTGGGAAAAAATTTTAACGAGGTCTCGTCCAACGACCTGCGTTCACTGGAATCGCTCCAGGCTTCAGGCAGCAACCTGGCTGATTTGTCCGGCATCGAACTTTGCGCCGGGTTGCAAAGGCTGGCTCTGACCAGCAACCGTATCGTTGACCTGTGGCCTTTGGCCGGCTTGACCAATTTGACCGAACTCCTGCTCGGCGCGAACGCCATCCCCGAGCTCCAGCCCCTGGCCGGTCTGGTCAACCTCCCAATCCTGCACCTGAACCAAAACTCGATTGAGGACCTTTCCCCCCTTGAAGACCTGCAAAAATTGACCCGGCTGAACCTCAAGCAGAACGCCATCCATGACCTCCGGCCGCTTGCCGGCCTGCCCTGCCTGGAGTTCCTGGACTTGAGCGCCAATTTTATATCCAGCCTCAAGCCCCTGCTGAACAGCCCGTGCGCCGAGAGCCTGCTGGAACTGCTCCTTCTCAATAATCCCCTGGACAAAAACTCCCGCCAAACCGTCATACCCGCGCTCAAAGCCAAAGGCGTCAAAGTTATTTTCACGGACCTCTCGCTTTAGGAGTTGTTCCGGGGTCAATTGTCGCAGGCTGGAAGCGACAAGGAATATGGACGGAGCCGGGGCCTCTCCCCCCGCGCATTCACGCCAAAGCACGCATTGACACCCAAATGCCGATTGCCTATACTTTTTTGAGCAAAATTTTTCCGGGAATGGAGGCCGGAGATGCGCAAAAAGAGCATTGGCGTGGCGCTGGTGGGATGCGGCAACATCGGCCAGATTCATGCCGCGAGCCTGGCGAACCTGGCAGCAGATGGGGTGCCTATTCGGCCGGTGATAGCAGCGGACCCTTTGTCGGAAAACCGTGAGAACATCGCATCCAACTGGCGGTTCGAGCGGCTGGTGTCGGATGCGAAGGAAGTTTTTGCCCATCCCGAGGTTGATGCGGTGTTTGTGGCCACGCCCACGGCCACACACCGCGACCTGATCTTTTCCACCATCGCGGCTCAAAAGCATTTGTATGCGGAGAAGCCGCTCGCGCCCAGCTTTGACACGGTCAAGGAGATTTGCCAGGCGGTGATGGCCGCGCCGATTATCGCCCAGGTCGGTTTCCAGATGCGCTGCAACGCTATGCACGCCAAGCTGAAGAAATTGGTGGAGAGCGGAGAGCTGGGCAAGCCGGTTTGCTACCAGGTGCGGAACGACGAGTGCTGGCCGACCACCGCGTATATGTCTTACTCGACCGACTGGCGGTCCCAGCGCAAGTTCTCGGGCGGTGGGCCGCTCATCGAGCATTCCATCCATTCCTTTGACCTTGCCGGCTGGATGTTCGGACCGGCTCGGCGCGTTTCCGCAGCGACCCGGAGCGTGTTCGGCTTTGATGTGGAGGACGCGGCTGCGGTCTCGCTTACGCATGAGTCCGGCGTGATTGGAACGCTCATGACCCTTTACGGAGGCGTGGAAGGCCGGGAGGAATGCCGGCTGGAGGTTTTCTTTGAGAAGGGCATCGTGGAAATAAGCTGGGGCGTGCTGGTGGACGGGGACGAGAACAAGTTCCGCATTCAGAGGAGCGGGGAGCCGGCGGAACTCATCGAGCTGGAGCTGCTTTTGAAGGAACAGCTTTCGGAGCTGGGCATCCAAAGCCGGCCCTTCTTCTGGAACGAGCTTGCCAGCCGGGCCTTCTTCAAATCGATCCTGGCCGGGACCAAGGCCTCGCCCGGGTTCAGCGATGCCCTGCTCGCTCATGCCACCGTGGAGGCCGCTTACCGGTCCGCGGCTCAAAAAAGAGTGGTTGAGCTTGGCGAACTGCTCGGATAAGACTCCGCTAAAAGCCCATTGACCTCCACTTTTCCTTGCCCTGCGCCTGTCCCCTAATCCCCATTTGCGGACAGGGCTGCAAAATTCAATTTTCCTTATATATGAATATTATTATATCGTTCAAAGATATTTCATATTTTCATTTTTTGCTGATTACGACGCGGTCTTCACGGCTTTTGGCAGAGGGCGAGGATTTGATTGAAGCGGGGGTCGGGCAGGGGCGGGGATGAGATGACCTGCTCGGCTTCCCTGCACCTGTGCCTGCCGGCAAGGACATATGCCCATCGAACCCGGGCTTCAACTGAATCGGGCTGGAGTTCAAGCGCGGCCCGGAAAGCCTGCCGGGAATCAGGCAGGTCATTGATGCTGGCAAAAACTTCTCCCAGCTCGCAGAGCAAGGGAACATCTTTGGGCGCAAGTTCCAGCGCTTTTTGCCAGTCCTGCCCGGCCTGGTCGTAGTTGTGGCGCAGGGCCTTGAGCAGGCCGCGATTGAAATAAACCTCCGGGTAGTCGGGCTTGAGCTTGAGCGCCTGCTCATACTCGGGTTCGGCCTCGTCAAAATGTCCGAGACGGACGAGCGCCAGGCCCGGATTATTGTGCTCTTGCGCGAACCGGGGAATTTTTGGGCCTTGGATTGGACTTTCAAACTTTCAGGGAAATTCTCACCGGAATTGAGCCTAGAATTTGCGCTCGGTCGTTATTTGTGAAACTTTTTTTTATCCTTCAATAGGCCTTGGATGAATCCTTCGAGTTTTTGCAGGGCCTGGGCCGGACTGATTTTCGCGCCGGCAACTTCCTCCAGCAAGGCCGGATGTTCCCTCAAAAGCTTCTGCTCCAGCTCGTCCCGCATCTGGGAGATGACCAGCTCGATGAAGTGCCGCCTTCGCAGCTCGCTCCGGCCGTCGCGACCGGTGCGGTCAAGATAGCTGCGGTGCTCGCTGATAGCCGCGGCCAGTTCCTTGATTCCGGTTTTTTCCGCGGCGGAAACCATGAGCACTTTTTTCTGCTTTGCGCCTGAATAATAGTCCTCAAACATCGCGGCCAGCTCGTAATAGAGCGCCTGGGCCCCGGGCCGGTCAGCCTTGTTGACCACGAAGATGTCTCCAACCTCCAGCAGGCCGGCTTTGAGCACCTGCACCGCGTCCCCGGCCTCGGGCGTGAGAACCACCAGCACGGTCTCGGCAATGCTCGCAACCTCGATTTCGCTCTGGCCCACGCCCACGGTCTCGATGATGATTTCGTCCATGCCAAAGGCGTCCAGCAGAAGGGCCATCTCAATTGCGCTCTTGCACAGCCCTCCCGGCTCGCCCCGGCTGGCCACGCTGCGCAAAAAAACTCCGGGGTCGAGAAAATGCTCCTGCATCCGAATCCGGTCTCCGAGCACGGCACCTCCGGAAATCGGGCTGGACGGGTCAACCAGCACGCAGGCCACAGTCTTCTGCTCCTTCCGGAACAGGCTGACCAGGCAATTGATGAGCGTGCTTTTGCCCGCGCCCGGGGGGCCGGTGATGCCGATTTTTTTCACCCCGCGCGCTTTTCTGAACAGCCGCGAGAGCGCGGCCTGGTCCTGCGGCGAATTTTTTTCCACCAGGGTCAGCACCCGCGCCAGGCTTATGCGGTCTTTCTGCTCAAACCTCTTTATCAAGTCCTTGCTTCCGGCTTTTTTCATCAGGAGGGTCCCTGGCCGCAAATCTAGCGCTTCAGCTTGTCTTTCACGAATTGGACAATGGCGTCAGTGCTGGTTCCGGGCAGGAAGATTTCGATCACGCCCAATTTTTTCAGCTTCTTGACATCATCCGGCGGGATGATGCCTCCTCCAAAAACCTTGATCTGGGTTGCGGCTTTGGCCTTGAGCAGCCGGAGCACTTCCGGGAAAACGGTCATATGCGCGCCGGAGAGGATGCTCAAGCCCACGAGGTCCACATCCTCCTGGAGCGCGGACTCGACAATCATCTCCGGTGTCTGCTGCAGGCCGGTGTAAATCACCTCAAAGCCCGCGTCGCGCAGGGCGCGCGCCACTATCTTCGCTCCCCGGTCGTGGCCGTCCAGACCGGGCTTGGCCACCAGTATCCTTATTTTTCGCTTCTCCATTCCCATAAAACCCCCGGAATTTCTTCAAACAATTTTGTGCGAGCGACTTTAGTCGCGATTCAAAATCCCGCCACCTCTTTGTATTCCCCGAACACCTGCCGGAGCGTGTCGCAGATTTCTCCCACCGAGGCGTAAGCCTTGACCGCGTCCAGGATATAAGGCACCAGGTTGTCTTTGCCCCCGGCCGCAGACTCAATCCGCGACAGGCATTTTTGCACCGCCCGGTTGTCCCGCTCCTTCCTCACCTTGCGCAGGTTTTGCACCTGCTCCTTCTCAACCTTCGGCTCAATCCGCAAAAGCCGGATTCCGGATTCTTCAGCCAGGCAGTACTTGTTCACAGCCACAATAATTTTTTCCTGCCTGTCCACCTGCCTCTGGTACCGGTAGGCCGCGTCCGCAATCTCGCGCTGGGGGAACCCGAGCTTAATAGCCTCAATCATCCCGCCCATCCTGTCAATGGTCTCGATGTATTTCCAGGCCTCGGCCTCCATCTGGTCCGTGAGCCACTCCACGAAATACGACCCTCCCAGCGGGTCTATAGTGTTGGCCGCGCCGCTTTCCTCCGCAATGACCTGCTGGGTGCGGAGCGCAATGGTCGCGGCTTCCTCGGTGGGAAGCGCGTAGGTCTCATCCAGGGAGTTGGTGTGAAGGCTCTGGGTCCCGCCCAGGACCGCGGCCAAAGCCTGGATGGTTACCCGCGCCACATTGATGTAAGGCTGCTGGGCCGTGAGCGAGCAGCCCGCGGTCTGGGTGTGGAAGCGCAGTCTCATGCTCTCCGGGTTCTTCGCCCCAAACCGTTCCTTCATCACCCGCGCCCAGATTCTGCGCGCCGCGCGATACTTGGCGACCTCCTCGAAAAAATCGTTATGCGCGTTGAAGAAGAAAGAAAGCCTCGGCGCGAACTTGTCCACGGCAAGCCCGCGGTCGATACCGGCCTGCACATATTCCATGCCGTCGCGCAGGGTGAAGGCCAGCTCCTGGACCGCGGTGGAACCGGCCTCCCGGATGTGATACCCGGAGATGGAGATGGGGTTCCAGCGCGGAACCTCGTTCGCGCAATATTCAAAAGTGTCCAGGATCAGCCGCATAGACGGCTCGGGCGGAAAAATCCATGACTTCTGCGCGATGTATTCCTTGAGAATGTCGTTCTGAATCGTGCCCCCGATCTGTTTTTGGGACACGCCCTGCTTTTCTGCGGCCGCAATGTACATGGACAGAAGCACCGATGCCGGGCCGTTGATGGTCATGGAGGTGGTGACCTTGTCCAGGGGGATGCCGTGAAAGATGGTCTCCATATCCTTGAGCGTGTCCACGGCAACCCCGCAAACCCCGACCTCGCCTTTGCTCAAGGGATGGTCCGAGTCGCGGCCGTAAAGCGTGGGCAGATGGAAAGCCACGCTCAACCCGGTCGTTCCCTGCGACAGAAGATAATGATACCGCTTGTTCGTGTCCCTGGGGGTTCCAAACCCGGAAAACTGGCGCATGGTCCAGAGTCTGCCGCGATACATTGACGGATATATCCCGCGCGTGAACGGATACCGGCCCGGGTAGCACAGCTTCTCCCCATAATTCCATTCGCCGAGGTCAGTTGGAGCAACCAGAGCCGGCATCTCCAGGTCAGAGATGGTGCTGAACCGCTTTTTCCTTTCCGGAGACCTGGAAAGCTGCGGCTTCAAACATTCCTCTTCCCACTTCTTCTTGCCCTGCTCTTTCATCAATCCTCCTCGGAAGAAATTCTAGCAGGCCGAGCCAATTTAGACAAATCAAAAGCCCGATTTTTTCGAAAATTTTCTCCGGCCTAAAACCGCCCGCCAAAGCCGATTGACAAAATATCGCAGAGGGGAAAAATATTCGGTGGCAAACCACTGAATTTTTGCTTGGGAGATATGCGGGCGAAAGGAGGCGGCAATGGGTTTTCGATTTTTCCGGCGGATAAAAATCGCCCCGGGATTGAGTCTCAACTTGAGCAAGCGCGGAGCTTCGGTCTCACTCGGGCCGCGCGGCGCCAAGTTGACTGTGGGCACGAGCGGGGTTCGGACTACGGTGGGCGTACCGGGAACCGGGCTTTATTACACCCAGAAAGTCGGGACAAGCCGCCAAAGCCAACGAACGAAAGTTCAAGCCCCGGCGACCGCCGCTCCAGCATCCGCTGCTCCATCTCACCGGCTGGACCTGGATTTTTTCCAGCGGCTCTTTGTTCCTGAAGATGAAAAGGAGTTGGTGGAAGGACTGAAGCAAATCACCTTGGGCAATCATGAGCAGGCGCTCGACTATCTCCAAAAATGCCTTAAGCTCGCGGATGCGGCTTTTGCCGCGGGATTCATCGCGCTCAAGCGGCACTCGTTCGAACAAGCAGCGTCGTTCCTCCACTCGGCGCTGGCCGCAGAGGGAGACTTGGGCAAATATTTTCATAAATACGGCCTCAAGATGGAGATTGAACTTCCAATCACGGAGGAGATAACAGCGCATATTGAGCCGAATCCTCGCGGGGCGCTGCTCGCGCTGGTGGAGGCTCTTCAGCATGCGGGCAAGGCCTCGGAGGCCGAGTCAGCCGCGCGCAGGTTTGTCCAGGCCGCGCCGGAGGATGTGGTGGGAAAACTTTCGCTGGCGGAGCTTTTGCTTGACAAAACTCCAGCCCAGGCGGAGACTTGGAAAGAAGTGGTTGAGATTTGCCAGGGGGTGGAGAATGAATCTTCGCTCCATTGCGCGCTTTTGTTATACAAGGCCAGGGCGCTGCGCAATCTCCATTTGCTGGACGCCGCGCGCGAGACCTTGAGCCAATGCCTGCGCAAGCTCAAAAATTTGGATGAGGATTTGAGCAAGGCGCTCCGTTACGAGCGCGCCCTGGTTTACGAGCAGTCCGGCCTTGCCAAAAAAGCCCGGGCGGAGTTCGAAAAATTATATGCCGATGCTCCTGATTATGAAGATGTGGCCGCAAGGCTCGCCGTGGGAACCTGAATCGCCAAATTCCAGCGCCGAAATTCCGGCAAGATTTTAGGACGGTTTTTGAGCCATGACCAGCGCGGTGGGTCCGGGGAGGGGGATGACTTTGGCTTCTTTGAATCCGGCGCGCGTGAGCCAATCGATGTATTCTTTTCCTGAATAGGTTCCTCCCGCGGAAGTGTTGACCAGCATATTGATCGCAAAAATGGCTCCCTGCCTCGGCGAGGTTTTGTCATCGTTCAGCACATGGTCCTGGATTGCGATCCGTCCCCCGGGATTGAGCGCCGTGATAATTTTCTTGAACAGGCCAAGATTTTCCTCTGGACCGAACATGTGGCAGATGGCGTTGAGCATTACGAGGTCAAAATTTTGGCCCAGGTCATCAACCAGCATGTTGCCCGAGGCAATTGAGATTTTTCCCTTAAGACCCGCGTCCTTCAGGTATGACTCGGTGAGCGGAATCACCAGGGGGAAATCGAAGACCGTGATTTTCAGCCCCGGCTTCTTTTTGGCCAGGGCGATGGAGTATGCGCCGGAGCCTGCGCCCAGGTCAAGGACCGAGTTGACGCCGGCGAGGTCAATGGCCGGAATGACCTGGCTGGCCCGGAAAGACGCGTTCTTGTGCATGGCCGCGATAAAGGCGCGGGTGCTGTCTTCAGGACGGCTCTTCATCTCGGTATGCGCGATTGGCGCGCCTCTTTTCACCGCCTCGGTCAAAGTTCCCCACCTCGGCCAGAGATGCACGATGTGCATGAGCGCGGAGCGCGAGTCGTCCGGCGAGCCTGCAATGAGATAGCGCGAGGTGAGCGGGGTGTTGTAAAAGATGTTGTCCTTTTTGGAAATCAGCTTGAGGGCGGCGAGCGCGTTCAAGAGCGTCCCGGTGGCGCGGGCCGAGGCCTGGATTTTTTGCGCAACCTGTTCCGCGGCCGCTCCCTCGCCGACTGCCGAGAAAATATCCAGCTCAATCGCGGTGAGCACGATGCGGCTTTCCTGGAAGCCGCGCATGAGGCTGGTTACCTCTTCAGGCATCATGCCCGCCTGGTCCAGGTATGCTTTCAGAGCTTTGACCCTGTTGAAATGGTCATTTATCTCCTGCTTCATGGCCGAAGCGTCAGAGCGCGCCAGGCGCGAGACCGGTCTGCCGATTTTCAGATGCTGGTTGACAATTTCCCTGGCAGCATCCGGCGTCACGCCCGAATACCAGACTCCTTCGGGATAGACCACCAGGTTCGGCCCTTTCTCGCACAGGCCCAGGCACCCGCAGGTCGTGACCTGGACCTCGGTGTCCAGGCCGGCAGATGCGAGCTCCTTCCGCAAAGCCTCCAGGGTATCTTCCGCGCCGGACGCGGCGCCCGAAGCCGCGCCTTCGGGCTTCACCTGCGTGCATAGATAAATGTGATATCTGAACGGCTCCATCAATTCCTCGTCGGCTTCATATTCCAATCATAATTCTCCGCCAAGAGCTTTGCAATCAACCCGCGGATAAATCATCACCCCATGCTTTGCGCTGCCAAGCATGGTTTGATGCCCGAATGAATAATGTGGTATCATCTTGGCCAGGAAGGCGAAGCCGATGCCGCTGAACAAACAAGCCATCTTAAAGGCGCTGCAAGCGCATGGCCGGGAACTGCGCACACGGTTCTCGGTTAAATCCATCGGCCTGTTCGGGTCCTATGCGCGCGGCGAGCAAAAAACCAAAAGCGATATTGACCTGCTGGTCGAATTTGAGCAAACCACTTTCGATAATTACATGGACCTCAAGTTCTTCCTCGAAAACCTGTTCCAAGCCGGGGTGGACATTGTTTTAGCCGACGCGGTCAAGCCACGGCTCAAGCCCTACATTGAACGAGAGGTAATTTATGCCCAGGGACTATAGACTTTACCTGGACGATATTCTGGACTCCATAAACAAGATTTCCGCCTATGTCCAAGACTTGAATTTTGAGCAATTATCCGCAGACCCCAAAACCGCAGATGCGGTTGCGCGCAATTTGGAAATCATTGGCGAGGCCGCGAAAAATATTCCCGATTTCCTGAAAAATCAGTCCGGGCTTTTCGAAGAAGAATGGAAAAGAATCGCGGGCCTGCGCAACATCCTCGCCCATGAATATTTCGGAATCAACCTCAAAGTCATCTGGGACATAGTCCAAAATAAGCTACCAGCCTTGAAAACCGCGTGCGAAAAAATGATGAACCAAGTTCCCTGAATATTTCCCACAAGTCGCGCCGCAAGTCGCCCGCAGTCAGCGCGTTGCGCTGAATTTCAAATTTCATATCTCATATTTCAGGCAGCGGCCAATTCCCAATTCTTAAATCCTGATTTCTGATTCTTCTCTGCGCCCCTGCGGTGAGGTCATCTTTCCGGCTTGAGGCGCAAATCGGCAAAGGCGTGGATGAAGAGTCGCCGGCCGCGTCCGCCCTGGAGCACTCCGGAGACGGCATCGAGACCGAGGAACTCCCAGGCGCCTCCTTTATTTTTGTAGAACGCGACCCAGAAGGGATACCATCCCAGTTCAGGATTTCCGGCATCAATCAATTTATATTTTTCCTTGCTGCGGAAAGATTTCTGGTATAAGAACCACTTGGCCTCATGGAGAAGTGATTCCCTGGCCTGTTCCGCTGAAATCTGCGGCTGGAATTCTGCCTCGGCCAAGTCCTGTTCCTCCATCGCAGAATCGTCCACCAGGGCGAAGCTCCCGAGGATTCCGTCAATGGCTGCGAGGAATTTTCGCTCAATGCCCTTGTTGGACCTCACCCGGATGGGGAAGAAGTAATAGGGGAGATAGACCAGCTCGATGCGGTGGGGGATGATTTTTTTGGACTTGAAAATTCTGCCGCGGATGGTTAGGAACTCTTGAGCTTGGGCCTCGGTGATTTTCGGCTTATAGCTTTTCATCCTTTTCTTGGGTTCTGGCTTTTTTGGTCCGCTTCCAGCCCACATAAAACCAGGCGCCGCCCCAGACGAGGAAAACCAATCCGGAGATGAGGTCCACCATCTTATCCGCGAATTCCGGGGGATAGACCGTGGAGTAAGTGATGATGAGTCCGAAGATGACGAGGAATATGCCGAGCGGCATGAGCGGCTCAAAGGTCGGCTTTTTATGCGCTGGTTTTTTTGCTTCAGTCATAACGGCACCTAAAAATATAGATAAACAATTATTTCGGAAACGGCCGCGGCCAGGGCCCAGTAGCGAAGGTCCCGCCAGCGTTTCGTGTCCTCGGCTCCCTTGAAGATGTATTCCTTGGGGAAAAAGAAAGGCGTGGCGGCGAGGATGAGGAAAAATCCGATGATGATGGACTTGATTCCCCAGTAGGGGATGAGGAGCAAGGTATTTTCAATGAAATTGCCGACCTGGAAGAACGGCCAGACCACCTGCTGTGTTTGCGCCAGGATTGCGGGCGCGAAATCGCGCGCCGCGACCGAGATGAGCTGCATGAGGGCTTGGCTCATTTTTCCGCCCTCGCCTGGAGCGCCTCCTGCAGGGCCTTATCCTTGTCCGCGTATTTCCAGACCAGGCCGAGCAATTTTTCCCGCGGCTCCTCTTTTGTCAGCAGGCTGACAATTATGATGGTGAGCGCGGAAATGAAAAAGCTCCACCAGGCAATAAACAAAAACGGCTCCTCGCGGGTGAAAATGCAGCCCTTGAAAATAAACATCAGAATGGCCGAGACCAGTCCGGCGAGCAGGCCGGCAAGTCCTCCCCAGCCGGTGGCTCGCGTCCAGAGGATGCCGAGCAGAATCAGCGCCAGGTTGGGTCCCTGGATAAAGGTGAGGAACGACTGAATCGCGATGTAAAGCCCGCTATACCTGGTTACCACCGGCGCGAACAAAATCCCGAACAGCACGAAAACCGCGGTGAGCACCCGGCCGAAGACGAGGTAGTGCCGGTCCGAGCCTTTGGTCACGATGAATTTCTGGTAGATGTCCTTCATCCATATCGTGGCGGCGCTGTTGAGGTTGGACGCCGCGGTGCTCATGAGCGCCGCGAGCAGGACGGCAAAGACCAAACCGGTCAGGCCGGGCGGCAGCAGCTTGTGAATCAGCCGCGGGAAAGCCACATCCCCGGTTTTCTCGCCCGGATAAAGCGCGAGCGCGATAAGTCCGGGGAAGGTGACCAGAATCGGAATCAGGGCATGGAGGAAAGCTCCGAAGAGCATTCCTCCCTTGGTGTCCCACTCGGACTTGGCGCCGAGGTTGCGCTGGACAATGGCCTGGTTGCCGAACCAGTAGGCAGGCGCCAGCACGAAAGCCAGGCCGAAAAGAATCCCGTGCCAGGGATAGGGTGAGGGCGAGTCCGCGGGCAGGAATAATCGGAAGTGGTTCTGAAACTGCGGGCCCAGGGCGTAAATTTTGGAGGTCAGCCCGTGCATGCCTCCCACCTTGATCATACCCAGGATGATGATGGCTGCGCCGCCGATATACATAATCACCAGCTGCGCCACATCGGTCACCACCACCGCGGACAGGCCGCCGGCGTAGCAGTAAATCCCGACCGTGACTGCGATCAGAATCACCCAGGCCATAATCTGCCAGTTGTTGCCGTCGGCGCAGCCGTAAAAGCCAAGCATGAAATTGATTGAACCCTTGAGCGCCCCGCCCAGGAAATCATCGGGGATGGGGATGAACTCCACCATCATCAAGCCGGTTGCCCAGTAGAGCGCCCCCAGGATGCAGGCCAGAAATGCCCCCCACAAAATGCCCTGGAGAAGCTGCACCCAGCGGTTGAAGCGCAGACCCAGATATTCGGGAATGGTGAAAACCCCGGAGCGCCAGTAAAAAGGCACAATGAAGAACGCGCCCAGAATCATGGGCGGCAGGCAGCCGATCCAGTCAAAGTTGGCGACCACGATTCCCCACTTGTAGCCCTGACCCGAGACCGCGATGAAATCCAGGGCGCTGATGTCGGTTGCGACCAGGCTCATGGCAATGGCCCACCAGGGAAGCATCTTGCCCGAAACATAAAAGTCCTCGGAGCTTTCCACATAGCGAGCGTAGTAAGTCCCGAGCACCATGATCCCGAACATATAAAGGAAGAGGATAAAAAGGTCTATGCGCGCAAGAGCCATTTCAGTCAGCGATGATTTTAGAATTGTTCCCGCAACCAGTCAAATCGCGCGCGACCAGGGATTGAACTTCGGCGGCTCGGGCTTGCCGGCCTCTGGGGCGATGCCGTGGAGGAATAGGTCGACCATGTAATTCAGGACATCCTGCGGAGCGTATTTCCGGTCAAAAGACCCGCGGCTGGCTGATGCGCATATAATTCCCGGCGCTTAAATCAATACCCATCAGCCCGGAATTTGAGTCCGAGGACATCTTCAAGCCGCCCCTTTGCCTAAAATCGCCCTAAATCAGCCCCTATTTTTAGATAGTTTATCCAAGTCGCGAGCGCTTGTCAAAACGGGGAATAGTTGTTCAAAATTACAGAGCAGATTTGCGCTTGACAAGCTCATGCCCCGGGCTTAGAATGGAAACTATGAAAACTAAAATAGTTTCCAAAGGTAAGGAGGGGCGATTGCCGGGCAAGGAGCAGTTTGCGCGAAGGATTCTGGATGCGGCGGGGGGCAAGTTTTTCCGTTTCGGCTTCAGCCGGGTGACGATGGATGAGATTGCCACGGATTCCGGGGTGAGCAAGAAGACGCTCTACCAGCAATTTTCAAGCAAGGATTTGCTGCTTAAGGCGGTTTTGGACCAACTGGCCCGGGAAGTGGAAGCAGAAGCCAAGAAAATAATTCTTGACGCCAAGCTGGATTTTACGGAGAAGGTCAAAGCCTTATTGACCATGCTCGGTGTGCGGTTATCCCAGATTGGCAGACCCTTTATGGAAGACCTGCAGAGATACGCTCCGGAACGATGGAAAGAGATTGAGAATGTGCGGCGGAAGAAGTTTCTTGAGAATTTTGGAAGGGTATTGAAAGAGGGAATGGCGCAAGGCATTTTCCGGAGCGATTTCGATTCTCAATTGCTATTGATGATGATTATCACCCTGATTAACAACATGGTCAATCCCTATGTTTTGCTGGAGTCCCCCTATTCCCCGGGGGAGATGTTCGAGGCGATTTTTTCGGTATTTTTCGAGGGGATTCTGACCGGCAAGGCGCGAAGCAAACTGGTCAGGCGAAAGCGGGGCAAACCGTTTGCCAAGAGGAGGGCATGATGAAATTCTTTTTTCGAAGTCTGGTTGTCATCTGGCTGCTGGTCTGGCTTGGCGCGTGCCGAACTCATGACCATGAGCAGCCCATCAGCGCCTCGGGAACCATCGAGGCCACGGAGGTAAATGTTTCCTCCAAGGTAAGCGGCAATGTGCTCAAGCTCTGGGTGGACGAGGGCAGCATCCTCAAGGAGGGCGACACCATCGCCGAGATTGACCATACGATCTATGACCTGCAACTGGCCCAGGCCCAGGCCAACGAGAAAATGGCCCGGGCCAATGTCAAAGTCATCGCCGAGAACTACCAGAGCACCTTGAAGTTGTATCAGGAGGGGACCAGCACCCAGAAGCAAAAGGAAGAGCTGGAAACCAGGTACAAGGTTGCCCAGGCCCAGCTTGACGCCGCACAGTCCCTGGCTGCCCAGGCCCGGCAAATGGTTTCCTATTGCCATATCACCGCGCCGGTGGCCGGCATCGTCACGCACAAGCTGGTGGAGAAGGGGGAGCTGGTCACGCCCGGCACCGCGCTTTTGACCATCTCCGAGCTGGACAAGCTCAAACTTACCATTTATGTCACCGAGACCGAGCTGGGCAAGGTCAAGGTCGGCCAGGAGGCCGAGGTCAAGATTGACAGCTATCCGGACCGGACTTTTCCGGCTAGAGTGATTTATGTTTCGCCGGTGGCCGAGTTCACTCCCAAGAACATCCAGACCAGGGAGGAGCGGGTCAAGCTGGTGTTTGCGGTGAAGCTCGAGATTCACAACCCCGAGGGCATACTCAAGGCCGGCATGCCCGCGGATGCCGTGCTCAAAACCGGGAACGGGGAATGATTTTTCGCATAAGCCGGCGGCTAATCATGCTTGTTGCCAGGAGCGGCAATGGCTGAAGCCGTAATCGAAATCAAGGGGCTGGGCAAAAATTTCGGCCCCATCCAAGCGGTCAACAATCTTGAGCTTACGGTCTATCGCAGAGAGATGTTCAGCATCGTCGGCCCGGACGGCGCCGGCAAGACCACCACCATCCGCATGCTCTGCGGGGTGATTGAGCCGAGCGCAGGCCAGGCCGGGATTTTAGGCTTTGACCTGCGCAAAGACCTTGAGGAGATAAAAAAACACATCGGATACCTCTCCCAGCGCTTCAGCCTTTACGGGGACCTGACTGTGGACGAGAACATCGAATTTTTCGCCGAGATTAACGAGGTGCGCAACTACCATGCCCGGCGCAACCAGCTTCTGGAATTCACCCGGCTCACCCCCTTCCGCAAGCGCCTGGCGGAAAAACTCTCCGGCGGAATGAAGCAGAAGCTCGCGCTCGCCTGCACCCTCATCCACACCCCGGAGATAATCTTCCTGGACGAGCCGACCACCGGCGTGGACCCGGTCTCGCGCCGCGACTTCTGGAAAATCCTCTCGGACCTGCTCAAGAGCAACATCACCATTGTCATGACCACTCCCTATTTGGACGAGGCCGAGAGATGCTCGCGCGTGGGGCTGATGAACAAGGGAGCGTTCATGACCGTGGACACGCCCCCGAAGGTCAAGGCCATGATGCGGGGAAAAATCGTCGAAATTGTCTGCGACCAGATTCGCAAGGCCATGTCCGTTCTCAAACAGGCGCCCGGGGCGGTGGAAGTCCAGGCCTTTGGCGACCGGCTCAACCTGGCGGTTGAGGAGGGCGCGAGCCTGGAAACGCTCAAGAGCCGGCTCGAGCAGAACGGGGTCCGGGTCATGGATATGCGCGTGATTCCAGCCTCGCTGGAAAATGTGTTCATCTCCCTGCTCAAATCGGCTTGAGGAAAAAATGAACAATTATGCCATTGAAGCAAAGGACCTGACCAAAAAGTTCGGCGAGTTCACGGCTGTTGACCATGTGAATTTTGTCGTGCACAAGCGCGAAATCCTCGGATTCCTCGGCGCCAACGGCGCCGGCAAGTCAACCACCATCCGCATGCTCTGCGGTCTTTTAAGCTCAAGCTCCGGAACCGCCACGGTGGCCGGGTTTGACATCAACCGCGAGCCGGAGCTGGTGAAGCAAAACATCGGGTATATGTCCCAGAAATTTTCGCTTTATGAGGATTTGACCGTGAAAGAGAACATTGAATTTTTCGGGGGGGTTTACGGCCTTTCCCGGGCCGAGCTCAAGGAGCGGGGGAATTGGGCGGTGGCCATGGCCGGGCTTAAGGGCCGGGAGCACAGCCTGGCGCGCGAGCTGGCCGGGGGCTGGAAGCAGAGGCTGGCCCTGGGATGCGCCGTGCTCCATCAACCTCAAATCGTTTTCCTGGACGAGCCGACCGGAGGGGTTGACCCGGTCTCGCGCCGCAATTTCTGGGAGCTGATCAACAAGCTCTCCGAGCAGGGAACCACCGTGCTCGTCACCACCCATTACCTGGACGAGGCGGAATACTGCAATCGCATTATGTTGATTCACGCCGGAAAGCTCATCGCCGGCGGCAGCCCCAAGGAGTTGAAGGAAGCCCACATCAAGAATCCAATCCTGGAGGTTGAGTGTGAGAGGGTGGTGGAAGCCCTGGAGCTTTTGCAAAAACAGGACTGGGTGCTCGAGACCACCATTTTCGGAACCTACCTCCATGTCAGCGTCGCGGAGGAGCCCGGGGGCAGAAAAAAAATTGCGGAGACCCTTGCCGGAAAAAATATCGCGCTGCAAAGAATCGAGCGGATTGCGCCCTCGCTCGAGGATGTGTTCATTCACCTGATTGAGGAAGTCGGTCCGCAAAATAACAGGTCGGGGAGTTAAAATGCTGCGCAGGCTCAAGCCGGTAATCAAAAAGGAGTTCCGCCAGGTCCTGCGCGACCTCCGAACCCTGGTGGTCCTGGTTTTCATGCCCCTGTTCCTGCTCATCATGTTCGGATACGCGCTCAATTTTGATGTCCGGCACATCCGCCTGGCGGTTTATGATGAGGACAAGACCGCGAAGAGCCGCGAGTTCATCGCCACCTTTTTTCACTCGGAATATTTTGACCAGAAATATTATCTGGCGAGCAAGAGCCGGATTAACGAGCTTCTGGACGAGGGCAAGGTCAGCGTGGTGCTGGTGGTGCCGCATGATTTTTCCCGGAAAATTCTCCGCGGCGAGCAGGCCTCGGTCCAGCTCCTGGTTGACGGCTCCAACGCCAACCAGGCCGCCACCGTGATTGGATATTCCACCGGCATAGTGCAAAGCTATTCCCTCAAGGTGATAACCGAGCTGCTTATGCGCAAAGGCGCTTCAAGCTTCGCTCTGCCTGTGGATTTCCGTCCCCGGGTCTGGTACAACCCCGAACTGCAAAGCGCCAGGTTCCTCATCCCCGGACTCATCGCCTTCATCCTCATGCTCTCCTGCGTCATCTCCACCTCGCTCTCGGTGGTGAAGGAAAAGGAGCGGGGAACCATGGAGCAGATCATTGTCTCGCCCCTCAAGCCGCTCGAGCTCATCCTCGGCAAGACCATTCCTTACATGCTTATCTCCCTCATCACCGCCTACCTCATTCTCTTCATCGGCTGGCTCCTGTTTGATGTTTCGGTCAAGGGCAGCCAGCTTCAGCTTTTTATCATCACCCTCATCTACCTGTTCGTGGCGCTCGGAGTCGGGCTTTTCATATCCACTGTGGCCAACACCCAGCAACTGGCCTTCCAGCTGTCCCTGCTCCTAACCATGCTCCCAACCATGCTCCTCTCCGGATTCGTCTTTCCCATCAAGAACATGCCGGCCGTCATCCAGCTTTTCACCTACATCATCCCCGCCCGATATTTCCTGGTCGCGCTCCGGAGCATCATCCTCAAAGGCATGGGTCTGGGAGCTTTCTGGCCCGAGGTTCTCTACCTCATCATCTTCGGCGCGGCCCTGGTCGCCTTGAGCTGGGCGCGCATGAGAAAAAAGAGGTTATAGGAGACTGTCAATAAATGAATTATTTTGAAAAATGCCCGGAAATATTTCCCCCCTCCCTTAGGAGTTTGGCGGATTCCATATTAATGGTCGATGAAGCGACCCTCACCCTAACCCTCGCCCCTCCCAGGGAGAGGGAACGCGTATTTCGATGCCCCGATAGGATGAAAAAATCATGAAATCCATCCTCTACATCATCCGCAAAGAATTCATCCAGCTTCGCCGCGACCCGCGTATGTTCCCCCTTATCTTCCTCGCACCCCTCATCCAGCTCCTCATCCTGGGATACGCCACCAACCTGGATGTCAGGAACATCTCCACCGTGGTCTGCGACCTGGACAACTCCTCGGAGAGCCGCGAACTGGTATCGCAATTCACCAATTCCGGCTACTTCCAGGTCACCGCTTACGCCAAAAGCATCAAGGAGGTGGACCGCTACCTGGACTACAGCAGGGACTCCATGGCCATCGTCATCCCGCCCAAATTCGGAAACAACCTCAACGCCCGCAAGCCGGCCCAGGTCCAGGTGATTGTGGACGGGTCCGAGGCTTTGCAGACCAGCGCCGGTATGCAATACGCGGCCATCATCGTCAACCGCTACATTCAAAACATCGCGCTCGAAATGCTCGAGCGCATGAAAGAACTCGGCCTCAAAATCCCCCGGCTCAACCCGGAATTGAGAATCTGGTACAACCCGGACTTGAAGAGCCGGAACTTCATGGTCCCCGGTGTGCTCGCCACTTTGCTCATGATTCTGACCGCGCTCCTCACCTCGCTCGCCATTGTCAAGGAAAAGGAATTCGGCACCATGGAGCAGCTTATGGTCACCCCCATCCGGCCCTATGCGCTCATCATCGGCAAGCTCACCCCCTTTGTTATGATCGGAACCATCGATGTCATCCTCGCCCTGCTCGTGGCCGTTCACTGGTTCAAAGTCCCCATCAAAGGCTCGCTCCTCATGCTCTTCATCGTCTGCGTGATATTCCTCATGACCACCCTCGGACTCGGACTATTCATCTCCACCATCTCCAAAACCCAGCAGCAGGCCATGATGACCGCAGCCTTCTTCGTGGTCATGCCCATGATCTACCTCTCCGGCTTCGCCTTCCCCATTGAGAACATGCCCAGGCTCATTCAATATTTCACCTACCTCCTCCCCCTTAGATACTTCATCATCATCATCCGAGGACTGTTCCTCAAAGGCGTCGGTTGGCACGAGCTTGGGACCCAGGTCATCACCCTCGCTCTCTTCGGAGCCGTCATCCTCGTTGTCAGCATCATCCGCTTCCAGAAAAAAATCGGATGACCAAAAGCACCATCCACCGCTTTCAATATTCCCTCGATAATCGCCTCTGATTTCAGCCGGTTATGCCTTCCCTTAAGCCATCGCCCTCATCCCTGACAAATAAATC
>Ga0315282_10006550_pt1 | contig 19439 bp, 12 predicted proteins | sample YL17G07_20_MG_FD_203693 | JGI IMG/M metagenome (GOLD analysis project Ga0315282, IMG submission 203693) | Sediment microbial communities from Yellowstone Lake, YNP, Wyoming, USA - YL17G07_20 | ecosystem: Environmental > Aquatic > Freshwater > Lake > Sediment | place: USA: Wyoming | collected... | reverse complement strand
CCGAAGCGTCCCTGGTTGGGTCCGGTGCCGCCGGGGACTTCGATGGGAATGAAGAAAAAGGAGCCATTGTCCGCGCCGCGCCCGAAATAGTCCTCTCTGATCTTTCGGCTGGTGGAGAGAGTGGGCTGACCGATTTGGTCCGGCCGATCAGCGTTGCCCGCGCCTGCTCCTGTCTGCTGGACTCCCGAATAAACCGAGAAAGGCGCCCCACTGGCCAGAGTGGAGATGTTGAGGACTTGCCACCCCGAGGTGAGCCGGCCGAGCGCTCGCAGGCCGGGCGCGCGCTCCAGGGGCAGAGCCTGGATAACACTGAACGCCACCACATGCGTGGTATCGTACGTCGAGGGACCCTTCTCCGCCCCTGGATTCCGCGGGTCTTGCGGCCAAGCCTGGAGAACCGCGCCGCCACTGGAAAAGAAGCCGCCGAGGACGGCGCTGGAGTCGTCGAGCGATTTGCTGAATGTGTAGCTGGCCTGGAATCCCAAGCCCGCGCGCAGGGAGGTCTTCGACACAGAGGCTTGCAGGGAATGAAACGTGGAGTGCGAGGGGCTGGTCATCAAGAATTGCGGCCCGAAGCCGCCCGTCACCCGGCCCGTCGCGTCAAAGCGCGTGAAGCGTGCAAAGTCCGGGTCAGCGCCGCCGTACGCGTTGGGGAATCTCACGCCGGGGATCTTGACCCCCACGGTCGCCACGTAGGCAGCGGCCAGTTTGACGTCTGCCAACTCCTGCTCGAAGCCCACCGTGTAGCTTCCTACGTAACCGTTGCGGAAGTCCGACGACATGCTGTAGAGGAGCAGAGGCTGGATTTGGTTCCCCGGCGTCATGGCTGCCAAGTCTTCCTGGAAGCGCTGGAGGTCAATTTCGGTATTGGCCGGAACATCCATCGTGCTTCCCGTAACAAAGACGGGGAAACCTTCGGGCGTCAGGACCGGGGGAAGGCTGAACTGGGTGACGGCGTTCTCGAATGGCACCGGCGCCCCCGAACTGGCAGTAACGTAGGGGTTGAAGACGAAGGGGATGCCGCCCGTCAGGGCGTTGTCTTGCCAGAGGTTGGGGAGAAGGGTCGTGATGGCGCCACCCACGCGCAGGAGAGTGCGGTTCGCGGCGCGCCACTCGAGCGCCGCACGCGGGCCCCACCCGCGCCAGTCCATCCCGTAAGGCGGCCGCGGATAGAACAGGAACTTCTGCCACGCACCCTCCTCCCAACTGCGTGCCGGTTGGCCGTCCAGTCCAATGATTCGCGGTACCGAGGTACGGTGCTTCGCTTCGCGGATGCGGGTGTCCAGCTCATAGCGGAGGCCGTAGTTCAGCGTCCAACGAGGTGTGATCCTCCAGGTGTCCTGAAAGTAGGCGTTGTAGGCTTCGCGGCGGATAGCACTCTCGCCAATGTGCGCCCCCTGGGCAAATCCGGGCCCGGCCACGGAGGCGGTGTAGGAATACGGTGTGGCGGTCAGGAAACCGGTGAGGGCGTCCGGCAGCGGATCACCGACGTGAATGTCGTGCGTGCCGCTGGCGGAAGGAATCTCCACCGGGGCATAGGCTGAGCCGCCCCCGAAGGTGTACTCGCCGTTGGGCCCCATGCCCCATATCGTGGTGTCGCGGTTGAAACGCGCCTCGAAGCCCATCTTGAAGGTGTGCGCACCGCGCACATAGCTGAAGTTCTGCCGCACCTGAAAAAGAGTCCCGTAAGAACCAACCTGCGACCCCGCCGCCGAATTGAAAGGTTCGTACAGAGCATCACCAAACTTGATCGCCGGCTGGGTCAAGTTGGTCGCCGGGAAAAAGGGCGTGCTGCGCACGAAACCGACGGAGGACTCCGAGGCGAAATGCGGGGTTATCGCGCGCGTGTAGGCGAGCCCCGCGTTTCGCTGGTGGTCGAAGAAACGGATGGCGAAGCTGGGATCAATGACCGTCTGGTTGGGGTTGGTGAGTGGTCCGGTAAGCTGGTTGAGATTGAAGCGGGCAAAGAGGCGAGCTTTATCGGAGTTGTTGTGGTCAATGCGGACTGAGAACTGGTCGGTGATGGTTGAAACTTTGGAGGAGGTGGCATAGGTGCGCGCGCCGTAAGGGCCCTGCGGATCGTTGGGCAGGGGGTAGCGCGCCAGAATAGGCGCGATCTTGGGGCTGACCGGGACCTGGAGGATGTCACCGGGAAAGGCGGAACTGTCGCTTCCTTGACGTTCTTCAGCCGTGGGAACGGCAATGACCTGCGTGGTGCCGAGCACTTGGCGGAAGCCTTGGTATTGCGCGAAGAAGAACGTCCGCTCGCGGCGGCTGTAAAGCCCGGGAACGACCACCGGGCCGCCGATGGTGAAGCCGAATTCGTTGCGCACAAAGGGCGGAAGGCGGCCCGGGCTCACGAAGCTGCGCCGGTCAAAAAAATTGCGGGCATCGAAGGCGGCGTTGCGCAGGAATTCAAAGGCCGAGCCGTGGACCTGGGGGGTGCCGGATTTGGTGAGTACCTCAGTAAAGCCGGCGGCGCCGTGGCCGATTTCCGCGGGCATGACACCGGAACTCGAGCGGACTTCCTGAATGGCATCCACGTTGAAGTTGGCAAACGTCGCGCCGCCCATCTCGGGGTCGGTGGTATCAATGCCGTCCATGGCAAAGACGGTGGTCGTGCCGCGCTGCCCGTTGACGGCGAATTGCTGGGTAAAATTCGCCGCACCATTCGTATCGGTCATCGTGCCAGCCGCGAGGAGCAGCAACTGGCTGAAGTCCCGTTTGTTGAGCGGCAGGCCGGAGACTTCCCGGCTGGAAAGCCGCTCCCCGCCGCTGGCCTGCGCCTCGGTTGCCGCCGCGCCCTGTTGCCCGGGCGCTTCACCCTCCTCGCTCGAGCCTGCCGGCGCCTGGTGATGCAGGACGAGTTGCCCTTGCTCCCAGGAGAGTTCCAACCACGCTGCCAGGCGCTCTCCCGCGCGGATTTCTTGCCTCGTCCCGCAGGCAAACCTGCGGCCCTGCCAGAGCACAGCAATTGAGTAGTCTCCAGCAGGCAGATGCGGGAACAAGAAAGCGCCGCGGGAGTCCGTGAGGCTGGTGAATTCCTGGCGGCCCGCCACTTCCCGCAATTCCACCGTGGCACCGGCCAGCGGATTTGACTTCGCGTCGCGCAGAAGCCCTCGCCACGCTGTCGAAGCGGGCTGCGCGGCCCCCAGGCCCACGGTGGCGCCGAGCCACGAGCAGACGAGCAATCGCAAGACGATGCCGGAGTCTGTGCGCTTCAAGGAACTATGCGTAGCGTCCTCTCTCTGGCCGGCGACGAAGGCGGCACGAGCCAAAAGAATGCTCGCTTCACCCACTATCCGTCAAGACTCGCTGAGTGGGCGGCCAGAATGGCCGTTGTCTCTTGCGTCAATCAGGCCGGGTCCAGCGCTCAGACGCGCCGGAGGAGAAGTGTAAGGACTTTCAGTCAAGTAATGGCTCCACTCAGGACATAAACAGGTAGTACAATAGCCAATTGTCGTCGTAACGGGGAGCCTCGGACACTTCATGGCAGGAAAAACAGCTCGCTGGCTGGTTCTTCTTTTCGGCTCCCTGGCGGTGCTTTCCGCTCTGCGCCTCTGGGCCTCTCCCACCACGCAAGACCTCAAGGGCGAGGTTCTCAATGAAAAGAACGAGACCATCGCCGGCGCCGTTTGCACGCTTAATGGACCAGTTCTCCCTGCTCAGGGCGTGACGGTCACCACGGGTGAGAGGGGCGGATTCTCTTTTCAGGGACTCTTGCCGGGCACCTACCAGCTAACCTGCGCGGCCCTGGCCTACCAGGCGGTCGTGCTGAGCAGCGTGGAGGTGACAGAGACGCAGGCCCCGTTTGTCCAGGTGGTCTTGCCGGTCGAGATCGTCGTCCGGGAAAAAGTCGAGGTCCGGGATAAGGCCCCCACGGTGGCTCAGGAGAGCACGACTGCTCCTCCGGTGAGGCTAAGCGGGCCGCAGCTCCAGACGTTGCCCCTTACCCAACAGAAGTTCAAGGCCGCCCTGCCCTTGGTGCCCGGCGTAGTCCGGACGCCGGACGGCAAGACGAACATCAAGGGTCAGGTGGAAACCCAAGGCATGCTGCTGGTGGACTCGGCCGAGACAGTTGACCCCGTCACGGGAAGCTTTTCCATCGAGGTTCCCCTGGACGCCATCGAGTCGCTGGACGTGTACAAAACGGCGTACCTGGCCGAGTATGGACGTTTTTCTGGTGGGCTAACCAGCATCCAGACCAAGCCACCCTCCCGCAAATGGCACTTTGAACTGAACGATTTCGTCCCCACCGTACGCATCCGGCAGGGCCATATCGTGGGCATTGCCGACGACGAGCCCCGCCTCAACTTCACCGGGCCCCTCCTCCCCGACCGGCTGAACTTTTCCGAGTCGTTCGTCTACAGTTTGGTAAAGCAGCCGGTCAGGGGCTTGGCGTGGCCGCACAACGAAACCAAGACGCAGGGCTATAACTCCTTCACCAATTTCCAGTACACCGTCTCCACCCAACACTTGCTGACGGCGAATGTGAATCTGTTCCCGCTGCGACGGCAGTTTGCGGACATCAACTCCCTGGTACCACAATCGGCCTCGACGGACTACGGGCAGCGCGGTTATTCCGTCGGCCTTACCGACCGCTACCTGTTCTCCTCCGGCGGGGTCCTCACCACGCTGGCCAGGATTACCCGGTTCTCCAGTTACGCGCATGGCCAGGGGCCGGAGGAGATGGTCATCCAGCCTGATGGTCGGGGCGGCAATTTCTTCAATGCTTGGTCGCGAAGGAGTAACCAGGAGGAATTCCTGCAGAATTTTCAATTCCCCAGCCGGCGGTGGTTGGGGCAGCACACTGTGAAGGTGGGCGGGGATTTCGTGCACCGCTCCTATCACGGCTCCAGCTTTTCGCACCCCGTGCAACTGCCCCGGCCAGACGGCACCCTCGCGGCTCGCCTTGAGTTCTCAGGGCCTGCCTCCCTGGCCGCGGAAGATACCGAAACGGCAGCATTTGTCCAGGACCATTGGATATTCAAGGAGAACTTGGCGGTGGACGTAGGCCTGCGGTTCTCCGGACAGACCATCGGGGAAAGCGCCCTGTTCGCCCCCCGGGTGGGCATGGTCTATTCCCCAGGCCGCAACGGCAAAACCATTTTCCGCGCCGGCGGGGGCATCTTCAACGACCGCGTGCCCCTGCTAGCTGGCGACTTCACCAGCAACCCCACCCGCACCGTGCAATTCTTCGACGCCGCGGGTCTGCCCCAGGGTGCGCCGCTCGTTTTCCAGAATGCCTACGTGAAAGTGGACGAGAAGGGACGCCGCATCATTCCGCCGGGACGCGACCTGGGCAGCACGCCCTACAACCTGACATGGAACCTGGAAGTCAATCGCGAGCTGCTCCCGCACGTGGTGGTCCGCTTCAGTTATCTGACCAGCCGCACCTTCGACGAGTTCGTGATGGATCCTCTCGCCTTGCCGGGAAGCGCACCCATCCTTCTCCTTACCAACACCGGCGGCAGCCGCTATCACGAATTTGAATCCACCCTGCGCGTCCGCGCCAGCGCGCGCGCCGACCTGAATTTCTCTTACGTTCGCAGCCTAGCGCGCGGCAACCTCAACACGCTGACACATGTCTACGTGCCCTTCGAGCAGCCGGTCATCCGCCCGAACTTCTACGCGGACTTGCCCGCCAACATTCCCCATCGGGTTGTCGCCTGGGCGCGCTTCAAACTCCCCCGTGAGGTTACTCTCAGTCCTCTGCTCGACGTCCATTCCGGGTTCCCCTATTCGGCTGTGGATGTCTTACAGAACTACGTCGGCGCGCCCAACAGCCGGCGCTTTCCGACCTTTCTCTCGCTCGATTTGCGAATGACCAAGGACTTTCGCGTTCCTATCACCTCCTGGCTGAAGAGGCACAAGTTCCGCATCGACTTTACGGTGTTTAACCTCACCAATCATGTCAACCCGCGCGACGTGTACGCGAACGCCGCTTCGCCCCACTTCGGTAGCTTCCTCGGTTTCCAGCACCGCGTTTACGATCTATCGCTAGACATCGTCTATTGACCTGGAACCGCAAAGACGGTGCGGAGTTACGGCCCAGTCTCTGCGGTACACCACCGCCGAGGCCCTGCGCCGACTGCCTGACGATTGCATCCCTGCTGGGTTCGTCGCCGAATGGCACATTGGCAGGCAAAATTCCACCCTACGGCAGACTTTTTCCGCAGGTCTGCGGCTGGCTGGGCCAGAGGAAAAGTGCGTTTCGAATCAGCTACGATGCCGGCGGGCTCTCGAGTCTCGTCGGGAAACCTACCAGGGCCCTCAACTCACGCCGGCTCCCCGTCGAGACCAGCAAGGAGGCGAGCAACACGTCCAAGGTGTCGAGGAGGCGCGTGTTGCCGGTTTGAATCAAGTAATTGGCCATGCGCAACAACTGCAACTGGCGTGGTGAGAAGCTCTCAACCCCGGGCCGCGCCGCCCTCCGCCGACGGCTGGCGAGCATGTCCATAAGGCAATTGCCCGACACTGTGATGGCGCAGCGCGACACGGTCTGGCCGGCGGGGCCTTCGCGGAAGAGCTCGCTCAGGGGCACCTCCAGCGCTGCGGCGATCCTGCGCAAGGTCTTGGGCCGCGGTTCCAGCCGGCGGTTTTCGATGCGCGATAGGTAGGAACTGGCGATGCCGGAGCGCTGGCTCAACTCGCGCTGGTTCATGCTTTTCTCGGTTCGGACCTGAATAATGCGCGTCCCAATGCTCATGTAGCTGCCCTCCCCATTCCCTTTCCCGCCGGATCTTAACATATCTGTAAAAAAATTTCCCCCCTGCCCGCAGGTTCTTGACAAAACTGTAAACTGAGCTAAGTTTAAGTCGGCGTCAGGGGAACAGGGTTCATAAGAGGGAAATGTGAATCCCGTGGGCGAACCGGCGGAAGTACCGGCGTCGCCACCCGTGGGAACAGAAAAGCTTTGGAAACCCAAGCTTCAGCCGCCGAAGGAGTGCGAAACAAGAGTTTCGGTAGCAAGGGCGGTGCTGCGACCGCCCGGAAAGCTGCGCGGCGCATGAGCCGCAACAAGCTAATCCGCTACCAGCAAGCCCACCGACCCGTCCGGGACCTATAACACACCCCAATCCTGCCTCATAAGCCCTGAGCCGGACGGGTCTTTCTTTTTTCGCGCTTGGCAACGAGAGCAAGGCAGATGGAAGGTAGGGTCCGCCCGACGCTCCCGTGGTTCCCGGCGGACGGCCAGCCGCGTGCTACGACACCAGCCCTCCCGCCCGGGACGGCGAAAGCCCAATCATCTCAACCGAAGAATCCCCTTGAGCTGGCTGCGGCTGACGGCGGACAATAGGCCACGAACTACGACTCCATGGTTCAATGACTCAATCTTCGCCAACCCGCTTTGTCGCGGATCGGATGCTGGGGCGATTAGCTCGCATGTTGCGGCTGCTTGGCTATGACACGGAGTATTCGCCGCAGATGACTACGTCCCAGCTCCAAGAAATCGCCCGGCGGGGTCAACGCGTTGTCCTCACTCGCGGCCAGGCCCAGAAACGCTTCCCGAACCTTTATAACGTTTTCAGCGTGCAGAGCGAGAACGCCACCGAACAATTGCGCGAGGTTGTGGAGCGCTTCAAGCTGGATGTGCGCGCGGGCCTGTGGACGCGATGCACCTTGTGCAACGGGAGCATCGAGCGGGTGGAGAAAGCGGCGGTGGCAGGACTGGTGCCGCCCAAGGTGTTCGAAGTCTACGAGGAGTTCTACCGCTGCGCGAGTTGCGGGCACATCTACTGGCAAGGGTCGCACGTCGAAAGGATCCTCAAGAACTTAGCGGCGGTCCTTGGCTCCCCTAGCGAGTGATTCCCCGCGTACAGCGTTTTCCGTTTCGGGTTCGCAATTCTTCTTGGCCCGGCAGCAAACCACGCGAGCTGGGAAGTTGGACAAATGGCAGGGCGCGTGCTAGATTCAGGCGTTTTGGGGGCGCGGCTTCAGACCGGGTGAGCGCAGGGGTTTCAGGCCGGGATACCTGCAAGGGAAGTGGCGGGAGGTGGCCGAGGTTCTTCATCAAGCCCGCGCGGAAGCCGCGCCGGGCAAGTAGGCAGCGAGGAGGTGGATTTTGCCACAACCGGCATTCGGCTACGAAGACTACCTCGCCGAGTTCAAGACTGTCCTGGAGCACCTGCCGCTGGAGCAGGCGAAGCAGGCCGCGGACATCCTCTATCGCGCTTACCAGACCGACCACCTGGTGTTCACCTTTGGCAACGGTGGGAGCGCCGCGCTCGCCTCGCACCTGGCCTCGGACTTAGGCAAGAGCACCCACATTCCCGGACCCGCATCGCTCCGGCAATCGAAGCGGCTGAGAGTGCTGGCGTTGACGGATAACGTCCCGCTGCTGACCGCCTGGGCCAACGACGCGAGCTATGAGGACGTCTTTGCCGGTCAGATGGAGAATTTCCTCCAGGCCGGGGATGTGGCTTTCGGCATCAGTGGCAGTGGCAACTCTCCCAATGTCCTGCGGGCCCTGGAGCTGGCCCGGCGAGCGGGCGCCACCACGGTGGGCCTGGCTGGCTGCGGCGGCGGGAAAATGAAAGACCTGCTCGATTGCCCCATCATCGTCCCTTCCAACCACATGCAACACATCGAGGATGCGCACCTGATTCTGGCACACCTGATCTTCCTGGATCTCAAAGCACGGATTGAAGGAACAGTGACGAGTGATAAGTGACCAGTGACAAGCGAAGGCATCTTTCTGCTTGCTCGTCCCTGATCACTTGTCACTGTTCTTGAAGCCGCTTCTTAAACCACTCTGCGGTCCTCTTGACTCCCTCGCGAAGTTCTACTTGGGGTTGCCAAGCGAGCCGGGCGTGCGCTTTGCTCACGTCCAGACCAATGTGGTCGACTTCGCCGGGCCTCTTCGGGGCGTAGCGGGGTTCAAAGGATGGGATATCCAGTGCCTCGCGGACGGCAGTGAAGATTCCGTAGTCCGTAGTACGGATGCCTGAAGAAATGTTGAAGATTTCTCCCTCACCCAGACTGAGTGCGTTCACGTTTGCTTGCACTACATCCGAGACCTCAACGTAGTCTCGGGTTTTCGAACCGTCTCCGTAAATCGTCGGGATAATCCCCTGAAGCATCTGCTCGCAAAAGATGGCCACGACGCCGGCTTCTCCCTTGGAGCTCTGGCGCGGACCATAGACGTTGCCGTAGCGCAGGACAACGTAGGGAAGACCGTAGAGGATGCTGTACAGATAGAGGTAGTGCTCCACGGTATGCTTGCTGATGCCGTAAGGCGTGATGGGTAGGACGGGGGTCTCCTCGCTGGCGGGCAAAACCTTGGGTTCACCATAAATCGCGCCCCCAGTGGAAGCATAGATGAAGCGCTGCACCTTGTATGCGACCGCCAACTCGAGGAGATGGATGGAACCGAAGATGTTGCACTCAGCGTCGAAAATGGGTTCTTTCACCGCCCGCCGCACATCGATCTGAGCAGCGTGGTGATTGATGAGTTCAGGCTTCTCCGCTTCAAAAACCGCCTGCAACGCTGCCTGGTCGCGAATGTCCGCCTGATAGAAACGCGCCCGCGGGGAAACGTTTTCCCGCGCGCCGCGGGAAAGGTCGTCTACCACCACGACTTCCAGTCCCTCCGCCAGGTACCCGTCCACGACATGCGAGCCGATGAAGCCCGCGCCTCCCGTCAGCAAAACCTTCATTCTCTTGTCTCCTGATTTCCGTTAGTGATTGTCGCGCCGCAGGCGCGGCGGCTCCGGCCGGCGAGCCACAGAGGTGCGAGCGCCCACCGGCGCAACGGCCTCTCACTCCACCGTAACGCTCTTGGCGAGGTTGCGCGGCTTGTCCACGTCGCAGCCACGCAAGACGGCGCAGTGATAAGCAAAAAGCTGGAGAGGAATCACGCTCAACAGGGGCGTGAGGATTTCATGATTGTGCGGGATTTCGATGACGTCATCCACCAGAGACCCCAGCTTCGTGTTGCCGACGGAGGTCACGGCGATAATGCGTCCCGCGCGCGCGCGAATCTCCTGCATGTTCGACACCACCTTGTCGTAGGACCCGTCCTCGGGGGCCAGGGCCATGGTCGGGAAGGTGGGCTCGATCAGCGCGATGGGGCCATGCTTCATTTCTCCCGCGGCATACCCTTCCGCATGGATGTAGGCGATCTCCTTCAGCTTCAAGGCGCCTTCCAGCGCGATAGGGTACTGGTATTTCCTCCCGATGTAGAGGAAGTGGTCCACGCCGCAGTACTTCGCGGCCAGTTCGCGCAACTGGTCCGACCCAGCGAGGATCTGACGCATGTCTCCGGGAAGTTTCTCCAGCCCGTGAATGATAGACATCCCTTCTCCGTAGGAGAGGTCGCGGCTCCTCCCAAGCAACAGGGCCATCAAGGTCAGGATAGTCATCTGGGAGGTAAAAGACTTGGTCGAAGCGACCCCCACTTCGATCCCGGCATGACAGTACACGCCCGCGTGAGTCTCCCGGGCAATGGAACTGGCCACCACGTTGACCAAACCCAAGACCAGCGCTCCCTTGCGCTTTGCCTCCCGGAGCGCCGCGAGGGTGTCGGCCGTCTCGCCCGATTGACTGATGGCCAGCACCACGGTGTTCTGCCGGAGGTTGAGTTTGCGGTAGCGGAACTCCGACGCCAGCTCCGTCTCGACCGTCAGATCCGTCAGCGTCTCGAAGACGTAACGCGCATAGAGCCCCGCAAAGTAGCTGGTCCCGCAGCTGATGATAATCAGGTGGCGAGCCTGCTGAAGGCGGTCCAGGACAGATTCCAGCCCTCCCAGCTTAGCCACTCCTTCGGAGTAGTTCAGCCGGCCCCGCAGCGCGTTCTCCACCGCTTCGGGCTGCTCAAAGATCTCCTTGAGCATGTAGTGGGGAAACTCTCCGCGCTCCATCGCCTCCGGAGCCACTTCGAGCATTGTCGCTTCTCGGCTCACCGCTCGGTTCTCCAGCGTGGTGATGGAGAACTGACCGGGTTCAAGCCGCGCCACTTCGTTGTCTTCCAGATAGACCACCTGGTCGGTGTGCTGGGCCAGCGCGGATACGTCTGAGGCCGCCAGCGACTCGTCCTTACCGATGCCCAGGATGATAGGACTTCCGCGCCGGGCCACGATGATCTGGTCGGGGTGCGCGGTGTGCAATACGGCGATGCCGTACGTACCCTGGACTTGGAGCAGAGCTTTCTGCACGGCCGTCTCCAGATTCCCCTGGTAAAGCTCCTCGATGAGGTGAGGGAGGACCTCTGTGTCGGTTTCCGAGCGGAAGGTGTGGCCCGAGGCCAGCAAACGCTTCTTCAGCGCCTGGTAATTCTCGATGATGCCGTTGTGCACTAAGAAGATGCGGCCAGCGCAATCCAGGTGCGGGTGAGCGTTGGGTTCAGTGGGCTTGCCGTGGGTCGCCCAGCGGGTGTGGGCAATGCCCACTGCTCCTTCGGGATTGTCATTCCAGACGCGTTGCTCGAGCGCCGCCACCTTGCCGACAGCTTTCCGGAGATAAGGCTGGGCGTTCAGAACGGCGATGCCGCTGGAATCGTAGCCGCGATACTCCAGACGCTTCAATCCCTCCAGCAGAATTCCTCGCGCCGCTTGTTTCCCCACATAGGCGATGATGCCGCACATAGATTCTCCTAACGTCCTCCTTCTCTTATCGGCGCCCAGAAGGCCGAAAGGGAGCTCAAACCCTCACCAGCGCGCGGCGCCACCCCAGCGAGCGTCAGGTCCTCGATGGCGTTGGGTGGTTGGAACCGCCAGAGCCTATTCGGGACACCGCGGCCCCGAGCTCCCGCCAAGTCTCTATCGGTGTCACAGATAGCCCAGCTCGCGGGCCAACTCACGCAATCGCGTTCCGCCCAGGAAAAGCTCCGCCTGGGTGGCGTCGTAGCCCTGCTCAAGCGTCCGACGCAGGAACAAGGCGGCAATCTCCGCGACTTGCTGGTCGCTCAGAGACTTCCGCTCCTGCTGGCGAAGCTCCGTGAGTGTGGCGCAGGAGATGGCCACAGTCACCTTCTGCCCGCCCACCTGGAAGATGCAGTCAATGGTGTCGCTATGCCGGGTGGCAATCGCCGACAGAAGGTGAACGAACCTCACCTTAACCGGCTCAGGCAAAACCTGCGAGCTAACTTCGAACGGGCTGACCAGATAACTCATCGCGGCCGGTTCCCTCCTGTCTTTGCCCGTAGTAAGGGAAAAATCCGGAACGAGGCCGCCATTATAATCCATCTGCGAGAGTGGGGGGACTTCGTTGGCTGGCGCGAAAGAGTCGGCACGAGCCCGGCGTGCAACCTCGGACCGGGAGGCGGCATCGAAGGTGGTAACTCAACACTTGTGACTACCTGGGGAGGCGGGTAGCGTCTAGGGCAACCAAGTTACCTGTCTCCCCCCTCCTTTTGAAAAGGTCCCGGGCAAGCTTCGCAGGCTGTTCCTGGTTTCTCCGGCCCCCGCGCGCAGGAAACGGTTTGCATGGCGCGGCAAGCAAATATATACTGGGCTTCGCCAAGACCAGTTGAAGAGGCGTTCAGGATCTCGTCGTGGGCACAGCGAGTCGACACCCCCGGACAGCCAAGCGACCACGGGCGGCACTATCCTCCATCAGCCTGGTACACGAAGTGGAGGACCTGGGAGCCGAACTCTGCGGTTCTCTCGAGCCCCAAGCGGTCATGGATTCGCTCACCGCGCGACTGGTGGAGCGTTACGGCGCAGCGCTTTCAGGCCTTTGGGCCCTGAAGGAGGACGGCGTCTCGCTGCAGCTTGTCAGCCAGGTGGGCAAACCTGGACTCCCAGCCGAACTCGCAGAAGCCCCGCTTTCCGAAACCATCCTGGGGAAGGCGGTAGCCAACCGTTTGCCCCAGATGCTGACCAGGACCGGCGGGGAGGGGGACCCACTAGCCGGCTGGGCGCGGCAGCACCGCCTACGTTTCGTGGCCGCTTACCCCCTGCTGGACAACTCGAAGGTACAGGGTGTGCTGCTGATCGCTTGCGCCAAGTCTCCCCAGAAGCCTTTGCTGGCCCTTTTCCGGCTGCACTCGCGGCTAGCCTCCATAGCCCTGCGCGATGCCGAACTTCTTTCCTCGACGCAACGCGCCCTGCACAAACTCAGCTTCCTGGTGGAGGCTACGAAAGCCCTGAGTTCCACGCTGGATATCGCCGAACTGCTCGGCCGCATCCTGGATGTGGCCAAATCCCAGACCGAAGCCGAGCGGGGAACGCTCTTCCTGGTGGATGAGAAGAGCAACGAGATCTGGTCGCTGATTGCCCACGGACTGGAGAAGCAGGAAATCCGCTTGCCCCTCGGGAAAGGCATCGCCGGGCACGTGGCCCAAACGGGCGAGATCGTCCTGATCCCTGACGCGTATGCCGACCCGCGTTTCAATCCCGAAGTGGATAAACGCACCGGCTATCGCACGCGCAGCATTCTCTGCTTGCCTATCCGCAACAAGGCCGGGAAGATAATTGCCGCCCTGCAACTGCTCAACAAAGTGCACGGAGTGTTCACCCAGGAAAACATTGACTTTCTCTTGACCCTTTCCGGCCACATGGCGCTGGCCCTGGAAAACGCCCAACTTCACCAGGCGCTCCTGGAAAAGGAGCGGATGGAGAAGGAACTGGCGCTGGCGCGCGGCATCCAGCGCAGCCTGCTTCCCGACACCGCCCCGCTCGTGGAAGGATTCGACATCGCGCTGCTCAACGAGCCGTGCTATGCGGTGGGCGGTGACTATTACGATTTCCTCACCCTCGGCCCCCATACGCTCCTGGTGGTGATTGCCGACGTGGAAGGGAAAGGGGTGAGCTCCGCCCTAGTGATGTCCAACCTTCAAGCCACCCTCCGGGCCCTCGTGCTCCACCTGCACTCACTCGACGAGATCGCAGAAAGCCTGAACCGGATGATCCTTAACGACACCCGGTCGCAGAAATACCTGAGCATTTTCATGGGATTGATCGACACGCGCCGCCGGGGCCTGCACTACATCAATTGCGGGCACGTCCCTCCCGTCATCATCCGGCCGAACCAGGCTCCGCTTTCCCTCACCGAAGGCGGCATGGTCATCGGGCTCTTTGAGAACGTCCTTTACGAGCGCGGGCAGGCGAAGTTTCAGAAGGGCGATCTCCTCATCCTCTGCACCGACGGCATCACGGAGTCCATGGACACCCTGCATGAGGAATACGGGGCCGAACGCTTGATCCAAACCGTCCGCAGCGTCGCCGACCGCCAAGCCGCGGATATCGTTTCGGCCGTCGGCGCCGATGTGGCGCGCTTTTCCCGCCACGGCACACATCTGGATGACAAAGTGATGATCGTGATCAAGGTGGTATGAGACCGAGCAGCTAGGAAGATGTCAGCCGCAGCTTGACCCTCTCACCCTGCCCGAACTTCCGCGTCAGCCAATCTTCCATATCGGCCTGCAAAGCCTTCAGGTCCACGCGGAAACTGGCTTGCCTTTATCCGTCGGCCACGGGCAAGGTGTCATCAAAGGCGGAACGGCCCGTAAAGCTCCGCATGCCGAAGCTATCCCACCAGGCCAGCGGGCAAAGCCGTGGCCCGTGGGGTTCAAGCACCTCGACGCGAATCTTCCGCGCGAACATGCGTCTTCCCCTTCCTTTCTTCGCAGCGAGTTGCGCTGGACGGCGCCAAGTTTAAACCTAGCGCCCAAAGAAGGAGAGCCAGCTCCGCCGGCGTTTGACGGCGCCCGGCTCAAGAGGCTCCGGCCCCGGCGGCAGGAGCCGTCCCTGGATGACAGCCTCGGGGTTTATCTTGAGGAGGAGATCGGCGATCTCCTGCCCGCGGGCCTTCGCCACTTTCTGATAGCAGGCCGAAAGAACCGGCGGGCGGTGCTTGACATCGTGGGCATCGGAAGCAAAAAAGTGGATCAAGTTCTGTTCCAACCAGAGCGCGGCGAAGTGCTGGGCGCGCCGCCCGAACCCCCCGGTGTACGACTGGGCCGTGACTTGGACCAGGCATCCTCGCGTTACCCAGCGGTAGAGCAACTCCGGCCGACGCTGGAAGACCGGATGGCGCTCCGGATGAGTGAGAATCGGCAACAACTTCGCACACTGCATTTCGTAGAACACGTGGTCTACCTGGTCAGCGATAAACTGGTCGCCAAACTCCACCAGCACGTAGTCGCTCTGGTTGATGGTGAAGGGTCTGCGCTGATCGATCAACTGCCGCAGGTTGTCGTAGGAAAGGTAAAAGTCGCACCCCAGAAGGAGCTGCGGCGCCTCACCGACCGCGGCTTGGAGTTGCACCCGCTTGGCCTGATTGACCTCGGGATCAAACTCATACATGTCGTTGCAGTGCGGAGTGGCAACCAAGTGCGTGATGCCGTCGGCCGCCGCCATCTTGCACATCGCCACCGAAATCTCGAAGCTCCGCGCGCCATCATCCACCCCCCAAAGCGGGTGGCAATGGATGTCAATCATCAGCAGCTCCCGAACCCCTCGCGCGACCGCAAGGCCCACCCCTCGCTTGGCCGCGGCCCACATGCGTCACCCCAACGAGCCCGCCCTGAGCCCGAACGGGCATTAGACTCTGCCGAGCGGGATTCCGTCAAGCGGCTTGCAGGGCCGTGGGAGGAATTGTCGGGGCGCGCCCCGCGGGATCGAAGACCACTCCGCTGGCCAAGCCGCACCGGTTCCAGAACAATTTGCTTGAAATTACCCGCCCAAATCTGATATGGAAATGACTCGCTTAATGGGAAGGGCAGGGCGTTCGATTCATCCCCCAGGCGTAAGGACAGAAAAGGAGGCTTTCATGCTCCACGCTTTTTCCAGGCGCGGTGCGCCTGCTTGGCTCAGCTTGCTGCTTATGCTTTCGATTGTCACACTCCCCGCAGCGGAGTTGACACCTCTGGGCACGCTGCGTTGTGAAGGCGCGGTTTATGTGGGCGCTGAAATGGCACGTACGGGGTCGCTGGTCTATAGCGGTGACCAGGTGAAGACCGTGGAGGGTCGGGCGACGATTACTCTGCCGCGGGGCGAGCTGGCGGTCTTCGACCGGCAGTCGAGCGCGGCCCTGCAACGTTCCCCGGAGGGCCTCTCAGTTGGACTGGAGAAGGGCCGAGTGGCTTGGGCACTCGCTAGCCAGGCTCCCTTCCGCGTGACAGTCGATGGTCTCACGGTTTCACCCACCGGCACTTTCCCCAGCATAGCTGAAGTCGCTATGCACGCCGATGGCTCGCTGGTGGTGGCTGTCCACCGCGGCAAAGTCTCTATCGCCGACCTGCGCCCTGATGCAGTGGTGGTATCGGCGGGACAACTGATAACCATCGACCCGCGACTCGCACAGGCCCAGCAGACTAAACCTGTCGGAACGGGTGCGCACGGCAAAATGCCACTGGGCGAGAAGTTGCGGACGTTCCGCATCGGCGGCCTTTCCCACCAGGCTTCCGTGGCGGTCGTTGTGGCTATAGCCGCCGGGGCGGCAACCGCCATTACAGTGCCGCTGGTAGTTAGCGAAGAAGAAGTGGTCAGTCCTTCTGTGCCGTAGGTCAGCCCGGCGCTTGTGCACAAGACCCGAAGGGGCAAGATTTCCCTGGTCGGCGCCACGTGAGTGCGTGGCGCCAGCGGTTTTCGACGCCTCGGCGGAACCCGAGTCGATCACAAACCGAGTGGTACCGCTGCCGAAGTTTCCTCAGAGTGTGCGCACCCAAGCAACCATTCTCAATCGTGATGCAATAATCTGTATTTCCCTCTCCCAAATCTAGAAATCCGGAGAATCGGAAGACGCCGACGCGGAGATCGTGCCCAGATAGCGCTGGCGGACACGCTGTAAACTAACCACTTAGCTCATTCCCGTGGCAGGCGGAATACATAGTGCGGTTTGGAATCCGGCTTGCCCTTAGAAACGACGAGTTGACATCAGCCTTGGCTCGAAAATCGGGCTGTGGCTGGGTTAAGCTCAGAGTTACAACCCAACACCCGACGCTTGGAGGGGGGAGAAGAGCTTCCCCCTCTTTTTTCTTTTCGCTTCCTCCCACATCCTCCCCTTCTGACATCCCGAATCAGAGAGCAGCCCCACATCGTTTCCCTTTCGTCCCTCGACGCGTCACGAAGGGGCCGCTGACGAACACCGCCCGGCCCGCGACCACTGAGCCGCTCCGCCTCGCCGGGCTTCGCCTACTCCTGCGCCACTCCATCCGCCGGTCCGGGAACCAGGCTGTAAGTTGACCAGCCATCAGCTATACTAGCGCCTGCGCTCTGCTACATTCCGAGACACTGCGGACTAAACTCCAGCGGAGGTGGGGTCATGAGCCAACTAACGAGAAGGCAATTTGCCAAGACGATGACCGCGGCTGGTGCGGCCACAGCGCTGAGCAGGATGCGCGTGCTGGGGGCGAATGATCGCGTCCGGCTCGGCTTCATCGGCCTGGGCAACCGCGGCGACCAGGTGTTGGACGGATTCCTCGTCCACAAGGACGCAGAGGTTGTCGCCATCTGCGACCTCTGGCAGCCCTACCTGGACTTCGCGGCCAAGAAAATCGGGAGCAGTCCCAAGCAGTTCAAGGAGTATCGCAAGCTGCTCGACATGAAGGACGTCGACGCGGTCGTCATCTGCACCCCGGACCACTGGCACGCCGTCCAGACCATTCACGCCTGCCAAGCGGGCAAGGACGTCTACGTGGAGAAGCCGCTGTCGTTGCGCGTGGTCGAGGGCCGCAAAATGGTGGAAGCAGCACGCCGACACAGCCGGATAACGCAGGTGGGCATTAACCGGCGGTCCTCGCCTTTCTGCAAAGAGGCCGCAGATTTCATTCGCGGCGGCGGGCTGGGGAAGATTACCGCGGCGCGCTCGTTCCACATTCAGAATGAATGGCCAAAGGGAATCGGCAATCCCCCTGACGAGGAGCCGCCCGCGGGGCTCGACTGGGACGCCTGGCTCGGTCCGGCGCCGAAGGTTCCCTACAACCGGAACCGCGCCTTTTACCGCTTCCGCTGGTTTTATGATTACTCCGGTGGGCAGGTCACCAACTACGGCGCGCACTTCATCGACTTCATCCACTGGGCACTGGGGGAGGACACTCCCCTGGCTGTGACGGCCATGGGGGCCAAGCTCGCGCTCGACGACAACCGTGAGATCCCCGACACACTCGAGGTCCTGTGGACGTATCCGAGGGGAACCTTGGTGACCTTCTCCCAGTTCAACACCAACGATGCCCCGGCCGACCGGCGGCACGGCAATCTGGAGTTCCGCGGCACCAAGGGGACACTGTACCTGACTTACACCGGCTACGACGTGGTGCCGGAAGAGATCAATGAGAAGGTCTTCCCGGCTCTCACCCCCCTGGACCGGTCACTCAGTCGTGATTACGAATCAGACCGTAAACCGGTCATCCAACCGCGGAAGGTCGAGGGCGAAGACAGCACGCCCCTGCACGCGCGCAACTTCCTGGACTGCATCCGCAGCCGCCAGCCGTGCACCTGTGACCTCGAGACGGGTCATCGCAGCACCTCCGCCACGCTCATCGCCAATATTGCCCACAAGACGAAGTCGTACCTCGAATGGGATGGCAAAGCGGAGCGCTTCACCAATAATCCGGCGGCAAACAAGTACCTCAGCTACGAGTACCGTTCACCTTACAAGCTGCCGGCATGAAGCTCACCGTCAGGGCACCAGGAGGCACGCGCGCCCGGGCCACATGAGCCATCCATATTGAAGGAGGAGTCCTCCATGATCAGGTTTTCCCGGCGACAATTCCTTGCGGCTACCTCCGCAGCAGCTTGCGCCACGGCGGTGAGCGTGCCCTCAGCCAGCGCGGCGACCTCGGATTCACGAAGCCCGTATCGGGGCAAGCTCTGCTTCTTCTCCAAGCCTCTGCCCCATATGGACTGGCGACGGCTGGCGCAGAACGTAAAGCGCATGGGTTTCGATGGCGTTGATCTGACGGTCCGCAAGGGCGGCCACGTGAATCCGGAGCGAGCCGCGGAGGATCTGCCCCGGGCCGTGGCCGTCATCCGCGAAGAAGGCCTCGAGGTGCCCATGATCACCACGGCGCTGGTTTCCGCCGACGACCCCACAGCGCGCCCCATCCTCTCCACCGCCGGCAAGCTCGGGATCCCTTTCTTCAAGGCTGGGTACTACCTGTACGACTTCGTTGATGTTCGCCAAGAACTGCAGAAAGCAGGCGAGCAGTTCCGCGGCCTCGTGGAACTCGCCAAGCAGTGCGGCATCCAGGCGGGCTACCACAACCACTGGGAGTACATCGGCGCGGCGTTGTGGGACATCGCCAATTTCATCGAGCCCTTGGACCCGAAATGGGCTGGCTACTATTTTGATACCTGCCACGCCGTGGCTGAAGGCGGGGTGGGCGCATGGAAGACGGCCACGCATCTGGTCGCCAGCCGGCTGAAGATGGTCGCGGTCAAGGATGTCCGTTGGGAAAAGACCTCACAAGGCTGGGAAGCCAGGCCCTGCCCGCTGGGCGAAGGTAGGGTGGATTGGAAATACTCTTTCGGGGTGCTAGCCCAGCACGGATTCCA
>Ga0315282_10006548_pt1 | contig 19441 bp, 11 predicted proteins | sample YL17G07_20_MG_FD_203693 | JGI IMG/M metagenome (GOLD analysis project Ga0315282, IMG submission 203693) | Sediment microbial communities from Yellowstone Lake, YNP, Wyoming, USA - YL17G07_20 | ecosystem: Environmental > Aquatic > Freshwater > Lake > Sediment | place: USA: Wyoming | collected... | reverse complement strand
CCTTCTTGCCGTCGTGCCGCTCCTGGTGGGCGCGGCGATGGTGGCCGAAGAACGCAAACTCGCCGTCTGGGAATGGCAACTCAGCCTTCCCTGCCCGCGCCGCACGCAATGGGCGATGAAGCTGGCCGTTGGCTCCGCCATCACGCTCGCGCTCACCCTGGTGGTGCAACCTCTCCTCGATTTTCTTCTGAGCCGCGTGATGGGGAGTTACGCGAGCGGAATTCTGCTGCCTTCCGCTTTTCTGGGGACGAATGAGATCTACCGGACCTTCCCCCTTCTTCTCATGATGTCGGCGGCCTTTGTCTCCTCGATGTCCAAAGACCCCTACAAGGCTTTTTTCCTCGGCATTGTGTTTTTTGGGTTCATTCTAGCGTGTTTCAGCATCTTCGATCCCGCCCGCCTGTTGATTCTGCCGTGGAATCTGACGGGTATGGTAAGAAGCGATCTCAAGTCCGTGGAATTCCTGGTGAACAAGCACGTGCCCTGGACGTTGGGCTTGGGCCTCTGCGCCGGACTGGGCGCGCTGTCCCAGTTCAATTTCCGCCTTGAAGGCTTCCGCTGGCGGCGCTTTCTATGTCAGCTTGCTTCTGTCTTCTTGTTGGTCGCCGCGGTAACATGGATCGGCCTCCAACTGGAGTTCGGAGTCGGTGACCTGGTAAGTCAAAAGGCGCGGGACGTCGAGCCCCTGATCCTGCACAATCGGAGCCAGGCGCCCGGCGCGGGGAAGACCGTGGACTGGGCGGGCATTGACCCGATTCTGGTTCGCCGCGCCAAGTTGCCGCCCCATACATCCAAGCTTCTCGCACTGCGCGAGGAGAGATGCTGGGCGTGGCAGTGTCCTACCAGGGTTATCCCCATTCCCGGCACGGGGAGAATTCTGGTGGAGATCAACAGTTTTCCTGTGCTCGCGGAATCGAGTGGGCAATTAGTGCCCCAAGTAGTCGAACTCGGCATAGACGAGCCCTATCTCCGGCCTCTACTTTCCCTGTATGGTCCGATGACTCAGGTTTTTCCGGAACCCCCGGGCTGCCTGATTCGAAACTGGCGCTACGGCATATTCCTGTCGCCTCATTGGCCGCTGCCGATCAAGGCCGATGGTTTGCTGTCGAGGATTCTGATACGAAAACCGCTTCCCCTTGATTCCCTCTCGGAGTTCTATCGGAATTACAGATTCGGCCAGATCAAGATTGGTGAAAGAGTATTCCAGTCCCCGCAAATCTGGCCGGTTAACATGGACAAAGGGTACTTTGAGCTTACCATCCGTGATGAAGTCACTGAGGGGAAACGATCTGTGGAAAAATGGTTGATTAAGAGAGACGCAAGCGATACCTGGACCGTGGTTGATAAACGAAAGCCGACTCACTACCAGCCGCCGTACCATGTTTCACCTGACGGGAAATGGTATGCGCCTGAGTACCGCCTCGGACTGCATGCCCGAGATTCCCTCACTTCAAGCCTTGGTGTCTATTCCTGCGACCACAAGACCTCCTGGATTCTGGAGAACACCGAGGGGGAGTTGATTATAACTGACAATGGATGGCAAGATTTCATCACGTGGCACGATATGGCAACACGGTCGTCCCATTTTCTCCGCGTTTCCCCAAGTGGGCGTTTCCTGCCGTTCCTGCGGACCAACACGATCAAGCTGGAGGTGGACGGTAAGGAGCTCGATACCCGTTGTCCCGAAGTTATGGAGTTCGCCCTTCTGGATCTTCTGACCGGCCAGGAGCGCGTCCTGCTCCACACACAACCAGATCGTGCTTCCCAAGAGGAATTTCAGGAGGTAATGAAGCAATGGAATCTGTGGAAATCGCGGCGGGAGTCCGGCCAAACGGGGAAAGACGAACCGTTTAGGCAAGAGGGACGCTTGATAACAGTTACAGGCCGAGGTGTCCCTCTCCACTACCAGAAGTTCCCGCCCATGGTCTGGGCGCCGGACCGCGACGCGCTGGCGATCCTCTTTGACGAGAAAATCTATCTGTTCGAGCGCCGCGCGCAAACCACGCAGAACGCTCGTCAGGAAAACGCCGGTCAGGAAGCCGCCAGTCAGGAAACCGCGCAAAACGCGGGAGACTTTCGCCTTCTTGGCGCCGTGGACCTCACCGGTTTTCAGATTCGGGACATGGATTTCTGGAACGGCGGCGTCATGCTCGCCTGGGGCGGCACGGGTCTGTACCGCATTGACCTCGCCAAAGCCCTGAAACCTGCTCCCCCCGAACAATAGAAGAACCCGCCCGTGGGAAGAACCCATCGGGCGGGTCGTCGCACTCTCCACCACCAGGCCCGCAAGCCTGCGGACCGCGAGGGTGAGAACAAGAAGAAAACGCCACTCAACTATACATGGCGTCATTAATCATGCAGGGTGTATTCCGTTTAGCCGGCTTTTAGCCGGCTCCTCCTTGCCCCCGGCTTCAGCCGGTGGGATCAGGGACAACATATTCTTTTGAGCGCGCTTCAGCGCGGCTTCTCGACTCATTTATGCTGCATTATTTATGACGCTACGTATAACTGCCGGCACCGCCTAGGCGCCGCCCACGAAACCGTTCGGAACTCCCTTGGCGCCGTCAATGTAGTGGATGTCGCCAGTGCTCGAGGTACCGTTGGTGGGGTTATAGATCACACCCAGTAGGTCCGGATTTGAATCCCACGTTACGGAATTTTGGCCGATGCACAACTCCAGGAGCCACTGAGACGCTGCCCATCCGCCCACGCTGCTACCATACTTCATGTCAGGCCCAAGACTCTGCAGGCAGAAACAAGGGCTGTCAATCCCATCGCCCGGACCGAAGGGGTACCTGAGCTTGTTGTACACCGTGAAGTGATAGGTCTTTTTCCATGGGAATTGGTTGGCGGGTCCATCAACACCAAGATCCCCGCCGGTGCCCCCCCGATAGACAAATCTGCCCGTGGCGAAGGGATCGTTCGGAATACTCGTCATGTATGACACTGGCGTTGTTATCGCGTACAGCATCTCGCCCGTATACGCCATGCGTCCGGGATAATCCGGAGCGCCGGGTTCCACTGATCCGGGATACCCGTTGTAATCCACGATGTACGCTTTCAGCCCGGTGACAATCGAACGCATGTCGGCCTTCACCCGCGCGACCATTGGAGCGCACCTGGGCTTCGAGGAAGTTGGGCACTGCAATCGCCGCCAGAATAGCGATGATGGCAACAACGATCAAAAGCTCAATGAGGGTGAAACCTTTCGTATTCTTGCTTCTCATTTTCATCCACCTCTCTTTCCTTTGGGCTTTTGCCGCCTGGAAAAGATTACCACTCCCCTTCCCCTTCCGCGGACGTGATCTCTCGGGCGTCCTGGAAAGGTTGAAGTACAAATAGCAATACCTCGTTTGCCCTGCCCTTTTCCCGGTGGCTCCTCTCGGGGGGCCGCGCCCCACCCTGCGAGAATCTCCGGTTCACTTCACTCCACTATTTGTGGACTCAGGAACCATGCCCTGAACGCTATCACAAGGAACGTCTGCCGCGCAAGGAAAATCTCGGCCTTTTTTCAGAAACGTTTAGCCGATTTGACGAATGCCGCAATTTGGTGGAACAATTCGGTCGGCATCTTCAAGATGGCCGGAGAAATGCGGCTTTTCCCTCCATCCGAGGGCATCATCTGGGGGGAGCAACTCCGCCGCTGTCTGTGGAGCGTGGTCCGGACAGGCAGTTTCGGAAAGGGCGCATCTCGATGAAGCTACCAAATCCAAGCGCCGGATAAAGTAGCGCGGGCGTCCAGCCTGCGAACCTGTTCGTAGTGCGGGCTTTAGCCTGTCTTGCGAGGCGAGCATCCCGCCGTCGCGAATCGCCGCCGCGAGCCAGGTCTGAAAATATGGCAGGCGAGACGCCCGCCCTACTTTACCGCCCCGCTTTGCTTTGCCTGCGTAGCTTCATCAAGATGCGCCGTTTCGGAAAGGTCAAACGATTATCTCGAGCGTAACGATCCGGTTCGGATCCACCGTGAGATCCAGACGGTGTTTTCTCGCTACGGGCCGCTCCTCGAGCCTCTCCTCGTTCAGATTCGTCAGAAAGGCCTTCCGGATCGGCGCGTGCAGCCGGATTCTCCCATCCACCGCCTTGCCGGTGGGGTTGAACAGGCGCAGGATGATCGAATCCCGGTCCTCGGCCTTCTTGAGAGCGGAGACAATGAGATCCGGCGGCTCTACCGAGAACAGGGACGTCTCCAGCGGCAGCGTCCCCCCCTTGCGCGGCGAAATCTGGAAGGCCGCGGGCGGAGCGTTCAAGGACAGAGCCTGCGCATAGACGCACCCTTCGCTCCAGTCCCCCGCATGGGGATAGACCGCGTACTCGAACTCGAGGGCCTGGAGAAGCTGTCCGCCCTTCTGATGCGGGAAATGGCCCGTCGAGCGTTTCTCCGTGCAGATGCGGTTGCGCACGCTTCGGAAGAGCGTCAGGGCCAGGGTGCGCGGCTCGTCATCCAGCAGTTGATACTCCGTCAGGCTGTTCTGGACCACCGCCAGTCCGTGTTCCCCATCGCTTACGTCCACGAACAGCTGCTGCGGCAGGGTCTGCATCTCGGGATAGAACTCTCCGTTCTCATCTCGGGGCGGAATGATGGGCCGGCGGTCCACCGTGAAATGTCCGCCGCTGTCGGCGTGATCCGCGCGGATATCGGTCGGGATCATCACGCGCAGGCGGTGGTCCTCGGCGGTGTTCTGGACGCGGGTGCGGATGTCCAGCCTCCGCGCGCCGCGCCGCAGAGTCAGCCGCGAGGTGATCCTGAGTTGCCGTGTTTCCTCGCTTCTGCGGCTCTGCCCGATCACGGTTTTCTCCGGCAGAATCGCTCGGGCGGGGATCTCCAGGAGAATTTCCACTCCAATGGTGGCCGACAGCGGACCGTTGTCCTCCAGCCAAATCCGCGCGGGACAGCCGATGCTCAGGAAGGTCCGGTTGTGATTGGGAGGATAGTAGGCCCAGTAGTCTCCCGCGTCACCGGTGTCCTCGAAGTAGTGCATGTTGCGGAGGGTTCGTCCGCTTTTCTTGTCTGTCAGGCCGAAGGTCCCATCCGGTTCCACTTCCACCTTCAGGAACTCGTTCTCGAGGGTGTGGGCCATGCGCGCAAGGTCCTGGCCCGTGCTGGTGCGCATCTCGGGCCACCACTCCGCCTCGCGCTCAAACCGCTTGCGTGGAATCACGCGCAGAACCTTGTAGCCAGACGCGGGAATCTCGCCGGGGTCCACGTACACGACGTGGCGGTCGAAGTGAAACGGCCAGGGCCTTGCCTCCAGGTCATTCACCGGGCAGGTCTTCTCCTCGCGCGAAACGAACTGAACGTCCAGCGGTTTCGAATCCGGACCGGCAAGTCCAATGTCCCAGACGTTCTCTTCCTTGGGCGTGTCCACGCTGATCCTAAGCACTTCGCGCGCGGGGTGGGGGAGCGGATTCACGATCAGGAGCAGTTGGTCCGCCGGCTCGAAACGCGAAAGGTCCATGCGCTGGATCAACTGGCTGACGCTCTTCTCAAAAACCGCTTCGGCGATTTCGAGGGCCTGGCTCAGGCGGTTCATGTTGTCTTCCACCGTCTTGTCCTGCGTGACGCCGTTGAGCGAGTCGTGCGGGTGCGCCTGAAGCAAGTATTTCCACGCGATCTCCAGGAAGGACGCGGGGTACGCCTCGCCCATCAGGGTCAGGAGCGAGGCGAGCGGCTCGGCGCGGCGGATCAGCGCGTTTTCCGCCCGCTTGTTGAGCTGCTTGATGGGAATCCGGGTGGCCAGGGCGTTCCCCGAGCAATGGCTGGCGGGGCCGTCGCGCAGCTCGCCTTTCACCACGGGAACCTTCTTGCCTTTCAGGCGCTTGCGGAGTTCCGCGGCGTATTCCTCCAGCGTGCCCAGCCGGAACTCCTTGTCGTCGAAGACGGCGTTGGCGTCGCCGATCATGCGCGTGAGGATGGGCTGAGGGGTGGTGAAATCGGACCCGTCGAGGATCAGGCGGTAATCGGGGGCCAGCGTCTCGTCCATCGCGTTCCAAGCCGCTTGGAAAGCGCCGCGGATCCTCTTCTTATGATACCCGCGCTCCCTATCCACTCGGAAATAGTCTTCATGGCAATCCTCCGCGTTGGCCCGGTGATAGACTTGTCCCGTCTTGCCCCAGCGGAACCGGTATTCGCCCGATTCGTAGTCCATCCCGAACCGGACGGGGATGTAAATGTGGAAGAAACCATTGGCGCGCGCCTCCTTCCCGAGGCGGCTTGCGAGAATCCGGGTGCCGTCGGGGGCTTCCCACCAGAACTCGCATCGCGGGGCCCGGGCCTTGGAGACGTACTTCGCCGCGATCACGAAATCGAAGCCAAATCCCGCGTAGATTTGCGGGAACTGCGCGGTCTGACCCCAACCGAAGGAGTTGTAACCAATGCCCAGGTGGCCCCCCAGTTCCTTTGCCACGCGGATACCTTTGAGAAGGTTGCGCACAAGGCACTCACCGTCCAGCGGGTAGAGGTCCGGCAGCGTGTACCAGGGGCCGATCGCGAGCCGCCCCGCCGCGATGGCGCCGCGAACCCGGCCGGCGTTTTCCGGCCGCACCTCGAGGTAATCCTCGATCACGACGCACTGCCCATCCATCACGAAGCAGCGGTAGGCGGTATCCTTCTCCAGGATGTCGAGCAACTGGTCCATAAACTCCACCAGCAGCATCCGGTTTTTCCAGATCGGATACCGCCACTCGCGGTCCCAATGCGTGTGCGGAACCACGCACCCCACGGCCTTTCTCTTACTCATCGCTTTTCCTCGCTCCTTCTCTCTGTTTCACTCTTTTTCACGCTGCTTCACGCTGCTTCACGCTGCTTCACGCTGCTTCAGATTCTCCCAATGGCAGGTCAGACAACGGTGGCGGGCCCCCAGAGGCGCGGCGCCCCCTTAATCCCGAACGATTGCACGGGCCTCCTTGCCTGTCAAGAGAAGTTGGGCCGAGGTTCTCGCCGCTCTCTGTTTTCCCCTCGGCTGCGGGAAAGCCTTGACGAGTTCCCTGCCATTTGCTGTATTGACTCTGGCCAATCAAGGAGGATAGCACGGTGAAATCCCCCGAAGCGTCCCCGCGGCAATACATACTCCGTCCGCTGGAGAATTCCGTTTTCAACTACCCGGAGCTGCACGAGGAGCGTTTTATCCATTATTGCAGGCTCTGCAGAATGATGCTGCGGAGCGGGGCGAGGCGCGTCCTGGAGATCGGACCCGGCGATCATCTGGTCACGGACTTCCTGCGCCGCAAAGGCCTGGACGTGCGGACTCTCGACAACGTCCCCGGGCTCTACCCCGACTATCTGCGCGACGCGCGGCGGCCATGGGATCTCGCGGAGAAGTTCGACGCCATACTCGCCGCCGAAGTCTTCGAGCACCTCCCCTTCAGATACCTGGAGGGCATTGTGGACCAGGCCGCGGATCATCTCGTGGATGGCGGGTATTTTCTCGTCAGCCTGCCATACTCCACTATCCGGCTTTTCCCACGCGACAAACGTTACGGCTCTCTGCAGTCCCCCATGGGGCGTCTGCCTACCGGAATCCCCATAAGCGCCGTCCAGGGGATTCTTACCGTGGTGCGGGGAATCTACCGCTTCTGCATCCTCCGCTACACCTGGAAAGGCTCGTTCCGCCATTTTCGCCTGCACCTGCCCGAAGACGAAAACAACACTTCGGTTCATCACTGGGACGTTGGCTACAAACCCACGGACAACCAGGCGGTCCGGCGCGTTTTCGCAAGGCGCTTCGAGATCATCAACGAGAAGACGGACTGGTCGGTCCTGAACATCAAGTACTACGAAATGCGAAAGAGGGCGGTTCCTTAGATGAATCCGGCGTGAAACGCGCCTGCGGCGGGGGGATGAAAGGCAGACCCCACGCCACTACCGTTTAAGGGTTTGCGCACTCTAACCACTGGAATATGAATAATATGCAGGACTTGAACGTATTCTCAGCCGCCTTCAGGCGGCTCCTCTTTGCCCCCGGCTTCAGCCGGTGGGAGAAAGGGAATCCTCTCTTGAAAACAAAGCCGGCTTCAGCCGGGCTTCTCGACCCGCTTCAGCAAAGGAGGGGACAAAGGCAAGGTTGAACTATGTCGGGAAGCCTCGCTGAAGTGGGCAAAAACCATTAAACGGTAGTGACCCCGCGCCCGCCTTAACCTCAGAAAGGAGATGTACCAAGATGAGAAAGAACTTTCCGGTAGTAACTGCTGTTTTTCTCGCCCTGGCGTTCCTCGTAGCCTCTGCGCCCGCTCAGGAAACCGCCGCGAAGCCTGTGGCGCGAAACGTTGTCCTGATCGGATGGGACGGCTGCCAGCGCGACCATCTCAAGGAAATGATCGGCCGCGGCGAGGTACCGAACCTGGTCGCACTTTCCAAGGAGGGCGCCCTCGTGGACGTGGACGTCATCACCGGCGCCACGGACACCAAAGCGGGCTGGACGCAAATCCTGACGGGCTATGCCCCGGCCAGGACCGGCGTCTATAGCAACCGCAAGTATCAGCCCATCCCCGTGGGCTACACGGTATTCGAGCGCGTGGAGAAGTTCTTCGGCCCCGACAACGTGGAGACCGTGGCGATCATCGGCAAGAAAGGCCACGTGGATGCCGACGCCCCGCGCCGGGTTCCCTACGAGCAATGGGCCAGGCGGCAAGCACGACAGGCAAACGTGGACCGGGCCAGGCCGGGGCTCGGGAACCTTCAAGGGGGGCGGATCGTCGAGGAAAACGGCCAGAAGTTCGTCGAGACTCTCGGCAAGCCCTACTACAACACCAAGAGCCACATGGACAAGTTCGTCAACGGCCTGGTGGAGAATGACAAGGTGGGCGAAATGGCGCTGCGGGAGCTCGAACGCTGCAAGGACAAGCGGTTCTTCTTCTTTATCCACTTCGCCGATCCGGACCACAGCGGCCACAAGTTCGGCGAGAACTCCCAGGAGTACACCGACGCCATCAAGTCCGACGACGCGTGGACGGGCCGGATCATTGCCAAGCTGAGGGAGGCGGGGGTTTATGATCGGACCCTGGTTTACATCACGGCGGACCACGGTTTCAACGAAGGCGCGACAGGCCACAGCTATGCCCCCTACGTGTTCCTGGCCACCAATGACAAGCAGGTGACCCGCAATGGCGTCCGCGAAGACATCGCCCCGACGGTGCTGAAACACCTCGGGCTGGATGTCTCGAAGGTGGACCCGGCCTTTGACGGGATTCCTCTGGACCAGCCCGCGCCGGAGCGCAAAGCCCCGTCCGCCAAGCCCGCCGCCGCCCCCAAGCCGAAGAGGGCTGCCGCCGGGCAGGTCGGCCGAGGCGAGAAAATCCCCGCCAACCAGAGCCGATCCGAGTTCAAAACCGATGCCAAGCGAGTTGCGGGCCGGCAACCCATCAGAGTCTTCATTGTCGCCGGCCAATCCAATGCCACCGGTTACAACCATATCCGGCAATACCATGGGGGACGGGAGCCATTCCCCGAAACGCTTCGTGTTCAACCTCGAATCCTGTTCTGGCCGGGGAGCGACACGCCTCAAGAAAAGGACAACTTGTGGACTGCCCTGCGGGTAGGGGATTCCGGCTCCTTCGGACCAGAGATCGCTTTTGGCCATGACATGGAGCAGGCGATGCCCGGCGCGGCGATTGCGATCGTCAAGTATGCGGTCGGCGGGACCGGCATCGCCCGGAGCGTGGATTACACGGACTATATTCCCGCCGTGGCCGGTTTCAACGACAAGGGCCGCAACTGGCGCCCGCCGACTGACGGCAGGGAACCCGGAGCCCTCTATAGGGCGCTCATCGCCAACTTCCGCAACGCCGTGTCGGCCCTGGAGCGCGACGGCAGGAAATGGGAACTGACGGGCTTCGTCTGGATGCAGGGAGAGCACGAAGGAGGCATCAGCCGAAAGATGGCGGAGGACTACGAAAAACTGTTGAGCGACTTCATCAAGTCCGTTCGGACGGATCTTCAGGCGCCGTCCCTGCCTTTTGCCATCGGTCAGGTAAACAGCCACACGTGGGCGTATGGGGATATCGCTCGAAAGTGCCAGGCCGAGGTCTGCCGGAAAGACCGGAACGCCCTTCTGGTCGAAACCGTGGACCTGCCTCGCGTAAGCGGCGATGCGGCGCATTTTACCGCGGACGGAATGCTTACGCTCGGCTCCCGGTTCGCGCAAGCGATGTTGACGCGGATTCCCGCGGGCCCCAGATAGCGCGCATCCCGCCCCGTCGAGCGGGGATCCTGCCGCGTCAAACCGTCAAACCTGCAAACCGGCATCCAGGGTTGACACCCGTCGTGCGCCCATCTATGATCTCTGTGAAATCCCTGGAGAGGCACTCCAGCGCGCGGAGGTCGAAACATGGTCACTGTGGTCGTTTTGGGTTCAATTGCCATTCTCCTCATAGCCTACCTGACGTATGGGAGTTTCCTCAGCCGGTATCTTGGGCTGGACGATTCACGGCCCACCCCGGCCTGCCAAATCAACGACGGCGTGGATTATGTCCCGGCCAAGGCGGGCTTGCTGCTGGGTCAGCACTTCTCCGCCATCGCGGCGGCGGGGCCCATCGTCGGTCCCATTCTGGCCGGGATCTGGTTCGGCTGGGCGCCGGCCCTTCTATGGATCATCATTGGCTCAATCTTCATCGGCGGGGTGCATGACTTCACCAGCCTGGTGGCTTCCATCCGGCACAAGGGGGCATCCATCGGGGAAATCGTCCGCCGCAACATGTCGCGGACCTCTTATGTCTTGTTTCTCGTTTTCGTCTGGCTCTGCCTGGAGTACGTCATCATCGCCTTCGCCGACCTCACGGCCCAAACCTTCCGGACCGTCCAGTCCGACCAAGCCTACGGTCCCGGCGTCGCCGCTTCCTCCGTGCTCTACATTATCGCCTCCATGGCGCTCGGCATTCTGCTCTACAAGTTCCATCTCAAACTCTGGATGGCCACGCTGATCTTCCTGCCCATCGTCCTGTTCATCGTCTGGATTGGCCCGAACCTCCCGGCGCCCGTGCTGGCGGCTCTGGGAGGCGTTGGAACAAAGCAGTGGGACATGATCCTCTTGGTCTATTGCTTCTTCGCCTCCATCATCCCCATGTGGCTTTTGCTTCAACCCCGCGGGTTCCTGGGCGGATGGCTGCTCTATCTCACCATTGCCGTCGGGCTCATTGGGGCGCTTTTCGGCGGTTTCCACGTCCAATACCCCGCGTTCAACATGGGCGCGGACTTCCGGAGTATCCTGAACGGCAAACTCGTGTTCCCGATTCTGTTCATTACCATCGCTTGCGGGGCATGCTCGGGATTTCACGGCATCGTCAGCTCCGGCACCACCTCCAAGCAGCTCGCCAAAGAGACGGACGCGCGCGTCGTCGGCTACGGCGCCATGCTGCTGGAAGCGCTCGTGGGCGTGCTGGCCCTGGCAACCGTGATGATCCTGCCGGTCGGGGACAAGATGCTAAAGACCGATCCGAACCTGATCTATGCGAACGGCCTGGCCAGCTACCTCGGGCTCGTCGGCGTCGCTTTCAGCATCGCGTTTCCGTTCGCGCTGCTGGCCTTTTCCACGTTTGTTTACGACACGCTGGACGTGTGCACCCGCCTCAGCCGCTACATTCTGCAGGAACTCCTGGGAATCCAGAGTCTGGCCGGAGGGATCCTCGCCACCATCGTCAGCCTGATCCTGCCGGCGGTCTTTCTCCTGCTCACCCAGGAGAAGGGCTATATGGTCGCCTGGCCCATCTTCGGCACAAGCAATCAGCTTCTGGCCAGCCTGATCCTCCTCGCCGTCTCCGTATGGCTCATCAAGTCCGGCAAGAACGCCCTGCCGGCCGTCCTGCCCATGATCTTCATGCTCACCGTGACCTTGTGGTCGCTGGCGCTGCTGGTATGGCCCTTCATCCGCCGGGCGCCCGCATGGATCGGAGGAGAGACCCTGAAGCCCGACACGATCATCTCCGGCGTCGTCGGGGTGATTCTCTTTGTACTGACTCTCTGGCTGATCGGAGAGACGGTCCGGACGTTGTTGTTTTCAGGGAAAAAAGCGTAGGCATGTCCCCCTCGGTGGGAGATTCGGGTTGTCTCATTCCTCTCAAGAAGGATGGGGAAGGACACGGCAAATGTGCGCATCCCAGTTTCTTGAAGGGAGAGGAATTCCCGCCCCCACCGACTTCACGTCGGTGGCGCCGTGATTCTGCTCCAGTAACGGTCTTTCGTGTTCCTGCGCCCCCTCCGACTTTAGGTCGGTGGCGCCGTGATTCTGCTCCAGTAAAGGTCTTTCGTGTTCCTGCGCCCCCACCGACTTCACGTCGGTGGAGCCGTGATTCTGCTCCAGTAACGGTCTTTCGTGTTCCTGCGCCCCCGCCGACTTTATGTCGGTGGAGCGATGATTGTTCTTCCCGAAGAAATATAATCCATCCCGTCAGGGGACAGAGGGGACACATCAAGAATCGCCGCGAAACATCAGCGTCTTCAACCATCGCTCCACCAGTCTAAAACCGGCGGGGGCGTGGGATGTCTTCACCGGTTCTGGGGCAAAACCACCGCTCCACCAACCTAAAGTCGGCGGGGACGGCTTCTCCAAAAAAGTGAGATGCCCCACGGCAGATTCAAGAGGGAGTCCTCTGTTGACACCCGCCGGGCGCCGGACTATGATCTCCCTGCAAACCCTGGACGGGCGCGCGGGAAAGCCGGGGAGGATCCGAAAATGCCTGAGAGTTCCGGCATCAAGAAGTTCTTCGCGAACAACTGGGAGAAGATGGCCCTCTGGGCGATTCTCACCGGCCTCTTATTTCTCCTGAAGCCATTCCTCCTGCTGATCTTTGAGACCTTCCTGATCACCTACATCATGAAAGGCGTTGTTGAATGGATCGTGCGGCGCCTGAGCCTGAATTACGGCCTGACAACGGTGATCGTCTTCCTTTTGTTCGTATCCCTGCTGGGTGCGGCGGGCGCGTGGATAGGCCCCCGGTTTGTCGTGGAGTCCAACCAGGTCCTGACGGATTTTGCCGGCGAGGGAGAGCAGCAAACACGGGAGAAGATGAACCGTTTCATCGAGAAGATCGTCCTGAAGGTAGTTGGAGGGGAGAATGCGCAAGAGCGATACGCGAACGTGATAGAAACCCTCAAGTCTGAGGCCCGCAAGGCCGCCAAGGCCGCCTTGCCCAGCGTTCTCCAGGGTCTTCTCCACCTCATTAAACTGGGCTGGGAAATCGTAGTGTCGCTTCTGCTGGCCATCCTCTTCTCGTTCATCCTGGTCCTGGACTGGCGCAGGATCGCCGCGGGAATGAAGACGCTGGAGACGAGCCGCATTCGGACTTTCTATCTGGGGGCCGCGCCGCATCTCAAGGCCTTCGCGGACGTTCTGGGCAAGGCTTTCCGCGCCCAGGCGATCATCGCCGCCTGCAACACCTTCCTGACCCTCGCCGGGCTCTGCTATCTCCAGGTGCCGAACATCGCCCTTCTCTCGACGGTCGTCTTTCTCTGCGGGTTCATCCCCATCGTGGGCACTTTTCTCAGCTCCATTCCCATCCTGCTCTTCGGCGCTCAGGAAGGCGGACTTGGCCTGGTGCTCAAACTGATCGCCCTTGTTGCGATCGTCCACGCGTTCGAGGCCTATGTCCTCAACCCAAGGATCACGGCCGGTGTCCTGCACGTCCATCCCATGTTGGTGCTGGTCCTGCTTCTTGCCGGAGAACGGTTCTTCGGTATCTGGGGCATGGTTCTTGGTGTGCCTATGGGGTACTACATTATCAAGGTTGTGACGGAGACGGACGAGAAGATCGCGGGTGAATCCGAGGACGGCGCACCAAGCTGATTCTCCCGCCATGTTCATTGACTGACGCCCCCGAAAGGGCCGCACCAGCGCACGGAAGTCGAGAGGCTCCATGCCCATCGAACTCGAACGCAAGTTCCTCGTCCGCCCGGACCACCTGCCCCAGCTCACCGATGGCGAGCGGCTGATCCAGGGATACATGTCGGAAGAGCCTCAGATCCGGTTCCGCATCACGTGTTCGCGCGAAGCCTCCCAGGGTTCGGGCGAAGCGGCCGTGGGTTCGCGCGTGGTGATCGCGATCAAGAAGTTCCTCGAAGCCGGCAGGCGTCTGGAGTTCGAGTTTGCCCGCGACAATGTCTCTCCCGAAGAAATCCGCGACCTTCAGACCCTTGCGCTCTGGCCGCCCCTCGTCAAGACCCGCTACCGTGTTCCCCACGCCGGCTTCGTGTGGGAAATTGACGTTTACGACGGCGCGAACAAGGGCCTCATCACCTGCGAGGTGGAAGTCCCCTCGCTGGACCACCCCCTGGACCTTCCCGACTGGGTGAATCCGAACGGTGATATCACCGGCGATATGCGCTATTCCAACATCGAACTGACCCGCAAACCATTCCGCGATTGGGGCCACCCATGAACCAGCCGTCATCGGCGCGGGACTGTTTGCGCCGCGTATCCTCGACCGCCATCATTCTGTTGTCCCTATTGGGAGGAGCCATGCAATCCGAAGCCGCGGCCCGGCAAAAGCCCCAATCCGCAAATCCGCTCACCATCCAAAACCAGCAGGCGGGATGGCGCGCTACTGTCACCGAACGCGGCATTGTCTCCTACGAGACTCGCCGCGACGCCACTGCCGCATGGCAGCCCATCGCATTCCGATCCGACGCCTATGCCGGACCCCAGTGGTTCATCGGGATGGGCGATGCACCCACCACGGACGTTGCGATGACGCTCCGGGACAAAGACCGCCTCCAGTTTGAGGGCCGCGCCGGGAAACTGCTCTGTTCGCTTCGCTACGCCTCGATCCGCGGCCGGCTCGCCCTGGTGGCCGCCATCCGCAATGACGGCCCCGACGCCGTCGAGAGCCTGCACGCCGGACTCCGTCTGGGACTCGACACTTACATGAGCCACTATCCCCAATGGCTGGACCAGCTCTTTCCCACCCTCATGCGCTGTGAGAAGACCCACTTCTGGGGCTATGCCATGAGCCCGCGCGGGCGCATCCTCGGCATTGCTTCGCCCGATCCCGTCGCCTCCTATCATTTCGCGTACAACGACGGCGGACACCGCATCTACACGATATCCCTGGACCTGCTCAATCCTCTGCCGCTGCCCGCGCGCCATCCGCAGGATCTCCACGGCCCGGCCCCGGCGCAATCGCGCGAGTGGACCATCTTCCTCGGCGAGTTGGCTTCGCTCGACGACGTGAAGCCCGCCCTGGCGGATTGGACCGGCGCTCCTATGATTGATATGGACCGCTACACCGTTGAACCCGGCCAAACCGCCCGCATCGCCATCCTGGCTGGCGGCCCCGTCACCCTCAAAGCGACGCCTCCCGGCGGCGAGACCGCTGGGCTGACTCCGCCCCGCCGGGAGGCCGGCGCCCTCCATTTCGACTATCAACCGACGGGTGCGCCGGGCGTCTATACGCTCACGGCAACGGGCGCGAACGGAAAAACCGCGGAAGCGAGACTCTTCGTGCGCCGCCCCTGGTCCTGGTATCTCCAGCACGCCCGCAAGGAGGCGATCCGCTGTCCCCAGAAAGCCTCCTCCCACATCGAGACCTACTACGGCTGCTTCTCGCAGTTCCTCGCGCAGGAGCACTTCCCCGATCCCGCGCTCGACGCCCAGTCCAACGCCAGGTTCGAGGAAATCTATCCCCTCATGTTCGACCCGGACAAGAAAGTCCCCAAGACCTTCCCCAACCGGATTCAGAACACCGCACTCACGTGCTCCATCCTGGTGGACCGCTTCCAGGCCACGGGCGATCTCTGGAACATGGAGCAGGCCGCGGGCCTGGCTGATTTCCTCCTGAAGAACCAGGACCCCAAGACCGGCGCGTACAAGAACGGGAATACCCACTACACCTCGGTCGCGTACGTCGCCAAGTCCATTCTCGAGACGGCTCTGGTGGAGAAGGAACTGAGCCGGAAAGACCCCATCTGGGCGGAACGCTACCAACGCCACTACGAATCGGCCCGCCGCGCCATTGACGACCTCGAGCGCAGCCGCGACAACGTCCAGACCGAGGGCGAGATGACCTTCGAGGACGGCATGATCTCCTGCACTTGCCTTCAGCTCGGCATGTTCGCCCTCCTGCAGGACGATCCAGCCCTGCGCGCCAAGTGCCGCGATGCCGCGCTCGACGTCGCCCTCAAGCACCGCTGCCTCTCTCAAATCCTCATCCCGGATTGCCGCATGAACGGCGCCACCCTCCGCTTCTGGGAATCCCAGTACGACGTCAAGATGACCCCCAACATGATGAACTCGCCGCACGGCTGGTCGGCCTGGCGCATCTACGGCATTTGGTATCTCTACCTGCTCACCGGCCAGGAGGAATGGCTGCGCCAGACCATGAACGCCCTGGGCAGCTGCGTCCAGCTCATTGACACCGACACGGGCCGCCTGCGATGGGCTTTCGTGCCCGACCCCTACATCGAGGCACGCGTCTTCCGGCAGGACCCGGCCCGCCCCGGCAAGGGCGTGTATGCTCACGCCATCATCGGCGAGCAATACGTGGACATGATCAGCGACTGGTACCAGGCGCCGCCCAACACCTGGGTCACCGGCTACTGGGGCGATAATGACGGAGGTTGCTGCGACAACGACGTCCATGAGATCTTCAAATGCCTGGAGGAGGTGGCGCTCACCTCGGCCTACGTGGTTGAGCGGCCCGGTGGCGAGCTGGCCGCCTGGAACTGCACAGTGGAGAGCAAAGAAGGCGCTTTGTCGGTAAGCCCTGCCGAGAGCATCGTGGAGAAGGTCCACCTGAACCTTCAGAAGCCGCGCCGCGTGACGGTCCGCTTCGGCCGCGGCGCCGTCTCCGCCGAGTGCAAGGGCATCCAATGGATGGAAGCGAAGTCGGAATGACGAACGCTGATCAAGCCAGAGCGGCAATCCGCGCGGTAAGATTGCCGGAGCCGGGGTTGTACTCCACCAGGGCGGCGGTGGGGCCGGCGCCGGGGCGGGGGAGGGAAGCGGAACCGGGGTTGACGAAGAGCACCCCGTGGAGCAGTTCGTTCACAGGGACATGGGTGTGTCCGAACAGGACGAGACGGGGTTTGTCGGCGGCGAACTCGCGATAGAGCCCCTGCATGATCGCGTCGTTGCTGTGGCCGAAGCGGGAGCCGTGATAGAGGACGACGGTCCCGAACTCGGCGGCTTCGATCACCTTCTCGGGCCAGGCCCCCGCGATGGACCACGGGTCCATGTTGCCATACACGGCGCGCAGGGGAGCGATGACCTCCAGGTCCATCAGGCATTCCTGGGAACCCGCGTCGCCGCAGTGGTAGATGCGCCGCACCCCCTGGAAAAGGTCGAACACCGCGGGACGAACCGAACCATGCGTATCGGAGAGGACGCCGTAGCGAAGGATCTCACCCATGGCCTTGTTCTCCTTGAGAAAATGGCCTCTGGCAGGAGCTTCCCTTAATACTAAGGGCGGGGGGCGGGAATGCAAGAAAAATCACCGCTAGTGCTTTTTTGGCTTGACGGCCCCGCATGAAGACTGGTAGCTTAGCTTTGTTGTTTTGCGGGGCTGGGATTACTTCTTCTCCTGAACGACCGGATGGAGGGGTTGTTGTTATTGAAATAACATAGATTCACACACTGGCTGCAAGGGTCCGACGGACGCATGCGCTCTTTCACCAAACGCCTTTTCCCCGTCCTTTTCCCAGCATTCATGCTGTTGGGCCTTTCCATTGCGGCCGCCGGCGCCGCTTTGCCTTCGCCCCAACTCCCCAAGGACAGTCTCCAATCTCCGGGAATCCAACTCATCGGGATAGTGAACTCCGAATCGAAGACGCGCGCCCTGATTGCGATGAAGGGAATGGAAGACGGCGCCCTCATCGGCGAAGGGGACTTGGTGGGCGGCTACACCGTTCTGCGGATCGGCGAAGAGACGGTGGAACTGGGAAAAGGGGAGGATCAGCGGGTTCTGGCCATCCCAGGCGTGGAATGGCTGAAACCCCTTGCGGAGAAGATCCAGGTAGCCAACCGTCCTTCTGAGAGAAAAGACGGTGGCGAGTTGGGCGAGGCTTTGGCCGGGAGCGTGAAGACCCTGAAGGCCGCTTCCCCAAGAGGCGACAAGATGGCCGAGGCCGGGACCAGGAACCCCGCGCCCACCAACCAGACGCCCAAGTTTCGCAGGCCCCTCGATGGATGGGTTACCTCTCCATTTGGTTTGCGCCGCGCGCCGAGGACGATCTGGGGCGTAAAGGGATCCGAACGGCATGAGGGCGTGGACATCGCAGCTCCTGAAGGAACCCCCGTGTATGCCGCTGCGGTGGGCACGGTCCTCGAATCCGCGGGTTCCGCGCTCGATCCCCGGGGCCGTCACATTATCATCCAGCATTCCGCGGGCTACGAAACCCGTTATTACCACCTTTCCCGCCGCTACGTGAAAGCGGGGGACACCGTAAAGGCCGGCCAGAAGATCGCTTCGGAAGGCAGCACGGGATCCTCCACGGGTCCTCACCTGCATTTCGAGATTCGCAAGAACGGGGTCGCGCTCAATCCCGCACTCTTCGTTTCCTCTCTTCGCGGACGCTGACAACAAACACGCATTCCTTGGAGCAGCGGAGCCGCAACCAAACACCAATCTGTCCGCCCCCGCCGCCAACGCGATTCCCCGCCGACATTATGCTCCCCCACGTCAACATGCCCCCGCTATGTCATTGCGAGCGCAACGAAGCAATCTCCCTTACCCCGCGATCCGAGATTGCTTCGCTGCGCTCGCAATGACATAGCGCGTGTTTTCCGCGCGGCGGCCAGGCTTCTGCAGAATGCTGCCATTGAAAGACTCGCGAGGAAGGATGCGCGAGTTTCTTGTTCAGAAAACAGGAAAATGGAGAATAGTAGTACGGATTACGCGGACATGTTTTGGCATCAGGATCCGGTGCCCTCCCGCGTACCCCCTCTTCCGCGACGTCGTTCTCCGAGTAGCGCGGGCGTCCCCGCCTGCGAAAGATCCTGCGTACCCATTTTTCCGCGACGTCGTTCTCCCGAATTGGTGGCGCATGTTGATTCTACGGATGTTGATTTTCCTTGGCAAAGAGGAATTTCTCCCCTATTATTCGAATTGGGTGTGAACCGGCGAAAGCCCGGAGGGGAAGGAAGCGGATGGCATGTTAGTTGCTTTTCCTCAGGGATGGATGGTGGAGAAACCACTGCGGGGGCAGTATTTGACAGGTTTTGCCTTGCAAGTGGGAAACTCTTCCATTGCACCGGAAGAACTGGTTCCGATGCAGGAGGATCTGGAATGCGCGTCAGGACTGTTCTTTTGACCCTCGTGGCGGCAATGTTTGCCGCCTGTTCCCGAAACCCTGTCTTTGTCCCATTCGAAGGCCGCCCCAACATCCGGTTTCCGGGCAAACCAACTCCTGGCGAGCAGGGATACCTACTCGGCACGGGAGACCGCCTCAAGTTGACCGTTCGCGGGCTGGACGAGTTCAACGGGGAAATCGCGGTGGACCGGATGGGTAACATTCGCCTCC
>Ga0315282_10006547_pt1 | contig 19442 bp, 12 predicted proteins | sample YL17G07_20_MG_FD_203693 | JGI IMG/M metagenome (GOLD analysis project Ga0315282, IMG submission 203693) | Sediment microbial communities from Yellowstone Lake, YNP, Wyoming, USA - YL17G07_20 | ecosystem: Environmental > Aquatic > Freshwater > Lake > Sediment | place: USA: Wyoming | collected... | reverse complement strand
CGTTGCAAATCCTCGCACCGCTCTCCACCGGCCAGCCACAAGGCCATCAGACTCTCCACCATCTGCGACGCGCTCAGTCCCCGCGCCCGCTCCTTCAGCCGGACCTCCTCGTCCACTACCTTCGCCGCTCCGCTCGCCCGAAACAGCTCGATGGCCAGCGGCACCCCGGCGTGCGCCGTCAGCAAGGCCTCGTCCACTTGGCTGTCGATCTCGAAAGGCAACGGCGTGAAATCGCTGGCACGGCTTTCTCTCTTCTTCGGCATCTCGTCCTCCTGGCGTTTCACCCATTAGGTGCAGCCATCGCCAGACCGTGTCAACTATAAAACACCGTCCTCCTTCACTTCCCAAGCTTCCTAACCTTTATCCTTCACCCATAGACGGAAATTAGGGCAGAGCAGGTGAGCAGGAGAGCAGGTGAACAGGGGAAAGAAAAGGCTTGGTTCGTTCCCTCACCTGTTCACCTGATCACCTGTTCTGATTCTGGATAATCCTTGACTTGCCCAGAATGCCTCATTATATCAGTTTCAACTCTTTTTTCGGGTCAGGCGGGCATGAGCGCGGCCTATCTGCTCTATAACATGCTTCTTTCTCTCTCGGCGCCCGGGCTCCTGGCCGCGGCCGCGGCCGGGGGAGGTTTGCGCGGCCGCTGGCGAGAGCGGCTGGGCCTGGTGCCGGTGCCGCCGCCCGGAGGCCGGGCCCGCATCTGGATGCACGCGGTCAGCTTCGGCGAGGTACAGGTGGCGGCCACGCTCATGGCGGCCATGAGACGCCAGGCCTCGGACCTGCGCTTTTTTCTGACCACGGGCACCCCGGCCGGTCTCCTGGCCGCTCGCGAGGCCGTGGGCCCGGACGTGCCGATTACGGCCCTGCCCCTGGACGCCTACGGCGGCCCGGCCCGAGCCCTCAGACGGCTCTCCCCGGACCTCCTGGTCATCATCGAGACCGAAATCTGGCCGAACCTGCTCAAAGCCGCGCACGATCTCGGCATCAAAACCATGCTGGCCAACGGCCGCATCTCGGCCGGCTCCTATCGCCTCTACCGGCGTTTTCGCTTCCTGTTCCGCGAGGCGCTTGGCCGGTTCGATCTCATGGCCATGAACCACGCCTTGTACCGGGACCGGATCGTGTCACTCGGCGCGGACCCGCGACGGGTCGTGATCACGGGCAGCGCCAAGTACGACGCGCTCCTGGACCGGGTGGACCCGGCCCGGGCGGAGCGGTATCGGCAGGAGCTGGGGCTCGCGCCGAACCGCCGCATCCTGGTGGCCGGTTCGACCCGATCCGGCGAGGAGGCGGTCCTTTTGGAGGTGTTCCAGCGTCTGAAACGCGACTTTCCGGACCTGGCCCTCGTCCTCGCGCCGCGCCACGTGGAGCGGGCCGGCGAGCTGGTGTCCCTGATCCACGAGAAGGGGCTGTCGGTCAGGCGGCGTTCCGCGGGTCCGCGGCCGGTGCCGGATGGTGCGGACGTGGTTCTTGTGGACGTCATGGGGGAGTTGTTTTTTCTGTATGGGCTGGGGGAGGCGGCCTTTTGCGGGGGCAGCCTGGTGCCCTTGGGCGGGCAGAATCCCCTCGAGCCCGCGGCCTGGGCCAAGCCGGTCTTGTACGGCCCGTTCATGGACAATTTTCCCGAGGCCATCGGTCTTTTGGAGGAGAGCGGGGCGGGCATGATGGTCGAGGACGACTGGGCCTTGTACCGGCGGCTGGCGGTGTTGCTCAAGGACCCGGAACTGGCGCGGAGCCGGGGTTTGGCCGGTCAAGAGGCGCTTCGCGCCAGGCCGAAGTCGGCCGAGCGGACGGCGGCGTTGGCCCTGGGGCTGGTGGGTCTGGACAAAAGCCGGGAACCCGATATAGTTATTCGGGCGAAGGCGGGCAAAGGATAAGGCGGATTGGAATTCATCAAGGCGATGCTGGCCTTGGAGGACGGCAAGGTCTTTCAGGGGAGCTCTTTCACCGGCCCTGGCGAAGCCTCGGGCGAGATGGTCTTCAATACGGCCATGACCGGCTACCAGGAGGTGCTGACCGATCCCTCCTATGCCGGCCAGATCGTGGCCATGACCTATCCGCACATCGGCAATTACGGGGTCAACGAGGAGGACGTCGAGTCCGACCGGGTGCAGGTGGCCGGTTTCGTGGTGCGGGAGTACCATCCCGATCCCAGCAACTGGCGGGCCACGAGCTCTCTGGCCGACTACCTGGTCTCGGCCGGCGTGCTGGGGCTGACCGGCATCGACACCCGGGCCCTGACCCGGCACATCCGCCAGCAGGGCGCCATGCGGGCCTTCATGTCCACCAAGGACCTCGACCCCGCCTCCCTGGTCAGGCGCGCCCTGGCCGTGCCCTCGATGGAAGGCCTGGACCTGGTGGGCGCGGTGACCTCGGCCGAGCCGTACGTCTGGGCGGACGACCCGAAGGGGGGCCACAAGGCCTTCGGCCCGGAAGCGATCGAGGCCTGGACGCGCACCCGGCACCGCTTCCGAGTTGCGGCCCTGGACTACGGCATCAAGTTCAACATCCTGCGCTCCCTCATCCGAGCCGGGACCGAGGTCCTGGTGCTGCCGGCGGCGACAAAGCCCGAGGACGTGCTGGCCTTTGAGCCGGACGGCATCTTCCTGTCCAACGGCCCGGGCGACCCGGCCGCGGTGACGTACGCCCATGAAAACGTCCGCGGGCTCCTCGGCCGGCGGCCGGTCTTCGGCATCTGCCTGGGCCACCAGTTCATGGGCCTGGCCCTGGGTGGCCGGACGTTCAAGCTCAAGTTCGGCCACCGCGGCGCCAACCAGCCGGTCAAGGACCTGACCACCGGCCGGATCGAGATCACCAGCCAGAACCACGGCTTCTGCGTGGACATGGACAGCTTGGCCGGCCGCTCGGTCAAGCTGACCCACGTCAACCTGAACGACAACACCCTCGAGGGCCTGGCGGACGAGAAGCAGCGGTTCTTTTCCGTGCAGTACCATCCCGAGGCCTCTCCCGGTCCCCACGACGCCGCGTACCTTTTCAAGCGTTTCACGGACCTGATGCGAGGGTAGTGAGGACGGTTGAAATCATTTTCATGGAAATTGCGGTAACGACCTTTAAAGATGGCCCATTCTAAAGAAAAAAAAGGTGCCGGTGAATTCAAGCGGCAAGGTGATGTAAGGGCACGGCATGCCGTGCCCTTACAAAAGCGGAAAAAAGCTCTGAATTCCTGGACCCCTGCTTTCGCAGGGGTGACGTGTTCACCTTCCCCGAGGGACGAAACGTCATTCCTGCGAAAGCAGGAATCCAGTCTTTTACCCCTGGGAATTCGGACTGCAGACAGAGGAAAGCCAAGGCGGCCTGACGGTCTTGGGCGGTTTAACGGCGCTGGGGGCCGTTACGCCTGGATTCTGGCTTTCGCCAGAATGACGGAGAAGAAATTCCTTTTGCCTGATTCCCTGATCCCGAGCCCCCATGCCTAAACGGACCGACATCAAGCGCATCCTGCTCATCGGGTCCGGCCCCATCGTCATCGGCCAGGCCTGCGAGTTCGACTATTCCGGCACCCAGGCCTGCAAGGCGCTGAGGGACGAAGGCTACAGCGTCATCCTCATCAACTCGAACCCGGCCACGATCATGACCGACCCGGAAATGGCGGACACGACCTATATCGAGCCCATCACGCCGGAGATTTTATCCAGGGTCATCGAGCGGGAACGGCCGGACGCCCTCCTGCCCACCCTGGGCGGCCAGACCGGCCTGAACACCGCCTATGCCGTGGCCGAGCAGGGCGTGCTCGAGCGCTTCGGCGTGGAGATGATCGGCGCCAACCCCGAGGTCATCAAGAAGGCCGAGGACCGGGAGCAGTTCCGGGCGGCCATGCAGCACATCGGCCTGCGCGTGCCGGCCAGCGGCATCGCGCGGTCCCTGGACGATTGCCGGCGCATCGCGGACGAGCTGGGGTTTCCCCTGATCGTCCGGCCCAGCTTCACCCTGGGCGGCGCCGGCGGCGGGGCGGCCTACAACCGCGAGGACCTCGAGCGCATCGCCTCTTACGGCCTGGACCTCAGCCTCATCCACGAGGTCATGCTCGAGGAGAGCATCATCGGCTGGAAGGAGTTCGAACTCGAGGTCATGCGCGACCGGAAGGACAACGTGGTCATCGTCTGTTCCATCGAGAACGTCGATCCCATGGGCGTCCACACCGGCGACTCCATCACCGTGGCCCCGATCCAGACCCTGACCGACCGGGAGTACCAGGCCATGCGCGACGCGGCCATCGCCATCATCCGGGAGATCGGCGTGGACACGGGCGGCTCGAACATCCAGTTCGCCACGCATCCCAAAACCGGCGAGATGGTCGTCATCGAGATGAACCCCCGCGTCTCCCGCAGCTCGGCCCTGGCCTCCAAGGCCACCGGGTACCCCATCGCCAAACTGGCCGCCAAGCTCGCCGTGGGCTACACCCTGGACGAAATCCCCAACGACATCACCAAAAAGACCCAGGCCTCCTTCGAGCCGACCATCGACTACTGCGTGGTCAAAATCCCGCGCTGGACCTTCGAGAAATTCCCCGGCGCCGAAGACCTCCTCACCACCTCCATGAAGTCCGTCGGCGAGACCATGGCCATCGGCCGGACCTTTGCCGAGGCCCTGCAGAAGGGCCTGCGCTCCCTCGAAATCCGCCACTTCGGCCTGTACGGCGACGGCACCCTGCCGCTCGGGGCCGAGCCCGAGGCGATCGACATGGACCTCATCCGCGGCCGGCTGCGCACCCCCAACTCGAAGCGCATCTTTTACCTAGCCGCCGCCTTCAAGCGCGGCATGGACAAACGGGAAGCCGCACACCTGACCGGAATCGATCCCTGGTTCCTCAAGGCCATTCAGGAGCTGGTGGCGAAGGAGCCCGAGCTGCGCCGGCTGGGCGCCCTGGCGGGCGAAGCGGCGAACCCGGCCCTGGCCGAGGGGCTGTACCGGGCCAAGCGCGACGGCTTTTCCGACGTGCAGCTCGGCTATCTGTGGGGCCTTCACGAGGACGAGGTCCGCCGGCGGCGCCAGGCCCTGGGCGTTCGGCACGGCTACAAGGCCGTGGACACCTGCGCCGCCGAGTTCGAGGCCTACACGCCGTACTACTACTCGACCTACGAGGACGAGGACGAGGTGAGGGACACGGGCCGGAAGCGGGTCATCATCCTGGGCGGCGGGCCGAACCGGATCGGGCAGGGCATCGAGTTCGACTACTGCTGCGTCCACGCCTCCTACGCCCTGCGGGAGATGGGCGTCGAGTCGATCATGGTCAACTCGAACCCGGAGACGGTCAGCACCGACTACGACACCTCGGACCGCCTCTATTTCGAGCCTCTGACCAAGGAGGACGTGCTCAACATCGTCGAGCGGGAAAAGCCTTACGGCGTCATCGTCCAGTTCGGCGGCCAGACCCCGCTCAACGTGGCCGTGCCCCTGGCCCGGGCCGGCGTCCACATCCTGGGCACCTCGCCCGACTCCATCGATCGGGCCGAGGAGCGGGGCCGCTTCAAGGACCTGCTGGTCAAGGTCGGCCTGCTCCAGCCCAACAACGGCATGGCCCGCGACCTCAAGGAGGCGGAAGAGGTGGCCGCCCAGATCGGCTACCCGGTGGTGGTGAGGCCGAGCTACGTGCTGGGCGGGCGGGCCATGGAGATCGTCTACGGCCCCTCCTCCCTGGCCGACTTCATGCGCCACGCCCAGGAGGCCTCGCCGGGCAACCCGGTCCTCATCGACAAGTTTCTCGAGGACGCCGTCGAGATCGACGTGGACGCGGTCTCGGACGGCCGGCGGACGCTCATCGGCGGGATCATGGAGCATATCGAGGAGGCCGGGGTGCACTCCGGGGATTCGGCCTGCAGCTTGCCGCCCCAGTCGCTCAGCCGGGCCATGATCGAGCGCATCACCTCGGCCACCCAGGCCCTGGCGGGCGAGCTCGGGGTCATCGGCCTGATGAACGTCCAGTATGCCATCAAGGACGAGACCTTGTACGTGCTCGAGGTCAACCCCCGCGCCTCCCGCACCGTGCCCTTCGTCTCGAAAGCCACCGGCGTCCCCCTGGCCAAGGTGGCCACCCGCATCCTGCTCGGCCAGACCCTGGACGATCAAGGGCTGTATGAAATCCCGGTGCCGACGCACGTCTCGGTCAAGGAGGCGGTCTTCCCCTTCGGCCGCTTCCCCGGCGTGGACACCATCCTCGGCCCGGAAATGAAATCGACCGGCGAGGTCATGGGCATCGACGTGGATTTCGGGCGGGCCTACGCCAAGGCCCAACTGGCCGCGGGCCAGGGCCTGCCCCGCTCCGGCACGGTTTTCATCAGTGTTAGGGACCGGGACAAGCCGGCCGCGGCCCAGGTGGCCCGAACGTTCTCCGCCCTGGGCTTTAAGCTCGTGGCCACCCGCGGCACAGCCGCCCATCTCGCCGAACGCGGCCTGGCCGTCGAGACGGTCCCCAAGGTCTCCGAGGGCCGGCCTCACATCGTCGACTGGATCAAGAACGGCCGGATCGCCTTCATCGTGAACACCTCCCTGGGCCACCGCACGGTGATCGACGCCGAAAGCATGCGCCGCGCGGCCCTGCTGTACAAGGTGCCCTACGTGACGACCATCGCCGGCGCCCGGGCCACGGCCTCGGCCTGCGCCGCGCTTATGGAGCGCGACTTGACCGTCAAGACCTTGCAGGAATATCATCGAACCAAGGGAGCGAGACTGCCATGAACGGGTCGGTTCTTCCGGACTCACGCGGCGCGGTCGGAGAAGGCGGACCGCGGGAGGCCTGCGGCGTTTTCGCGGTGCACGGCCATCCCGAGGCGGCCAAGCTGTGCTTTTTCGGCCTCTACGCCTTGCAGCACCGCGGCCAGGAGAGCGCCGGCATCGTGGCCGTGGACGACGGCCGGGTGAGCGAGCACCGGCAGATGGGCCTGGTGTCCGAGGTCTTTGACGAGAAGGTGCTCGAGGCCCTGCCCGGCTCGGTGGCCCTCGGCCACACCCGATACTCCACCACCGGCATGTCGCTGCTCAAGAACGCCCAGCCCTTCCTCGTCCAGTTCGGCGGCCAGCTCATCGCCGTGGCCCACAACGGGAACCTGACCAACGCCCGGACCCTGCGCAGCCGCCTCGAAAGCGACGGCTCCATCTTCCAGTCCACCATGGACACCGAGATCTTCATTCATCTGCTGGCCCGGCACCTCAAAGACGGGCTCGAGGAAGCCCTGCTCAAGGCCCTGCCCCAGGCCCAGGGGGCGTATTCCCTGGGTCTCCTGTACAAGGATACGCTGGTCGGGGCCCGGGACCCGAACGGTTTTCGTCCCTTGTGCATCGGCCGTCTCAACGGGGCCTATATCCTCTCCTCCGAGACCTGCGCCCTGGACCTGGTGGGCGCCGAGTTCTTGCGGGAGGTCGAGCCGGGCGAGATCGTGATCATCGACCGGGACGGCCTGCGTTCGCTCAAGATGAACGCGGTGGTCAGCCCCACCTTCTGCATCTTCGAGTACATCTATTTCGCCCGCCCCGACTCGATGATATTCGGCGAGACCGTCTATGACCTGCGCCAGCGCATGGGGGCGCGGCTGGCCCAGGAGTACCCGAACATCCAGGCCGACCTGGTCATGCCCTTCCCGGACTCGGGCAATTACGCCGCGCTGGGCTATTCCAAGGCCAGCGGCATTCCCTTCGAGATCGCCATGATCCGCAACCATTACGTCGGCCGGACGTTCATTCAGCCGTCGCAGTCGATGCGGGACTTTTCGGTCAAGGTGAAGCTGAACCCGGTGCGGTCGGTGATTCGGGGGAAGCGGATTGCGATCATCGAGGATTCGATCATACGGGGGACGACGAGCCGCACGAGGATCAAGGCCATTCGCGAGGCGGGGGCCAAGGACATTCACATGCTCGTCTCCTGCCCGCCGCACCGTTTCCCATGCTTCTACGGCATCGATTTTGCCACCAAGGGCGAGTTGGTGGCGGCCCGCCACAACGTCCAGTGGCTGACCAAGTTCTTGGGTCTGGACTCTTTGGGGTACCTCAGTCTGGACGGCCTGGTGGCCTCGACCGGTTTTGAAAAGCCCATGTTCTGCAAGGCCTGCTTCGACGGCAAGTATCCGGTGCCGGTCGAGGACGGGGCGTCCAAGTTCAGTCTGGAGGCGGATGAGCCGGCGGACGAAGACAGGGGATAAAGTGACCTCGCCAAAGAAGCCGCAGACCACCATCCGCGAGGCGCAGGAGGTGCTGCGCATCGAGGCCGAGGGCATCCTCGCCCTGGTGGATCGGGTGGGCCAGACCTTTGTCGAGGCGGTGGACCTCATCTATGCCTCGAGCGGGCGGGTCATCGTCACCGGCATCGGCAAGTCCGGGCTGGTGGCCCGGAAAATCGCGGCCACGCTCAACAGCACCGGAACGCCAGCCCTTTTTCTTCATCCCGTCGAGGCGCTGCACGGGGACTTGGGCATGGTCATTTACGGCGACATCCTGCTGGCCCTGTCCCACAGCGGCGAAACCGAGGTCAACGACATCATCCCCACCGTGCGCGGCCTGGGCGCCCAAGTCATCGCCATGACCGGGAACCTGGACTCGACCCTGGCCCGGCAGGCGGACCTGGTCCTGGACGTGGGGGTGGCCCGGGAGGCTTGCCCCCTGGGCCTGGCGCCCACGGCCTCGACCACGGCCCAGACGGCCATGGGGGACGCCCTGGCCGTGGCCTTGATCCACCGGCGGCAGTTCAACTCCGACGATTTCAAGCGCTTTCATCCGGGCGGCAGCCTCGGCGAACGGCTGTCCCTGGCCGTGCGCGAGGTCATGACCACCGGGGAGCGGGTGCCCAGCGTTCCAGGCGGGATGCGGCTGGGCGAGGCCCTCGAGATCATGAGCCGCAGCAGGTTGGGCGTGCTCCTGGTCGTGGACGAACGCGGCGTTCTGACCGGCGTTTTCACCGACGGAGACCTCAGGCGCAGCCTGATGCGCCACGGCGACGTGCAGGACCTTCCGCTCGAAGAGGTCATGACCCGCCAGCCCAAGAAGATCGGGCAGGAGACCACGGCCGCCGAGGCCCTCGAGCTCATGCAGCAGCATGAGATCACCACCCTGCCCATCGTGGACGAGGCCGGACGCCTGCTGGGCGTCGTTCACCTCCACGCCCTCCTGGGCAAGGGCAAGTTCCGGTTCAACGCCCCGGACCCCAAAAGACCATGACCCCCTCCTTGCCCCGCGGCCTCGTCGTCAACCTCGTCACCCCTCTGACCGAGGCCGCACGGCCGGACCGGCAGGCTTTCACCACCCTGATCCAGCGCCTCAAGGACCGCGCCAGCGCCGTCCTGGTGGGGAGTCTGTCCGTCGGCGAAGGCCTCCATTTCTCCCTCCCGGACCGGCTCGAACTCCTGGCCACCGCCCTCTCCGCCGGCCGGGACGCCCCGCCGGTCCTCTTCGAGGTGACCGGCCGGACAGAGGAGGAGACCGTCGGTCTGCTCGAGGCCGCCGAGGGTTTCCTCACGGCCGGCGAGCCTTCCCCGCCCGTCGGCTATCTCCTCACCTGTCTCGTCTACCACAGCAACCGCCACCTGCCCCGGCACCTCGCGGAACTCGGCCGCCTCACGGCCCGCCCCCTGGTCCTCGGCAACCACCCCGACCTCGTTCGCCACGTCTCGAAGGCGGTCAAGCATAAGAACATCCGCACCAGCGTCCTTAAAAAAATCGCCGCCAACCCCCAGGTGGCCGGCCTCGAATTCCACGGAGACATCAGCCGCGCGGTCCATTACCAGCGCGCCCTCGTCGGCCGGCCCGATTTCCGGTTCTACGACGGCGACGAAGCCCATTTTCTGGACCAGCCTTCCTCCTCCGGGCTCATCTCCTGCGGCGCCAACCTGGCTGTCCAGGCCTGGATGGACATCGTCCATTCGTCGCTGGACATCGCCGAAGGCGTGCAGATGGTTCCCGGCCGCCTGTCCGAGATCTGGCGCAAGGCGCGCCTGGTCCGGCAGCTGCTCTCGATCTACCAGGACAAGCCGGCGGCCTTTCTCAAGGCGGCCCTGGCCATGACCGGCGTCATTCCGTCCGCCCGGACGGCCGATCCGGGGGAGGCTTTGAGCGAGGAGGAAACCGGGGCCCTGGAGATGGAGCTGAGGGCCTGTCAATTCATTTGAAATCGGGGCGCCGTCAAGGGTATCATACCTAGAAAAGCAACCACCAGGACGCGAGGAGAAAAAGGGATGCCAGCCACCAGCCGCAACAAGCACCGGCTGGACCCGACCATCGAGGTGCTGGGTCCGGCCAAGATCGACTCCCCCATGAAGCAGAACCCGTCTTTGAGGGGGATGGATCCGAGCAGCATCCGCTTGTTCGTCAAGGACAGCGACCGGATGCTCATGAGCGTCGGTCTCGAGGACTTCAAGCAGCACCTCAAGAGCCGCCAGGAGCCGGTGTCCTTCGAGATGGCCGGGCCCCGGGAGAAAATCTATTTCGACCCGCCCAAGGTCAAGGCGGCCATCGTCACCGCCGGCGGCCTGTGTCCCGGCCTCAACGACGTCATCCGGTCCATCGTCCTGACCCTGTATCATGTTTACGGGGTGCGCAACATCCAGGGCGTCAAGTACGGCTACCAGGGCCTCATCCCCTCCTTCGGCCACGACCTGGTGGAACTGAACCCTGCCGTGGTCAGCGACATTCAGGAGCGGGGCGGGACGATGCTGTCTTCTTCCCGGGGGTTGTATTCCGTCGAGGAAATCGTCGATTCCCTCGAGCGGCTCAACATCAACATCCTGTTCACCATCGGCGGGGACGGCACGCTCCGGGGAAGCAACCTGGTCGGCGAGGAGATCACGAGGCGCGGCCTGAAGATCGCCGTGGTCGGCGTGCCCAAGACGATCGACAACGACATCAAGCTCGTGGCCCGCTCCTTCGGGTTCGACACGGCCACGGAGACGGCGGCCGAGGTCATCCGCAGCGCACACGCCGAAGCCACGGGCGCGCCCAACGGCGTCGGCCTGGTGAAGCTCATGGGGCGCGACTCGGGTTTCATTGCGGCCAATGCGGCCCTGGCCGAGCGGGAGGTGAACTTCGTGCTCATCCCCGAGGCGGATTTCGATCTCGAGGGTCCGGGCGGTCTGCTGGACGCCCTCGAGACCCGGCTTAAGAACCGCGGCCACGCCGTCATCGTCGTGGCCGAGGGGGCCGGCCAGAAGTTTTTCTCCGGAGGGAAGGAGGAGTTCGACCCCTCCGGGAACCGCCGCCTGGGCGACATCGGGGTCTTCCTGGCCGACCGGATCAAGGCCCATTTCAAGAAAATCGGCGTGGAGCTCAACCTGAAGTATATCGATCCCAGCTACCTCATCCGCAGCCGGCCGGCCAGCTCCAGCGACAGCATCTTCTGCGGGTTCCTGGGCGCCAAGGCCGTCCACGCCGGCATGGCCGGCAAGACCAAGCTCGTGGTGAGCCTGTGGAACAATATGTACGTCCACGTGCCGATCCGGGAGGCGATCGTCACGCGCAAGAAGGTCGAACTCACCGGGTTGCTCTGGCACAGCGTCATGGAATCCACGGGCCAGCCGTTACTCCTCAGCCAGACGCGGACGGAAAAGACGTCGCAGTAGAAAGGGTTTCGCATGAGCACTAAAATCGGCATCCTGACCGGCGGCGGAGACTGCCCCGGCCTGAACAGCGCCATCAAGTGGGTGACCAAAAGCGCCCTGGACCCCGTACTCTCGGTCCAGCGTCAGGAAAAATTCGAGGTGATCGGCATCCGCGAGGGCTGGCGCGGCCTGGTGGAGGTGAACCCGGAAGACCCGGCCAGCCGCGAGCAGTGGCTGGTGCCCTTGGACGAGATGCGCGTCAGGTCCTGGGACCGGACCGGCGGCACCATGCTCGGCACCTCCCGGGTCAATCCTTACAGCAGCAAGGACAACCGCTCCTCTCAACTCATGGCCAACCTCGAGGCCCTGGGGATCGAGGTCCTGGTGGCCGTGGGCGGCGAAGACACCCTGAGCGTGGCCCACCGCCTGTACAAGGAAGGGGTGAAGGTGGTCGGCATTCCCAAGACCATCGACCGGGACCTGAGCGGCACGGAGTACACCCTGGGTTTCGACTCGGCCTTAAACGTTATCACCGACGAGGTGGACAAGCTTCGGACCACGGCCGGTTCCCACAGCCGCATTTTTGTGGTGGAGACCATGGGCCGGCAGGCCGGGTGGCTGGCCTTGGAGGGGGGGCAGGCGGCCGGGGCGTTTATCATCCTGATCCCGGAATGGGACTTCGACGTGGAGCGGGTCTGCGATCTTTTGGTGAAGCGGAAAGAGGCCGGCATTCGCTATAGCATCCTGGCCGTATCCGAGGGGGCCAAGGTGACGGGCGACGGCATCTTCTACTACAGCGAGAAAGAGGACGAGTTCGGCCACAAGGTCCTGGGCGGAATCGCGCGTTTTCTGTCCAAGGAGATCGAACGGCGGACCGGGCTCGAGAGCCGGTACGTGATCCTGAGCCACCTGCAGCGCGGCGGTCCGCCCTCGGCCCTGGACCGGCTGATGGGGCGCCGTTTCGGCATCGCCGCCGTGGACCTGATCCTCGAGGAGGATTTCGGGCGCATGGTGGCCGTGCGGCACGGGGCGATCACCTCGATCCCGCTCAAGCAGGCCATTGAAAAGCTTCAGGTGGTGGACGTGGAACTCTACTACGACACGGAGCGGTACAACGGCCGGCGCTCGGCGATTTTGACCTGACATGCAGCTTTCTTCTCGTTCCAGGGCTCTGCCCTGGAACGGGCAAATAGCGTCGAGGCTCTGCCTCGATACCTTATAAAATGCGGTGTTGAGGCAGAGCCTCAAGGCGTTCAGACGTTCCAGGGCAGAGCCCTGGAACGAGAAATACTCAGCTAAAATGGAGCTTTCCCAGGTCTTTGTCTGTAGCCGCTGCGGCCAGTGCTGCCAGGGGGAAGGCGGCATCTATCTCCGCGAGGGGGAGGCGGCCCGGGCCGCGGCCGCCATGGGCCTTTCGCCCGCGGATTTTGTCCGGCGCTTCGCCGTGGCCGAGGCCGGGCTCCTGGCCTTGCCCAGCGCCGAAGACGGTTTTTGCGTGCTGTACGACCGGCTTTCCGGCGGCTGCCGCATCCAGGCCGTAAAGCCGGCCATGTGCCGCGCCTGGCCCTTTTTCGACGGGCCCCTCCGCTACGCCGAAGGGTTCGCCGCGGTCAAGGCCTTCTGCCCGGGCATCCACCCCGAGGCCGCTTGGGCCGATTTTACGACCTTTCACCGCGTTTTTCTCCACGAAACCCCGCCTGTGTCCTATCGGCTCGCCCTGAGGCAAGGCCCCCTCCCGCGGCCGTCTGGCCTCCAACCTTCGGAGGGAAATCCCAATGAACCGCATCCCTGAAGCCGGCGGGGTTTCGCCATTTTCCGACCACCCCGCGGTGCCTTTTATCCAGGGCGACGGCGTGGGGCCGGACATCTGGGCCGCCACCCGTCCGGTGCTGGACGCGGCCGTGGCCAAGGCTTACGGCCCGTCGCGTCGGATCGACTGGCGGCCGGTTCTGGCCGGTGAAAAGGCTTATCAAGAGACCGGTCTCTGGCTGCCCGAGGAGACCATCGAGACCATCCGGAGCTGTCGGGTGGCCATCAAGGGACCACTCTCCACGCCCGTGGGGGGCGGCCTGCGCTCCCTGAACGTGGCCCTGCGCCAGATTTTCGACCTGTATGCCTGCATCCGGCCGGTCCGCCATATTCCGGGCGTGCCCGCCCCGGTCAAGTCCCCGGACAAGGTGGACATGGTCGTCTTCCGCGAAAACACCGAGGACGTCTATGCCGGCATCGAGTGGCCGGCCGGCGCTCCGGAGACCCGGCGGCTGATCCGTTTTCTGGCCGCGGAGCTCGGGGTGCGGGTGGCCGATGAGGCCGGGTTGGGGCTCAAGGTGGCCACCGAGGCCGGCTCGAAGCGGCTGGTGCGCCGGGCCGTCGAGTACGCGCTCAGCCACGGGCGCGCCAGTGTGACCCTGGTGCACAAGGGCAACATCATGAAGTTCACCGAGGGCGCTTTTTGCCAATGGGGCTACGAGGCCGCCCAGGAGTATGGGGACCGGGTGGTGACGGAAGACGAGGTTTTCGTCAGGCACGGGGGCCGCGCGCCGGCCGGGCGGCTGGTCATCAAGGACCGCATCGCCGACGCCATGTTCCAGCAGGTGCTGCTCAGGCCCGAGGAGTACGACGTCCTGGCCACGCCGAACCTGAATGGGGACTACCTCTCGGACGCCCTGGCCGCGCAGGTGGGCGGGCTGGGGCTTGCCCCTGGCGCCAACGTGGGGGACGGCTGCGCCATTTTCGAGGCCACGCACGGCACAGCGCCGAAGTACGCGGGCTTGGATAAAATCAATCCGGGTTCCTTGATTCTGTCCGGGGCCATGCTCCTCGAGTATCTGGGCTGGCCTGAGGCCGCGGCCCTGATCGAGCCGGCCTTGGCCAAAACCATCGCCCGAGGCCTGGTGACGTATGACCTGGCTCGCCAGATTGACGGGGCCGAGGAGATTTCCTGCTCCGCTTTCGGCCGGGCCGTGGCCGAGGCGCTGTAAGCGAAGCAGAGATTTTTAGCCACGAAAAACACGAAAGGCACGAAAAGCGTATTGTAGGGGCGGGTTTCAAACCCGCCCGCGCTTCTGCCAAGGAAGAACTCCCTGGCAGGCGAGAGCAATCCATCTTATGTTGCCTGGTCGTAATAAGTTGACGTTTCCACGTTCTAATGTTAAAAACAAGCCGATTATTATAATAAGACCATGGAATCGAGCCTATATTTTAATCGGCTGACATAAGAATGCTTCGATATCACGCTGCCGTCGGCTTCGCTAGCTCAGGCAGGCTTCTCGTAATGTGAGGAAGGAAATAATGCCAAAAAACAGCCTAATTACATATGTGCAACGTATCGAGGATGCGACAAGGAAAGCCCGATCCGAATCCAAACTCGAAGGCGAACTTAACCACATCCTCAAGGATTGCCTTGCTGAGTTTGGCATTAATTTCGACCCGCATGTTAACGAGACACTTAAGAGTATGGGGCTTGCCCAAGTCGATGCTAAGCGGCCTGATGGAGTTTTTGGGCATATCGTGTACGATTACAAGGCCCCCCGAATACTCTCTGTTCCGAAGGAAATCGCTAAATCAAAATCCCAAGTAGAGGAGTACCTGAATGCGATAACAGGCGGTCACGACAACGCGCCGGCAGAATGCGGGAAGTGGTTCGGCTATCTTTGCGACGGTGCTTCCCTATTCTACTGCCGATCCAACCGGCGGGAATGGCAATGGTCCGGACCTTTGCCAATAACTGCAAGCTCGTTGCTTTTCCTTATTCACGCCTACCGTGCCCTAAGCCGAAAGCCCCTGACTGCTCAGCTTCTCAGTCGATCCTTCGGCAAGGAAGCAGACGTTGCAAGGGAACTCATTCGCGTGATGTGTTCCCATCTTGCCAAACCAAGGCACAAGACGAACATGCTGTTCCGGGAATGGAAGCGGCTTTTCGAACAAGTCTCGACCTATGGTTTGGAACAACTACCATCATTGAAACGTTGGGCCATAGAGAACGGCATCGCTACACAGGATGCTTCTCACATCCTTTTTGCCATGCACAGCTACTACAGTCTGGTTGTAAAGATCCTGACATCCGAACTCCTTTCCATCTCCACACACAGCATGTTTTCGGTTTGCGATGAGCTGACCGCGGCCCGGACAATCGATGAACTCTACTCCGTCCTAACTCGAATAGAGAACGGTGAATACTACAAGCGCTACCGCATCAGCAATTTTTTAGAGGGAGACTTTTTTAGCTGGTACATGAACGAACGCTCTCGACCGTTCGCCGACGCGATCCAGGCACTCGCCCGTGAGTTCCTCATATTCGAACCGGCAAGCGCGATTCTACTCGCAGAGGCCAAAGAGGATCTTTTAAAGGAGTTCTATTCTTCCCTTGTCGATGAGCAAATCCGTCACGATCTCGGCGAGTACTACACTCCTGATTGGCTCGCGCAGCATCTATTAGACAAGGCTGGCTACTATGGTCAACCCACAGCGCGAATACTCGATCCCGCTTGCGGCTCCGGAACATTTCTCGTCGAAAGTATTTCACGCCTGAAGAAAATGTGCGCTGCTGACAACATGAGCGATCTTGAGACCCTTGAAACCGTGTTGTCCAACGTGAAAGGTCTTGACCTCAATCCACTAGCCGTGATCTCGGCTAGAGCCAACTACATCTTAGCCATCTACGACCTCGTTTTTAGCCTTGGTCATGACATTGAAATCCCCGTTTACCTTGCAGACTCAATCAACGTGCCAGTTGAGAAGACCGACGACAACGGGAATCGATACCTTGAATACCTTCTAGATACGGAGGTTGATCGCTTTAGGATTGAGATCCCGCTTGAACTAATACAGGCGCAATTGCTCGGCAAGGTCCTCCTGGTTTTTGAAGATGCGGTGCTTCAAGGCCATGAATTCACCCGGCTCCTTCGGACCCTCCGCAGGAACCCGCAGATCGACTCCTTGCTGACGCCTGCTGTCGTTAAGCGCTTGGAAAAATTTCACCAGGTGATCGCATCGCTGGAGGCTCGCGAGTGGGACAAGATATGGTGTCGCATTATTAAAAACAATTTCAGTCCCCGGGGGTTTGCACCATTTGATTTCATCGTGGGCAACCCACCATGGGTAAGGTGGAGCCGACTTCCTAAAATTTACCGGAATCGAGTCAAAGCATTCTGCAACTACTACGGTCTCGTCTCGGGTCGCGGGTACGTAGGAGGCATTGAGAGTGATATCTCGACTGTAATTACTTACAGTGCAGCCGATAACTGGTTGGTTGAGGGAGGGGTCATCGCGTTCATGATTACATGGACAGTTTACAAGACTGGCTCGGCCCGTGGCTTCCGACTATCCAAACTCCCCGATGGGAGGGGACTTCGGATAACTCATATCGAGGACCTTACGAGCATACAGCCCTTTCCAGACGCAACAAATGAAACCGCCGTCTACATCGCTCGCAAAGTTGATTCAGAGCGCAATGCCAGATTCAGCGAAGTGCCATGTGATGTTTGGGCCCCTGCACCCGGAAAGACTCGAATCCCGCCGAACACACCACTTCAACAAGTCTACGAATGGTGTGGCATAGCTGAGGGCGCAGCCTGTCCAGTTGGCGACTGGGGTTCACCTCTTTTCACCGGTGACATGGCCCATTTCCGAAGCGCATCTTTTTTACGCGGGCGCAGTCCATATCTTGATCGCGCTCATCGAGGCACTATCTCTGACTGTGCGCGCGTTTTCTGGCTGAAGGTTCTCCGATACTCGCCGGAGACAGGTCGTGCACTGGTTCGTACACTGACCGAAGAGGAGCTCCCACGCGCCCGGACTGTGTCTCCTGTTAGCGGGGCGTGGATTGAAGCTGACCTTCTTTACCCACTCGTTCGCGGACGGGATACCGGACGATACTGCTTCAGCACCGAAGGTTGGTATCAACTTATTCCCAATGCTCACTATGAAAACGTAGAAACCGAGGAAGCTTTCGCAGACCAATTTCCGTTGACATACTCGTACCTAAAGAACTACGAAGATCTGTTAAGCAGACGTTCTTCCTACAAGCGATACCAGTCCCATCTCCCCTTCTATGTCATTTATTGTGTAGGCGATTATACGTTCTCATCATATAAGGTGGTATGGATGGAACAACAGCATCCACCTTCGTTTCGGGCTGTGGTTGTGTCTTCCTTGGGTACAGCTCAAACTCCACGGAAACTAATAATCCCCGATCACAAGCTTTACTTTGCCGCCTTAGATTCGGCTGATGAAGCACACTATCTCTGTGGTTTTCTGAACTCTGCGCCGGTCCGGACATGGCTTGGCGGTTTCCTTCTCGGCAAGCAAATCGGCACGACTATCTTCGAGTACATGAGCGTTCCAGCGTATGACCCTAATAACCCATATTGTGTCGCAATCTCTAACATCTCGAAGATAGCGCATAGTGAAAGAATCTATCAGCGCAGCACCGGCCTTTTAGAAAACGACATAGAGCAACAAGTAGAGCAACACGTGAAACATATTTTCAACTCCTGATTGCGCGGTAATATAAAACGACAATCAAGAGTACAATTCGGTGTCCCGGTCCACGTCAAATGAAATAAATTCTCTTCGTTCCAAAGCTCTGCCCTGAACGAGGGGAAAAGGTAAAATGCAGTATTAGCCGGTTTCAAATTAGGTGCATACGGTCATTGTCGCATCATTCAGAACTAAAAAAAAGCTGCTCAGAAAGGGAGGGAATGGCGATGGTAAGCATGCCCGAGGACATGGTGGACAGGACCCCGTATCAAAACATTCTTTTTGAAAAGGACCCGCAAGATGAAAGGCTGGCGCGGATCACTTTAAACCAGCCGGAGAGGATGAACGCCCTCAGCTACGATATGCTGATGGACCTGAAGCACGCTTTGATTTATGCCGAGCGCGATCCGGAGATAAAAGTCATCATTCTTAAGGGCGCGGGCCGCACCTTTGGCGCCGGTTTTGACCTGGGCGCCCGTCCGCATTTCACCCAAGGCCTGGCTCAGACCGTGGCCATCGAGGACCACATCAGGTATTACCACCAGGATGTCTGGTTCACCATCTGGAACCTGCAAAAACCCGTGATCGCCCAGGTGCACGGGTATGCCCTGGCCGGGGCGAGCGAGCTGGCTATGATGTGCGATGTGACCATCATGGCTGACAATGCCGTGACCGGGTATCCGCCGACGAGGGCCATGTCCGTCCCCGATACTTTTTATTGGCCCTGGCTTTGCGGGCTGAAGAAAGCCAAGTATTTGAGCATGGGCGGCAGCCCGATCACGGGCAAGGAGGCGGCGGATATCGGGCTGGCCACCATGTCGGTTCCCGAGGCGGAACTCGAGGAAAGGGTGGAATTGGTCGCTAAAAGGATGGCCATGGTGCCGAGCGAGCTTCTTTTCCTCAACAAGTACGCCTGTAACAGAAGCATGGAGATCATGGGCATGAGAACGGCCTTGGAATTCGTGGGGAAACTTCATGACTATTCGCATACCTTTCCCGCGGTGCAGGAATTCAATCGCATTTCGCGCGAACAGGGACTCAACGCCGCTTTGGAGTGGCGGGACGGCAAGTTCGGCGACGATTACCGGGCTCTTAAAAAAATGGCCACCGAGCAAGGCACGAATTTTCGATTCCCCCAGGAACTGTCCATGGCCGAAATCCAGGAAGCGCTCGATGAGTACATGGCCAAAAGGAAGAAATGAGGCTGGAGGCTGGGGGTGCGTGGTGCGTAGTGCGTAGGGGCACGTTGCACGTGCCCTGGTGCGAAAGTGCGGGGAGGCGATAGTCGTCTTTCGTAGCAACTGTCTTGATAGTCAAGCCGGGAGTTGAAGTTTCCAGGGTTGTTGGTGGCGGGCCATAGCGTTAAGGATGGTGAGCAGTTTTCTCATGCAGGCCACAAGGGCGAGTTTTTTAGGTTTGCCG
>Ga0315282_10006546_pt1 | contig 19443 bp, 16 predicted proteins | sample YL17G07_20_MG_FD_203693 | JGI IMG/M metagenome (GOLD analysis project Ga0315282, IMG submission 203693) | Sediment microbial communities from Yellowstone Lake, YNP, Wyoming, USA - YL17G07_20 | ecosystem: Environmental > Aquatic > Freshwater > Lake > Sediment | place: USA: Wyoming | collected... | reverse complement strand
TGCTATATGAAATTTCGGGGAAAGGAGAAATGGATCACATCGCTCCTTTTCACTGCAGGAGCCTGGGGCGCCTTCTATGGGCTTTTCGTAAAATTCTGTGACATCCCGTTCATGGAAGGATGGATTCAACAAGGGTTAAGGGTGCTCAGAATTTTGTAGAAGATGGCAAAGATATCCGTTCAGGATATCGAGTTGATTCATAGTTATTTACTATTGGTTTTTGTGAATTCCAGCAAGCCAGTTAGGAAAGGAGGACCTTCGTTATGCGGAAATATGTCGACATGAGGGGTCATCTAAGAAATCTGGAAAGTAGAGGGTTACTCAAAAAGGTAGACAGGGTCATGAACAAGGACACAGAGATTCATCCTCTGGTGAGGTGGCAATACCGTGGAGGATTGGACGACTCCCAGAGGATGGGGTTCTTGTTTGAGAATGTCGTGGACTCCAAAGGCCGAAAGTATGATTACCCGGTCGCTGTAGGAGTCATGGCAGGTTCGAAAAGAATCTATGCGGTCGGACTGGGATGCAAAGTGGAGGACATCATTGAAAAGTGGCAATACGCGCTCGAACATCCCATCGCTCCTGTCATGGTGAAAACCGGTCGCGTCCACGAGGTGGTCATGACCGGAGACGATCTGACGAGGGCGGGCGGCGGGTTGGGGAAGTTTCCCATTCCTATCTCGACGCCAGGGTTTGACAATGCGCCCTACACGACCTGCTCCAATTGGATCACCAAGGATCCAGAGACGGGCATTGCCAACATCGGTAATTACCGGGGCCACGTGAAGGCATCGAACCGAATCGGAATTTTCCCCTCGGCTCTCGGACAGGACGTTTACATCCACTGGCAAAAATGCAAAGCGAGGGGCATTCCCCTTGAGGCGGCCCTCGTGATCGGACCTCCTCCGGTGGTCTCCTATGCAGCTGTGGAAAAGGTTCCTTACGGGATGGATGAGATGGGACTTGCGGGGGGACTGGCCGGGGAGCCAATTGAAGTGGTGAGATGCAAGACCGTTGACCTTGTGGTTCCAGCTGACACCGAGCTGGTTATTGAAGGGAAGATCTCAACGGAGTATCTTGAGCCTGAAGGCCCCTTCGGGGAGTCTCACGGGTATATGCACCCCAGGCAGACGAACCCGTACATGGACGTCACTGCCATTACACACCGGAAGGACATGATTTATGTGGCTTGGATTAGTCAGGTCACGCCAAGTGAAAGTAGCATCATCAAGCAGATGGGTTACGAAGCAGGTTACCTGAACTTCCTGAAGAAAGAGTGCCGAGTGAAGAGTGTCACCCGTGTCTCGATGCATGAACCCCTAACCAACCTGAGGAAACTGATCCTCATCCAGATGAAGGACCCGTCAGAATCCGAAATCTGGCGTGCCCTTCGTGCCGCAGCCAGTCGTCATCAAGGCGTAGGGAAGATTGTGATAGCCGTGGATCAAGACATTGATCCTGAGAATATGGACGCCGTGTGGTGGGCGATCTGTTACCGATCCAAACCCCATCTCGATATGGAAATTTTGAAACACCTGGAAAAGGGACATGCTCCTCCATTTTACTACTCAGCCGAGGGACACGATGCCGTGGCCTATGGGGAAAAAGCCAATGATTCTTCCCTCCTCATTAACGCCGTGCTCAAGGAGCCTTTCCCCCCTGTCTCTCTTCCGAAAAAGGAGTACATGGAAAAGGCCCTGGAGATCTGGAACGAATTGGGCATGCCTGAGGTCAAACCCAAGAGTCCGTGGTTTGGTTACTCTCTGGGACAATGGGACAGAGAGCTGGAGGAAGAAGCAGAGCTCGCCGTGAAAGGGGAATACTACAAGACCGGGGACAAACTGAAAACGAGGCGGGTGAAGGCGTGATTCGGGAAGGGAATCGCACGTCATGCCTGAGAGCACTGAGTCTGTGAGAGGGTTGCTGAAAAAGTCACTCTTCGCTGCTCAACATCTTTTTTCGACCATTCTAAAGCTCGCTCCACTGCAAATTCAAAACTCGCCTTCCAGGCTCAGACATTGAATTTGCGGTCGTTTCGCTCCGCTAAGAATGGTTCCCGAAAAAAGCTGAATTCGCGCTTCAGAGTGACATTTTTCATTTCCGAGCAGATTGCCACCTTAAAGGGAGGAAGATATGTCCAAGCCTTACAGAGATCTGAGAGAATGGTTGCAAGGCGTCGAAGCGTTGGGGGAGTTGAAAAAAATCGAAGGGGCCGATTGGAACCTCGAAATGGGGGCCATCACCGAACTTGTGGGCAGGGAAGGCAAGTATCCGCCGCCGGCCATCCTTTTCGACTCCGTGCCAGGTTATCCGAAGGGATTCAGGACCCTCTTTGGAACAACAGGGTCTGTTCAGCGGATGGCCTTGACTTTGGGTTTGTCAGATGTGAGGTCGGGTACGGACCTGGTCAAGGCCTACCGCGAGAAATCAAGAAACCTGAAACCGATTCCTCCAAGAGGGGTCGACACAGGCCCCATCTTTGAGAATATTCAATCGGGGAAAGATATCGACCTCCTCAAGTTCCCTGTTCCTTTCATGCACGAAAAGGATGGGGGAAGGTACATCGGGACCAACTGCCTGGTCATTACCCAACATCCGGATGAGGGATGGGTGAACCTGGGAACCTATCGGATCATGCTCCAAGGCAAAGACCATACTTCCTTCTATATCTCACCAGGGAAACATGGACGCATTCACCGGGACATCTGTTTTGAAAGAAAACAGCCTTGTCCTGTGGCAGTCTCGGTGGGTCATGATCCCCTTCTCTTTCTTGCTGCAGGCAATGAAGTCCAGTACGGACTCTGTGAGTACGATTACGCCGGAGGCTTTAAGGGTGAGCCGATCGAGATCGTCAAGGGGAAATACACAGGCCTTCCCATTCCCGCAAGGGCTGAAATCGCTTTTGAGGGAGAGGCTACTTGGGACGATCGAAAGAAGGAAGGCCCCTTTGGTGAGTGGACAGGGTATTACGCAAGCGCAGACCGGGAGGAGCCGGTCATCCGTGTGAAGACGGTTTACCACCGGAACGACCCCATCTTGACCTGTTCGCGGCCGAGCCGTCCTCCTTCCGACTACTCTTTTAGCAAGGGAGTGGTCAAGTCGGCCATGATCTGGGAAGAGCTTGAGAAGTGTGGCGTTCCCAATGTGAAAGGGGTCTGGTGCCATGAAGCAGGCGGTGGCCGGCTTTTCAACGTTGTCTCAATTAAACAGGCCTACCCAGGGCATTCGCGACAGGCTGGACTCATCACGTCTCAGACCCACGCGGGCGGATACCTGAACCGCTTCGTCATTGTGGTCGATGACGATATTGATCCGTCCAACCTCTTCGATGTGGTTTGGGCGATGTCCACCCGGTGCGATGCTGCCGAAGACATTGAGATCATCCGGAAATGCTGGAGCGGGCCTCTCGACCCGGTCATCCCCAAAGGCAAGAAGGGGTACAATTCGAGGGCTGTGATTGACGCCTGTCGTCCTTATGACTGGAAAGATGATTTCCCGGCGGTTGCCGAATCAAGTAACGAGCTTAGAGATCAAACCTATAAGAAATGGAAGAATGTGTTGGGGATAGGGTAATCATTGCCCATGTCGGTTGGGTGACTGCGTACGGAGGGAGGAACAATTCATGAAGGAACCGTTGAAATCAAAACTTGTAAAAGCGCACCGGATCCTCCACATGGAGGGATTGGCTGAGGATACATCCCGAGGTCACGTCACCCTTAGGGATGAGAAGGACCGAATCTATGTCAAGCGCTGGGGCATCGGATTTGAAGAAGTGACGGCCCGAGACCTCTTGTGCTTTGATATGGAGGGGAAGCTTCTGGAGGGAAAAGGGAGGCTCCATTCCGAACTTCCCATTCATACGGAGATTTATCGCAGAAGAAAAGACATTGTCTCAGTCATCCACGTGCATCCTTTCCATTGTGTCCTGTTGTCCTCGATCTTTGATGGGACCCTTAAGATTGTGGGCCATAGCGGAATGCATTTTGGAAGAGGGATTCCTTTTTATGACTCTCTGGATCTCGTCCGGACGAAGGAACAGGGGATCGCTCTCGCGGAAGTGATGGGAGATCAGCCTTTCGTCCTCATGAAGAATCACGGGATCGTGACAGCGGGAAGGTCTCTGGAGGAAGCGGTCATCCTGGCAATTGATTTTGAAGCGGCGGCCCAAGAACATCTCATGATCTCCCATTTCCAGAATGTGAGGCAAGTCCCTGTCGAGATCGCAGAGAAGATGGCTGCCAAGCTGTTCATTCCCGAGCAGCTACAAATGATGTGGAACTATTACTGCCGAAAGGTCGAGAGACAAAGGAAAAGCGGAAAGAGATCTTAGCGGAGAGGCCATTCACAATCTCTCTCCGGAAGTAACAGTTAGATCACAAGAATAGGAAGTCAAGTTCGAGGGAGGTTTTCCCATGGCAGAAGAAAAGAAGATCGGTGACACCAAGGAGAAGGAGTTCGAAGATGTCGATTTCGGAATGGTCTACAAGAAAGAGCGCCTCTTCTATCGCGCCCTGTCCGGGTACACCTACAGTCTGAGGGAAGAACTTCGGCGCCTCAGAAAAGTTCCCCGGGTGATCAAGGGGAAAAGTCTCACCATGAAAAAGGGACCCCAGTACTTCAATATCGATATCATCACACCCAAGGAGAAGATCACCCAGGTTCTCTATGCCCACTATGTCGTGCTCGCTCCAGGAGGAAAGTCGCATAATCATGGCCACATGAACGAGGCCATCTTTTACATCCTGGATGGCAAAGGCTATGACGTTCACGACGGGGTTCGTTACGATTGGGAAGCAGGAGATATCGTCGTTGTGGAGAATGCCTGCGTCCACCAGCATTTCAATGCGGATCCTGATCGGCCTGCCCGGGCCATTATCATCAAGGCCAAGCCCCTCTATCTTTTTATGAACCTGATCATGCAGGAAGTGGTCGAGGACAATCCCAAAGATCCAGTCCCGGGGCACGAGGATTTCAAGGCGACCTATTACCCTGAATAATCCTTTCGGAAGCGGAGGATGAAGAATGAAATTATATGAGGAGTCAAAAAAGGCGAACATCAAGAAAGCTGAGGCGAATTATTACGAAGAGAAACTGAGAGAGACCGATGAGCGGATAGAAAAGAACAAAAAGCGGAAAAAGATCCTTAAACCTAAAGACATGCCCTGGGAGAATTCAAGGCAGGGTATCATCAAGCATCTCTTCAATGAGAAGATGGACGTCCAGGTGGAAGCGATCGATTCCTATATGCAATTTATTCCCCCGGGTAGCCGCTCGGGCAAACACCGTCACATGTCAGAGGAGTATATCTTCGTCCTCGAGGGAAGAGGGTATGATCTTCACTGGGATGTGGATTTTGAAGTGAGCGACAAGTATCACTGGAAGGTTGACGAAACACCGAGCCGCTGGGAGTGGGAGATGGGGGACTCGATCTATATTCCGCCGAATACGGTCCATCAGCATTTCAACGCCGATTCTGGAAGCCCGGTGCGGTTCATTTCAGCGACGAGCCGAATGGTAAAATATATCGGCTTTGACGATCTTGAACAGATCGAGGATGCTCCAGAGTATCAGCACCCTCAGAAGAAGAAACCTCGGACAAAGAAGGGCGAGAAGAAGAAACCCCAACAGAAGAGGCGGTAATCCTGATTCCTGGCACGACCCGCGGAGATCAGGAATGACTTCCTTTGAATAAAAGCCTTTTGTAGGAGATCGTATGGCAAAAGACCTTAGACATTTTCTGAATATGATTGAACGGAAGTATCCAGACCTTCTGATGAAGGTGACAGAGCAGGTGAATCCGAACCGTTTTGAGATTTCCGCATTCCTTGACCTGGTTGAGAGGAAAAACCTTGAAAAGGTCATTCTTTTCGAAAAGGCATTGAGCGCCGATGAGACACGCTCGACCCCCTTTGTGTCGAATATCTTTTTCTCCCGGGGAATCTGCGCCCTGGCTCTCGATCTTGAGCGGGGCAATGATCGGATGGGTTTGGTGGAGGAGTTTGCTCGGAGGGAAGAGAGGCCGGGACAGATCGAGAAGATTCAACAGTCCAAGGCCCCATGCAAAGAAGTGATCTGGGAGAAGGACGCAGCGAACCTTCAAAAACTTCCGATTCCCATGTTTCACAGCAAGGACGCGGGCCCTTATTTCACCATGACCTGTGCCATGAAGGCTCTGGATGGGGATTTCTATGACATCACCTTCAATAAGAACTGGGTCAAGAGCGCTACCCGGATGAGCGTTTCAGCCCATGCACACCACCACCTGGAAGGTATTTTCAGCCAGTATGAAGCGAAAAACATGAGAGCTCCATTGATCGTTGTGCTGGGACATCACCCCGCTTTCTATCTCTCCTCGTGTTGCCTCACTTCTTTTGGAAACAATGACTACCTGACCGCTTCTTCCTTCTTGGGGGAACCTCTTCGGCTGACACCTTCCCACACTTGGGGTGACCGATTCCTCGTTCCCGCCGATGCGGAGATCATTGTCGAGGCAGAAGTGCTTCCGGAGGTCCGTGAAAAGCAGAACCCCTTTGGTGAGATTGCGGGCTATTACCAACCTGAAATGATGGTGCCCGTAGCAGAAGTAACCGCCATCACGATGAAGAAAGATCCGATCACTCAAGGGATCTTTCCGGGCCGGTCAGAGCACTGGAACCTTGGAGGCATCCCCAAGGAGGGGAGTGTGTATAGCGTCATTAAGCGAAATATCCCGAGGATCAAAGCGATTCACCTGCCTCCCTCGGGATGTGGTCGTTTCTCCTGCACCCTTTCAATTAAGAAAGAGTTCGAGAACGAGCCGCGGAGGGCTGCCATGGCGGCCTTCACCGAGATGCCCAATCTGAAACTTGCCATCGTAGTCGACGAGGACGTGGATGTTTATAATGAACGGGAAGTGCAGTGGGCCATGGTCACACGGACTCACTGGGACAAAGACATCGAAATGATCCGCAAGGTTCAGAGTTTTCGGGGATGGTTAGGCGATGCGGTCGTCATCATTGACGCGACCCGACCCAAGGGCGTGGATTTTCCAGAAAAGAATGAGATTCCGCCTGACGCGATCGTGAGCGCAGAAAAGAGATGGAAACTCTGAACACCGTTAGAACCATCCAGGAGAGGCCATGAAAGCGAAAATCTTCCTGGTCGAGTCCTGCTTTGGGATCGCTCTTTCAGGGGAGGCTATTCCATGAAACCTAAATTTCTCTATGAAGACTTGCGAGGTTGGATTGACGAGGCTCGTAAGCTGGGCGAAGTAAGGGATGTGGAAGGAGCAACCTGGCAGGAAGAGATTGGTATGGCTACAGAGCTTCTCCACCACTCCGACCCAGCCCCTGCGGCTCTCTTCGACAAGATTCCAGATTACCCTGCAGGCCACAGAGTTCTGACGAACTTCTTCGGCGGTAAACGGATGAACATGACCTTAGGGTTTCCATTGGAGCTTTCCCGTGTCGAGCTCTCGAATGCCTTCAATAAAGTCTTTTCCGAAGCGAAGCCTATTTCCTGTGAGTTCGTCAAGAACGGTCCTGTTCTCGAAAATGTCCAGATTGGAGACAAGGTCAACGTCCTCTCTTTCCCTACACCTCTGTGGCATGAGAGCGATGGAGGCCGATATATCGGGACGGGCAGCTACGATATCACCATGGACCCCGACGAAGGATGGGTCAACGTTGGGACCTACCGCGTGATGGTTCATGACGAGAAGAGTGTGGGATTCTACATCTCCCCAGGAAAACACGGTCGCGTCCATCGAGACAAATACATGGCTCGCAAGCAACCCATGCCAGTGGCTGTTGTGGTGGGCAACGATCCTTTCCTCTTCCTCTTGGCCTGTAATGAAATGCCTTATGGCATCAGTGAATACGACTATGCCGGAGGTTTTCGGGGAAAACCCTATCCGGTCATCCGTGGAGAGGTGACAGGCCTTCCCATTCCTGCTCATGCAGAGATCGTGCTTGAGGGCTTTGTTGACCCGAACAAGCGACGGCGAGAGGGTCCTTTTGGCGAATGGACAGGTTACTACGCGAGTGACGTGAGGGATGAGCCAGTTTTGGATGTGAAGGCAATCTATTACCGCAACAACCCGATCATTTTGGGATGCCCTCCGAATCGGCCGCCTGATGAGCTGGGCAGATACCGGTCAGTCATTCGATCAGGTCTACTCAAAGAACAGATCGAGAAAGCAGGGGTCTCCGGAATCAAAGCGGTGTGGGCTCATGAGGTTGGAGGCTCACGGTTGCTCCTGGCCATTGCCATGGAACAGAGGTACGGAGGCCACGCCACGCAGGTGGGTCATGTGGCGTCGCAGTGTCATGTCGGGGCCTATGCAGGGAGATACGTGATCGTTGTGGATGATGACATCGATGTGTCAAGCCTCGAGGAAGTCATGTGGGCTGTTGTAACGCGTTCGGATCCTGCCACATCGATTGATATCATTCACAACGCGTGGTCAACGGCACTGGACCCCCGCATTCCTCCAGAGGAAAAAGTCAAAGGGAAACTGACCAACTCTCGGGCGATCATCGATGCCACTCGACCTTATGAGTGGCTGGGCCAGTTTCCAAAGGTCAATGCGCCGAGCCCAGAGATGGCCCGGAAGGCCCGGGAGAAGTTCTCCTATCTTCTGGAAGGTTTTGGCAAGAAGACGTGAGAGGCAAAGGGGGAAGATTGAAGTAACGGAATAATGGAATGATGGACGTAAAGAGGAAGAGAAATCCTTTTGTCGACATTTCATTTTTGATCTTCGCCGCTTTAGCGGTGGTAGATGGTGGAGTTTGCTATTTCCGGGGGAAAGACGTCTTTTGCGTGGGGGTTAATAGTTCTTTATCCCTGTTCGTGGATATTGCTCCGAGATTGAGTGCCGCTCTGGCTCTGGGAGTGTGAAGAACGGGTTTGAAGAAAAAAGCTTGACTTAAAAAATTCTTCTGATAATATGTATAACATTTTTGGACCTGTGATATCTTTGGGTAATAGAAAAGAAGGGAGGGTGTGATGAGGCCGGAAGAAGAGACTGAGAAAGAGCAGGCGGGCGAAGAGAAATGGGACCGTTGGCAGAAGGATCGGACCTTTGTCCGGGCGGTGGTGGGCAAGTATGGGGAGATCTACAAGGATCTTTTGAAACAGCCTCGGGTCTATAAAAGTAAGGAAATGAATTGGAAGGGAGGGCCCTCTAAGTGGGGGAAGAATGTGATCAACCCCCAAAAAACGATGGTCACCCAGGCCGTTGAGACACACATCGACGTATTGACCCCAAGCAGTCACGGGCAAAAACATGGCCACATGAACAGCGCCGTGTTCTATATTCTGGAAGGAAACGGCTATGATGTTCATGACGGGGTGAAGTATCCTTGGCAGGCGGGAGATATCTGCATCGTAGAAAACATGTGCGTCCACCAGCATTTCAATTCGGATCCGAAAAAACCGGCCCGTTACGTAATCTTCAAGGCCAAACCCACGTTTATCTTCTTCCATCTCGTGTTTCAAAGAACAGTCGAGTATCCTCCAAAGGATCCAGTTCCAGGGTTCGAACATTTCCACCCTGAACCGTGATGAAATAACGACGCAGATGGGCATTTTTCACCAGTCTGACAAGAAAGGAGTGGCAATATGCCCTACGAGGAAAAAGACCAATTTTACGAAGGCACTCTTGAATCGGATTTCTATAAGAAAGCCCTCGAGCGTTCAAAGAAATTCAGAGAAGAATATCAGAAGAAGAAAAGAAGTATCAGTCCGGAGGAGATGCCCTGGGAAAATTCGCCCCAAGGAAAGATCAAACACGTGGTGAACGAAGAGATCGATACCGTGGAATGCTGTCTCGACATGTATATCCAGGAAATACCCCCTGGGTCCCATTCTGGGAAACATCGGCACATGGCAGAAGAGGTTTTCTTCGTTCTCGAAGGGAAGGGTTACGATCTCCACTGGGACGCCTATTTTGAACTTGACAAGAAATACAACTGGGATTGGGAGAAAGAACCCAAGAAGTACGAGTGGGAGGAGACCGATTTCGTTTATATTCCACCTTACACCACGCACCAGCATTTCAACGCCGATCCCTTGAAGCCTACGCGTTTCATTACAGCCACGAGCCGTCTCGTCAAGGCTCTAGGCTTTGACTGGTGGGAGCAGGTGGAGAACGCGCCTGAGTATAAAGAAAAGAAAAAGAAATAGAAATATAGAAAAGTGATGTTCCCTGGAGGTCTCATTCAGTCTTTGTGGCAGCAGAGTTAAGTCCAAATCATTCAAAGGAGGAGAAGAAATGAAAGCGCAAAAACTTATTGGTTTAGCGTTGGCCGTTCTCATGATCGGTGCTTTTGCTGCAACGGTTCAGGCAGCCCCAACTCAGGAAGATCTTGACTTCTACAAGGGGAAACTCGTGACCTATATCGTCGCCACCAAGCCAGGGGGTGGATATGACGCTTATGGCAGGCTGGTAGGAAGGTATTTGCAGAAATACCTCCCAGGTTCGACGGTCATCATCAAAAACGTCCCGGGAGCAGGACATATCATTGGGGCAAATGAAGTCTATTTGTCCAAGCCGGACGGCCTGATCATTGGCACGTTCAACACGGGTTTAATCTATTCGCAGATTGTGGGCCAGGAAGGAATCAAATTCGATTTAACTAAATATAGCTGGATCGGCAAAGCCAGTTCTGAGACCCGAGTTATCCTTGCGGGTAATAAGACTACATATCAGACAATAAAAGATGTCCTGGATAGCAAAGACGAGATCAAGGTGCCAGCTTCAGGAGTGGGGAGTCAGGATTTCAATGAGACCTCGGTTCTGGCGATTGCACTTCCCGCTAAATTCAAGCCGATCCCTGGCTACGGAGGCAATGAGGGTGAAATGGCAATCCTTCGTGGTGAGTGCCAAGTGATTATAGGCTCCTATACGGGCCTCATGGGTTTCATTAAGTCCAAAGAGTGCCGGGTCCTCCTGCAGTTTGGGAGCGAACACAAGATACCGGCGTTAGCTAATGTGCCCCACATATCGGAACTGAGTGTTTCTCCAAGAGGGAAATCTTTGATCAACCTTGTTAACAATATTGACATGATAGGTCGCCTCACAGCAGCACCTCCTGGCGTTCCCGCGGGCAGACTCGAAGTGCTCAGGGACGCTTATAAGAAAGCCGTGACCGACCCAGAAATCCTTCAGGAAGGGGCAAAGTTGGGGTTGGAATTTGATCCTGCCTATGGTGACGATGTGCAAAAGATGATTAGGGAAGCTATTAATCAGCCTGAAGACAATCTGAAATTATTGAAGGAGATTATCAAAATAGAGTAGAACATGGCCCTTGCTTGGACATCCTTCTCACTCCTATTCTGATTCTCTTACCGAAGGTGAGTTAGGATCAGGATGGGCAAGGGGATTACAGGAGGACATGCTATGTCTCTCTGGGATGGAATATGGGGCGGCCTCGCTGCGGCGACGAGCTGGCCGGCTTGCGCGCTCATGCTCTTGACGATTCCGATAGGCCTCGTCATCGGTATTATTCCGGGGATGGGGGGCAACATGGGGCTTGCACTCCTTATTCCCTTTACCTTCGGGATGCAACCGATCGCGGGATTTGCTTTTTTGCTAGGAATGCATGCGGTGGTCCACACAGGCGGATCAATTCCTGCTATTTTATTTGACACGCCGGGAACGGGTCCGAATGCAGCGACCTGCATTGAGGGATTCCCCATGGCCCAGAAAGGCGAAGCTGGAAGGGCACTGGGAGCGGCTCTGACCTCCTCCATGCTTGGCGGAGTTCTCGGAGCCATTTTTATGGCCATGATCATTCCCGTTCTAAGACCGCTCGTCCTCGCTTTTGGACCGCCGGAATTCTTCATGATGGCCATCATGGGACTGGCTTTTATCTCCCTCATGGCCGGTGAATCCCTGCTGAAGGGGCTCATGGCAGGTGGTATGGGCCTCATCATCTCCTTTGTGGGTATGGACCCCCAGACAGGCGTGGTCCGATTTTCCTACGGCATGCTCGGTCTAATGGACGGAATCAATATCGTTACGGTTGTGGTTGGCCTCTTTGCCCTCGCCGAGGTCATCGACATGGGGGTCAAAGGGGGAGCCATCGCCCACACCGAATCGGCAGATGTCAAAGGAACAGGAGTGATGCAGGGGATCAAGGACTGCTTCACCTACTGGTGGCTCCTTTTACGATGCAGCATTATCGGCAACATTATTGGGATCATCCCCGGCCTGGGCGGCGATGCGGCCGCCTTTATCTGCTACGGCCATGCCGTGCAAACGACCAAACAGAGGGACCAATTCGGCAAAGGATGTGTTGAGGGTGTGATCGCCACGGACAGCGCCCATAACTCGAAAGAAGGGGGGGCTCTCATCCCGACGCTGGCCTTCGGGGTTCCAGGGAGCTCGGGTATGGCGATCCTCCTCGGGGCCTTCATGATTCTCGGCGTTTCGCCCGGGCGGGAAATGTTCACAAAACACCTTGACCTTGTCTTCAGCATGGTCTGGGTACTTGTGTTTGCCAATATCATTGCAGTCATGCTTTGCCTCCCCTTTGCAGGGAAGATGGCCAAGATCACCTTCATCCGGACCTCCGTCATGATCCCCTTCATCTTGGTTTGCGGCATCCTGGGAAGCTATCTCACCACCTCTAAGATAGGGGATATCCTCATCACAGTCATTTTCGGTGGGGTCGGTTATGCGATGAAGAAGTTTGATTATGCTCGTGGCCCGCTCATTCTCGGAATTGTACTCGGGAGGATTGCAGAAAATGCCCTCCACGTCTCTTTGAACCTCTATGGGCTTATGTTTCTGTTCCGTCCCATCACGCTCATTCTCTTGATCATCACGCTGGCCACCGTTTTATTTCCAGTCTACAAAGACAGGGTAAAGAAGAGGACTGCTCGAGGAGGGATAGGATGAAACTTCAAGGCAAACACTACTTCGACATATTCTGGATCCTCTTTTTTGGGGGGATCATGATCACGGCCTTTGGTTACCGATACAAAGCCCGCCTTATCCCGATGGTTGTGACCCTTCCCTGCCTTGCTTTTGCTATCTATCGGTTCATTGTGGATTTGAGGGGTAAAGAGGAGGAGGGTGCTACCGGAGAAGACATACTCTTACAGGGCATTAAGGAGAAGGTAGAAGGAGTTTCATTGGGGTTCAAGCAAAAATCCAGGATGAAACTGACTGCGGCAGAAAAAAGACGACGTTTGCTTGATATCAGTCTCTGGATCTTGATCTTCCTTGGCTTGATTTTTACGGTGGGGTTCCTCTACGCCATTCCCATCTTCACAGTTGCCTATATGCGCATCAAACGGGAGAGCTGGGTTTTGTCGGTCTTATGTGCTGCAGGTCTCTGGGTGGGTGTCTATCTGGCCTTCGTCGTTGGCACTAGAAGTTATCTCTACGAAGGTCTTGTTATCCCGCTCTTAAGAAACCAATAGAATCGGATCACTGATTGAGATTGTTCAGGGGGCCGTCCAAACCCGGCCCCCGCGGCGCTCCTGCCCGTCCGCCTGCGCAAAGCGGGCCAAGTCCTTGAGCTTGATATGCACTTGATTTGTAAGCGCACCCACCCTTCGGAGAAATCCTATGACCCTCTTTTTGAACAATGATGATGTCAAACAGCTCCTGACCATGGAGATGACTCTGGAGGCGCTGGAGAAATCCTACACTCAGATGATTCATGGAGTGGCAGTCTGCCGGCCCCGAATCGACCTCCAGATTCCCACCTCCGATCCTCAAAGAATCTATCAGTGGGGAACGATGGAAGGCGGGTCGTCCTCGGAATATTTTGCCATTCGCATGAAATCCGATGTCCTTTACGAGCAGGAGTATCAAGAGACCCGTACGCTGGAAAAGTATTGTGTCCAACCAGGAACATTCTGTGGCCTGATTTTCCTGTTCAGGGTGGATAACGGCGAACCCTTAGCCCTGCTTAACGATGGTTATCTCCAACACATGCGTGTAGGTGCGGATTCTGCGTTGGGCGTGAAGTACATGGCCAGAGACGACGCGGAAGTAGTTGGGATGTTTGGATCGGGAGGCATGGCGCGGTCTCACATCGATTCGATCCGGCTCGTGAGAAAGATCAGGAAAATTCAGGTCTACAGCCCTACAAAATCTCACTGCGAAGCCTATGCACATGAGATAGAAAAGAAGTACGGGATCGAGACGGTAGCACTCGACGATCCTTTGAAGGTTTACAAAGGGACCCACATCCTTGCTGGTTGTACAGACGCAAATGTCCCCATTATTTTTGCCAAACACGTTGAGAAAGGGACACACATCATCTCCGTGGGTGGAAGGCCTGATGAGGAAACCTTTCAAAAGATAGATCGATTCTTGAGGCTTGGAAATGCAACTGCTCCTGTGGGGCAGCTGGAAGTCCAGGATGAGTTTTTAACGTACGCAGCGCCCAAAATCTCTCCTCATCAGATAAAGAGGCCCCACACATTTAGCAAGGGAACAGTCCGTCTCGTCCCGGAGGATCGAGTGATTCACCTGAAGGACATCCTCGAAGGCAGGGCAGGTCGCACCTCTCCCGAGGACATCACGTACTCCGAAAGAGGCAGTCTTCAGGGAGCCCAGTTTCACGCCTTGGCAGGACGGGTCTATGAGCTCGCAAAAGAAAGGGGATTAGGGAAAGAGATTCCCACGGAGTGGTTCTTACAGAACATCAGAGACTGAAGAAACAGGAAAGAATAAAATACCGAAAGAATGGAGTACTGGAGTGATGGAATGATGAAGTAACGGAGTGATGGAGTAATGGAATAATGGAAGAGTGAAAGAGTGAAATATTGGAATAGTGGAGAAATGGAGTCATGACTAACCCAATACTCCATTACTCCGGTACTCCGTGAATTTATTATTTTTCGGGGAGGTTGCGATGACATTGATTCTGAACAATGACGAGATTGATCAGATTTTGAACATGAAACTCTGTCTGAACATTCTGGAGGATCTATACCGAGAGTATGGTAGCGGCAGAACCGTGGATATTCCTCGATGCGATGCAGTGGTCCCTTCGAAGCTTCCGGACCACGTGTATGGCTTGAAGACGATGAGTGGGTGTGTCCCCTATTGTGGGAAGGCGGCCATTCGGCTAAATTCGGACACCATCTATCACCCCACGATTGATGGAATTCAGAGAAGAGTGAAGGCCCCCGCAGCTTCTGGGCAGAAATGGGTTGGCATGGTTCTTCTTTTCGATATTGCGAATGGAGAACCCGTAGCCATCTTTCCTGACGGCATGATCCAGAGGATGAGAGTAGGGGCTACGAATGGGCTTGCTGCCAAGTATCTTTCAAGAGACGATTCGAAAATCTTAGCGTTGATCGGTTCAGGCTGGCAGGCAAGCGGCCAGATCATGGCGTTTTGTCAGGTGAGGAAGCTTGAGGAGGTACGTGTCTATAGCCCGAATGCCGAACACAGGCAGTCGTTCTGTGAAGAGATGGAGCCTCAAGTCAAGGTTAAGATGATTCCTGTCGCGTCAGCGGATGAAGCTGTTCGGGGGGCTGACATTATTGCTGCGGGCACGAGTTCCATGGTTCCTGTCCTAAAGAAAGAGTGGCTTCAACCGGGAATCCACGTGAGCGCGATCAAAAAGCAGGAGATCAGTTGGGAGGTCATCTCAGGATGTGATCTCTTCTTTCTCCACACGAACCGAATATTCACACAGACCAACTATTTCATGGAGAGCGACAAGGAGTCAAACCCAGAAGTGAAAGAAGGGTGGTGGTCTGTAAGACAGGAAGAGATGCTGGTTAAGAGGGTATTTCCAGACATGGGTGACATTCTGACAGGAAAGGCTCCAAGGAGAACCAAAGCAGATCAGATTACGGGTTTCCTGAACAACGTAGGATTGGGGATTCAATTTGCGGCCGTCGGGGCAAGAGTGTATGAGATCGCCATGGAAAAGGGATTGGGCCGCACCATTCCCACAGACTGGTTTCTTCAGACCGTCCATCCTTAAGCCTGTCGTTGACCGGCAAGTGCCCCGTAAACCCCGCCCTTGGGGGCGGGGTCAAGGGGCACACTATAGAAGGAAGCTACCTTACCGGGAAGCCGCGCCCTTTAGGGCGTGGAGCTTCATTCCGTTTCGGGTGTCACGGTTGATCGGTGAGAGGAAATGTCATGAGCGAAGGGAACCGCGTTGAGGAAATCCGATCCTATTGCGCTCAATGCCAATCTTTCTGTCCGATCATCTGCCGTGTTGAAAATGGCAAACTCGTTAAAATCACCCCTGATCGAGACCATCCTCACGCCACACCTCTCTGTCCCAAGGGCCTCGCTGGTCCGGAATTGGTGTCTGATTCCCAAAGGCTGAAATACCCGCTCAAAAGAACCCGTCCCAAAGGAGATCCAGATCCTGGATGGCAAAGGATTTCTTGGAACGAGGCCATGGAGACCATTGCTCGAAAATTGATCGAGATCAGGAAAGTGTACGGCGGTCATGTGGTCGTGTTCAATCGGCCAGGTCCTGGAGGGTCTCCGGCAAGGGATTACGCAGAGTGGGTCATCCGGCTCGCCTATGCATTCGGTTCACCCAACAATTTGGCCACGGGTCATGTGTGCCAATGGCACAGAGACACAGGGTCCAAATACACCTATGGTGACGAGAACGTTCCGGAGGCTGATTACGAGAACACCGCTCTTCTTCTGATCTGGGGCCACAATCCTTACACGAGCGTCCGCTGCAATGTGCGTGACATCCACCTGGCGAGAAAGAAAGGAGCAACGTTGGTTGTCATTGACCCGCGTCGGACGGAGTTAGCTGAAAAGGCTGACCTTTGGCTCCAGGTCCGGCCAGGGACCGACGGTGCCCTTATCCTTGGGTTGATTCATCTCTTGGTCAAACAGGGGACGTATGACGACGAGTTTGTTAGGAACTGGACCAATGCTCCTTTCCTTGTGCGCGAGGATAGCGGAGATCTCCTCCGCTCTGCGCATCTTGAAATGAAACTTGAGAGTCCGAGTCATTTCCTCTGGAATAAGGACACAAACAAGCTGGTCGCTTACGATCCATCTCTTGTCTCCGCTACAGCGAAGTTCGAGCCTGCCCTTAAAGGGGAATTTGCAGTTCAATTCCCGGGAGGAAAAGAGATCCACGTCAAGCCCGTCTTCGAGCATCTGTGCGATCTGGTGGCTCCTTACGTTCCCGAAAAAGTTGAGTCCATCACGGGTGTTCCGACAGCAAAGATTCGAACCCTCAGCGATTACCTAGGAAAGATCAAACCCGCAAGCTATTACACTTACAACGGGTTGGAACAGCATACCAATGCGATGCAAACGAACAGGGGGTTATGCATTCTCTATGCGTTGACAGGCAACCTAGATCGTCCTGGTGGAAATGTTTTCTTCCCACCCCTTCCCGGCGTAAAAAAGCGCGATACGGCACTTCTCTCTCCGGACCTCCACCGCAAACGGCTTGCTTATGACAGACGGCCGTTGGGGCCTGCTGGCATTCCTGGTTCATCCATTCAGGCCTACGAGGTCTTCGAATCCATCCTCACAGGCGATCCGTATCGGGTTAAGGCGTTGGTCGCTTTTGGTGGGAACATCCTAACGGCGAACAGCCATAGCCTTCGCGGTCGCGAGGCATTGGCGCAACTCGATTTTTATGTTCAAACAGAACTGTTCATGACGCCGTCAGCAGAGCTTGCAGATATTGTACTCCCTGCCGCAACGTTCTACGAATCGTTTCATGTGAGACTCGGATTCCCAAATCTCCTTTCCTCTCGTCGATGGATTCAGTATCGTCCGAAAGCCATCCCACCCCTGTACGAAACGCGATCCGACATGGAAATCCTCTTTGATCTAGCCTGTCGGCTGGGCCTCGGAGGCCACTTTTGGGATGGAGATATCGAAAAGGCTTTCAATAACCAGTTAAAGCCCCTTAGGCTAACCATCGATGATCTGAAAAGATCTCCTTGTGGAGTAGGCATCGATTTACCCATGGTTTATGAAAAGTATCGCCAGAGTGATTCACCGAATGGAACTCCGAGAGGGTTTAAGACCTCTTCGCGAAAGATCGAGATCTTCTCCCAGCCCTTCAAGGATTATGGGTATGATCCCCTTCCTGTTTATCGGGAACCCATGGTCAGTCCTGAAAGTCGTCGGGATCTTTTGGAGAAATATCCTTTCATTTTGACTTGCTCGAAGCTTCTTCCCTTCTGTCACGGCCAACATCGGTCTATCCCTTCATTGAGAAAAATAGTTCCCCATCCCTTTGTGGAAATACATCCAGAAACGGCTAGGGAATTAGGAATCCAGGAAGGCGAATGGGTGTCCCTGGAGACCCCCGAGGGTAAAATCAGGGTCGCAGCCAAATTGACAGATCGGGTTAGTCCACGAACGGTCTGTTTCCAACACGGGTGGTGGCAATCGTGCCCAGAACTGGGGCTTCCTGGATACGACCCCTTCTCATCAGAAGGAGCGAATGCGAACCTTTTGTATTCGACCCGATATATCGACCCGATCTCAGGGTCCGTTCCATATAAAGCTTATTTATGCAAAGTCAGTAAAATTCAGCCGCCCACAGGCCTCTCCGTTGGCGGCAGAGGAAAAGGGTGAGGGGATCTGTGTCAAGGGATGTCATGGGTTCGTGTTAGTTATTTGCGATCGAAGTGAGTTCGGAAAATCCTTGCCATGGCTATTCTATTTGCACTCATCACGAATTTAGCCTACGGGTTAGATTTCTATTTCGTCCGCCGGGGACTCATGGAGAGCCCTGAACCCATGGCCGCTGCCTTCATCACGCTAACGGTTAATATCTGTTTCTTCGTCCTCCTTTCGATCCTCTTTGAACCTTTGAGTCAACTGACATGGAGTCTGGTCTATCTATTCATCATCGCCGGTATCCTTGCGCCGGGGGCTGCCCGCCTCCTGTCCTATCGGGGGCTCGAGACCCTGGGAATGTCCATCTCCGTTCCCATTGTGAACGCAGAATCCATTTTCTCTGTTACCCTGGCAATCATCTTCCTGAACGAGCCGATCACTCTTGTCGTTGGGGCAGGAGTCCTGGGTATCATCGCTGGTCTGGTGTTGTTAGGCCTTGAATCAGGCCGGGGTAAGGAAACCACTGTGGGAAAAAGGATCCGATATCGGTATCTTCTTTACCCCTTGATGGCCTCCGTCTTTTACGGGCTTTCGGTTTTTGTTCGAAAGCTCGGGCTCAATGTGTTGGGGTCTCCGATCCTCGGTGCCGCATTTACGTCCGGAACGTCATGGCTCATCCTAACGGTATCTTTGGTGGCAGGCGGGCACGTGAATCAGTTATCCAAAGTGACGCGACAAAGCTTCATCTACTTCTTGTTGGGAGGTGGGGCAACCTGTGTCGCGTGGTATTGCCTCTTTAATGCCCTCCATATCGGCAAGGTCAGCATCGTGACCCCCATCGCCACGAGCTACTCTCTTGTAACTCTCTTTTTCAGCTATGTGTTGCTTCGAAAAGTCGAGCGAATCAATCGGAGGAT
>Ga0315282_10006545_pt1 | contig 19450 bp, 14 predicted proteins | sample YL17G07_20_MG_FD_203693 | JGI IMG/M metagenome (GOLD analysis project Ga0315282, IMG submission 203693) | Sediment microbial communities from Yellowstone Lake, YNP, Wyoming, USA - YL17G07_20 | ecosystem: Environmental > Aquatic > Freshwater > Lake > Sediment | place: USA: Wyoming | collected... | reverse complement strand
GCGTTCTCGGCGAAGACGCCTTTCTCCGGCTCGGCTTGGTTCCAGTACACGTCGAAGCGCACGTACTTGGCGTTCAGCTTGGCGGCCAGTTCGTGGAGCGCGTGCGCCTCGTTATCGGTCCAGTCGGTGAAGTCGAAGGTGACGGCGTCGGCCAGACCGCGCGCGACGGTGTGCGCCTGCGCCTGCGTCGGGGCGGCGACGGCAACAAGGGCCGCGCCGGCAAGGAGCGCGGCGAGCGCGAGAAGCGTTGCGCCGCCGAGGAGCGCGGCGAGCAGTCGTCTCATGTGATTCCTCTCGTAGACCCTGCACGCAGTATAGGAACAGCCCCGTACGCTGACAACTCCGCGCGCGCGTCGCGGTCGGCCGGGCGAGAAGGGCCCCTATGGTAGACTACGGACCGCTGAGAGGCTCTTGTGCGGGGAGGATGCGCCGGTCTTGACCGAGCCGGAGAAACCGATAGGCGTCGTCGGCGTGGGCTACGTGGGGCTGGTGACCGCCGTCTGCCTTGCCCACCTCGGCCACGAGGTCGCCTGCGTCGACCTCGACGCTGCGAAGATCCAGGTTCTGCGCGACGGGCGCGTCCCGATCTACGAGCCCGGCCTCGACAAGCTCATGGCCGACAACGCCGCCAGGCTTTCGTTCACCACTTCGTACGACGAGGTGCTGGCCCGCTGCCGCGTGCTGTTCATCGCCGTCGACACGCCACCCACTGCCTCGGGCGACGCCGACCTCTCGCGCGTCCAGCGCGTCGTCGACGAGATCGCCCGGCGCGGCGGCGAGCGGGTGCTCGTCATGAAGAGCACGGTGCCGGTGGGTACCGGCGAGCGCGTCACCGCCGACCTCGAGGCCGCGGGGCTTCCCGGCGTCGGCTATGTCTCCAACCCCGAGTTCCTGCGCGAGGGCGCCGCCATCGACGACTTCCTGGCGCCCGACCGTATCGTCATCGGCGCCTTCCACGACGAAGACGGCGACGAGGTCGAGGCGCTCTACCGCGGCGTCGATGCGCCCGTCGTGCGCACGTCGGTGCCCACGGCCGAGATGATCAAGTACGCCTCCAACGCCTTCCTTTCGACCAAGATCTCGTTCATCAACGAGATCGCCAACGTGTGCGAGGCCGTCGGAGCAGACGTGCGCGAGGTGGCGCGAGGGATGGGCCTCGATCACCGCATAGGCGGGCACTTCCTGCAGGCGGGTATCGGCTTCGGCGGCTCCTGCTTCCCCAAAGACGTCCAGGCCCTCAAGCAACTCGCCGGCAACTCGGGCTATCACTTCCAATTGTTGACCGCTGTGATCGAGGTGAACCACCTGCAGAAACGGCGGGTGGTCGGCAAGCTCAAGCAGCACCTGGGCCTGCTGCGCGGCAAGAAGGTCGCCCTTCTGGGTCTTACCTTCAAGCCGCATACCGACGACCTGCGCGAGGCTGCTTCGATCGTGCTCGCCGCGCGCCTGCAGGGCGAGGGCGCTACGGTGTCGGCCTACGACCCGATGGTGCCGGGACCGGGACACGAGCAGTTCCGCGGTGTGGCCATCTGCGCCGAGCCGCTCGAGGCCGTGCGTGGCGCCGACGCGGTCGTGCTGGTCACGGAATGGCCCGAGTTCGCGCGCCTCGACTGGGACGCCGTGCTGGCGGCCATGCGCCGGCCGCTGGTGGTCGATGGGCGCAACTTCCTCGCTGCGGCCGCGCTCGCCCGGGCGGGGTTCACCTACGAGGGTGTCGGCGTGCCCGCGGTCTCCGCGGTTCCTGCGCTGTCGGCCGGCGCCGTGCGGGCGAAGCAAGGGTAGGGCATGAGGCTGCCGGCATGACCGTGTGCGCCTGCCCGCAAGCCGTCGTGCTGGTCGGCGGCGAGGGGACGCGCCTGCGGCCGATCACCTCACGGGTGCCCAAGCCGGTCGCTCCGGTCCTCGGCCGGCCGTTCATCACCTACATCCTCGAGAACCTCGTGCGCCATGGCGTCGAGCGTGTCGTCTTCTCGGCCGGTTTCCTCGCCGGAGCCATCGAGGCCGAGGTCGGCGACGGCAGCCGCTTCGGGCTCGACGCGCGCTACGTGGTCGAAGACACGCCGCTGGGCACGGCCGGCGCGATCAAGAACGCCCAGCACGAGCTCGGCGACGGGTGCTTCCTGGCGTTCAACGGCGACGTACTGACCGACGTCGACCTGACCGCCCTCGTCGCCTACCACAAGAACAAGGGCGGCTTGGGGACGATCTTGCTGACGCCGGTCGAGGACCCGCGCCGCTACGGGCTCGTCGAGCTCGGCAAAGACGGCGAAGTGGCGGAGTTTCTCGAGAAGCCGGGCGCCGAATGGGTGGGGTCGGCGCTGATCAACGCCGGCGTGTACGTGCTCGAACAGGAGGTGCTCGAGATGGTGCCGTCAGGCCGGTTCTCTTCCATCGAGCGCGGCGTCTTTCCCGGTCTGGCCGCCCTGGGCTCGCTGTTCGGATTCACGGGCGCGAGCTACTGGCGCGACATCGGCACGCCCGAGAGCTACCTCGAGGCGCACTTCGACCTGCTGCAGAACTCGCTCGTCACCCGCGTCGCCGACGAGCTCGGCGACCGCTACTTGTACGTGTCGCCCAAGGCACGCGTCGAGGCGGGCGCGCGGGTCGTGCCGCCCGCCCACGTCGGGGACGGCGTGGTGATCGAGGCCGGGGCGCGCGTGGGTCCGCTGGCCGTCGTGGGTCGCGACTCGCGCATCGGACGGGGAGCGCACGTCGTCGAGTCGGTGCTGCAGGAAGAGGTCGCCGTCGGGCCCGGAGCCGTTGTGGAGCGCAGCGTGCTGGTGCGACGCGCCGCCGTAGGCGGCGCGTCGCACCTGAGTAACGTCGTCGTGGGCGAGGCCTGTCGTATCGGCGCCGACAACGTGCTCGCCAATGGTCTGTGCCTCTATCCCGATGTGGTGCTGCCCGACGGGAGCGTGAAGTTTCGCGAGCTTGAGGGAAGAGAGACCTCTCAGGGTGGGTCCGTGAGCGGCGGCGCGAGGTGAGCGGAGGGAGGCGTCCTTGACCACCAACGTCGGCATCTTCAAGGCCTACGACGTGCGCGGGCTCTACCCCGACGAGATCGACGGGCGCGTCGCCGAGCGCATCGGCTACGCGCTCACGCGGCAGCTCGGCGCGGCGCGCCTGGGCGCAGGGATGGACCCGCGGCCCTCGTCGCCCGAGCTGCTTGCCGGCCTGGCGCGGGGAGCGACTGCGGCCGGCGCTCGGCTCGTCGACTTCGGCACCGTCGCCACCGAGATGCTCTACTTCGGCGTGGCCTCGCGCGGCCTCGACGGCGGCGCGATGATCACCGCCTCGCACAATCCCAAGGCCTACAACGGGATGAAGCTCGTGGGCAAGGGCGCGCTGCCGCTGAGCGGCGAGCAGGGCATGCCCGAGCTCACGCGGCGCGTGCTCGACCTCGACGCGGCGGGCATGCCCGGCTCGCCGCCGGCCGGCGCGCCGGAGATGGACCACGAGGATCTGTATCCCGACTACGTGCGCCACCTGCTCACCTTCGTCGACGCCGGCGCCATCGCGCCGTTCAAGGTCGTCATGGACGCCGCCAACGGCATCGCCGGCAAGCTAGCGCCGCTGGTCTTCGCGCACACCGCCATACGCGGCGTCGAGCTGTACTTCGAGGTCGACGGCACCTTCCCCAACCACGAGCCCAACCCGCTGCTCGAAGAGAACAGTCGCGAGATTCGCGAACGCGTGCTGGCCGAGAGGGCCGACCTCGGCATCGCCTGGGACGGCGACGCCGACCGCTGCTTCTTCATCGACGAGCGCGGTGAGTTCGTGCCCGGCGACTTCGTCACCGCCCTGCTCGCCGAGGCGCTTCTGCGCAAGCATCCCGGGGCCGCCATCCTCTACGACCTGCGGGCGAGCCGCGCCGTGCCCGACACCATCACGGCGAACGGCGGCGTGCCGCTGCTCAACCGCGTCGGTCATGCCTTCTTCAAGCAGCGCATGCGCCGCGAGCCGGTGCTCTTCGGCGGCGAGGTGTCGGGCCACTACTACTTCCGCGACAACTACAACGCCGATTCCGGCTTCATCCCGGCTTTGCTCATCTTGGAGCTGCTCGCGCAGAAGAAGGCGACGATGAGTGAGCTGCTCGAGCCGCTGCGCAGCCGCTACTTCATCTCGGGCGAGATCAACTCGCAGGTCGACAACGCCGAGGCGACGCTCAAGCGCATCGCCGCGCGTTTCGACAACGGGAAGCAGAGCTTCGTCGACGGCGTCTCGGTCGACTACCCCGACTGGCACTTCAACGTGCGGCCCTCGAACACGGAGCCCTTGGTGAGGCTGAACCTCGGCGCCGACAGCCGGGCGCTGATGGAGGAGAAGCGCGATCTGGTGCTGGGCGTGATCAGGGAGGGCCGGTGAGCACCGAGACGCCGGCGGGCGCCGGGTTTGCCGGGGCGGCCGATCTCGGCCCGGCGCGTGTCGCTCGGCTCGATGCGACGGGCCAGTTCGCCGCGGCCGCGACGCTGGGCGACCAGCTCGAAGAGGCCTGGCGACTGTCGTTCGCGGCGCTCGAGGGCGTCGCGCTGAGTCCGGCAGGCTACCGTCCCAACGGGGTCGCCGTGTGCGGCATGGGCGGCTCGGCGATCGGCGGCGACGTGGTCAAGGCCTGCCTGACCGAGCTGCCGGTGCCCTGCGAGGTCGTGCGCGGCTACGACCTGCCGGCGTGGGTGTCGCCGCGCACGCTGGTCATCGCGGTCTCGTACTCGGGCGACACCGAGGAGACGCTCTCGTGCGTGTCGGCCGCGCTCGCGCGCGAGTGCCGACCGGTGTGCGTGACGTCGGGCGGCACCCTCGAGGCACTCGCGCGCGAGCGCGGCCTCCCGCTGATCGCCGTGCCGGCGGGTCATCAGCCGCGCGCCGCGATGGGCTTGCTCGCCGCGCCGGTGGGCGCCGTCGTCGAGGCCGCCGGACTGGCGACGGGTTTTGCCGCCCAGGTCGACGAGGCCGCTGGCCTTGCGCGCGAGCTGGCCGCGCAGCTTGCCCCCGAGGCAGCCACAGAGCGTAACCCGGCTAAACGACTGGCGCTCAGACTCCACGGCCGGCTGCCCGTCATCTACGGCGGCGGCCTCACGGGGGTCGCGGCTCGCCGTTTCAAGTCGCAGCTCAACGAGAACGCCGACGCCGTCGCGTTCTGGGCCGAGCTGCCCGAGCTGAACCACAACGAGCTCGTCGGCTGGTCGGGGATCGACGAGGCCGCCCGCGGCCTCTACGTCGTGATCTTCGTCGACCACGCGGCGTCCGATCCGATCAAGCGGCGCGTCGAACTGACGCGCGAGCTCGTCGCTCGGCACGCGGCCGGGGTCGAGGTGCTGGAGACGCGTGGCGAGGCGGCTCTGACGCGCGTGCTCTCGCTGACATACCTGGGCGATTACGCCTCGCTCTACCTGGCGATGCTGCGGGGCATCGACCCGGCGCCGGTCGAGGCGATCGACTGGCTCAAGCGACGCATGGCCGGCGATGAGAGCGCCTCCCTGCCCGATGCTCCTCGACGCGCCTGAGGCGACGGCGCCGCGCATGCTGATCGTCCACGTCGAGCTGGCCGGCCATCCTCTGACCGCCAGGCTGTCCGCCGGGGAGGCCACGGTCGTTCTCACGCGCGACGAGCTGCGTCCCCAGACGCCGTTCGTCGGCCGCTTGTTCGAACTGATCGACGGCGCGGCGGGCACCGTGCGACTGCTCGTGCCGTTGCTGTGGCTGGGCGGGGAGCCGGTACCCGAGCTCGTGAGCGTCGTCGACCACGTGAACCTCGAGTTGCGCGGCCCGCTCACCGGCCGCTGGCCGGCCGCTCGCCCGCGCAGCTTCCCCCGCATGACCGGCCTGTACCGCTCGCCGGGGAGCGCCGCCGGCGGCGAGTTCGCGGAACGTCAACCGCGCCGCGATAGGGGCGTCGTAGAGCCTCATGTATACTCTGAAGTCACGGTGGCTGGGGTCGCCGACGTCGACCGGCCGACTCCGTTCGAGCGCCGCCAGCTGCACGCGAACAGCTTCGACGCGGCCTGCGACTGCCTCGTCGCGGCGGCCATCATCGCGGCCCATCACGGCCTCGGTGTGGTCGCTTTCGGTGCGCCGCGCCGGGCCGACAGACGACACGAGAAGGGGACGCCTTGAGCACGACCGCCGACCACGACATCAAAGATATCTCGCTGGCGCCCGAGGGCGTGCTGCGCATCGAGTGGGCCGACATGCACATGCCCGTGCTGGCCGCCATCCGCGAGCGCTTCGCCGAGGAGCAGCCGCTCAAGGGCGTGCGCATCGCCGCCTGCCTGCACGTCACGACCGAGACGGCCAACCTGATGCGCACCCTCAAGGCCGGCGGCGCCGACATCGTGCTCTGCGCCTCCAACCCGCTGAGCACGCAAGACGACGTCGCCGCGGCGCTCGTGAACGACTACGGCATCCGCGTCTACGCCATCAAGGGTGAAGACGACGCGACCTACTACGCGCACATCAACGTTGCCGTCGACCATCGCCCCAACATCACCATGGACGACGGCGCCGACGTGATCGGCGTGCTCCACGGCGAGCGCCCCGACATGGCGGCCGACATCATCGGCGGCACCGAAGAGACGACCACCGGCGTCATCCGCCTGAAGGCGCTCGAGGCCGAGGGACGGCTCATGTTCCCCATCGTGGCCGTCAACGAGGCCAACACGAAGCACATGTTCGACAACCGCTACGGCACGGGCCAGTCGACGCTCGACGGTGTCATCCGCGCGACCAACATCCTCATTGCCGGCAGCACCGTCTGTGTGGCCGGCTACGGCTGGTGCGGTCGCGGCCTGGCGATGCGCATGAAGGGTCACGGCGCCGACGTGATCGTGCTCGAGGTCGACCCCTTGCGCGCTCTCGAGGCCGTCATGGACGGCTACCGTGTCATGCCGGTGGCCGAGGCCGCCAAGGTCGCCACGCTCTTCGTCACGGCCACCGGCGACATCCACGTGCTGCGCAAGGAGCACTTCGAGGCCATGCAAGACGGCACGATCGTGGCCAACACCGGCCACTTCAACGTCGAGATCGACATCCCCGCGCTCGAGGCCCTTGCCGTGAAGAAGCGCCGGGTGCGCGAGTACGTCGACGAATACACCATGGCCGACGGGCGGCGCATCTACCTGCTCGCCGAGGGTCGCCTGGTGAACCTGAGCGCCGCCGAGGGCCATCCGGCCGCCGTCATGGACATGAGCTTCGCCAACCAGTCGCTCTCGGCCGAGTTCATGGTCAAACATCACGCCGAGCTCGAGAAGAAGGTCTACGTCGTGCCGCGCGAGATCGACGACGAGATCGCGCGCGTCAAGCTGGCCACCATGAAGGTCGAGTGCGACACCCTCACCGACGAGCAGGCGGCCTACCTGGCCTCGTGGGACCAGGGGACCTGAGCCGGCCCGGGCGGGGCGCGCCACAACGCCGCCGAGCCTCAAGACGGGTGGGGGGAGAGAGCGTGACGAGCGAGGCTGCGGGGGTGGCCGGCTCCAAGCTGCGGGTGCGCACGGTCGAGATCCGGCCCGACGCTGTGGTGCTCATCGACCAGCTCGCGCTGCCTCACGACGAGCGCTACGTGGTCTGTCATAGCTGGCGCGAGGTCGCCGAGCGCATCACCGACATGACCGTGCGCGGGGCGCCGGCCATCGGCGTCGCGGCGGCCGGCGCTCTCGCGCTCGCTGCCGCCGAGGCCGCCGGCCGCCACCCCGACGACCAGCGTGCGTTCGACGCGGCGCTCGACGAGGCCGCTGCCGGTCTGGCCGCCACTCGGCCCACGGCGGTCAACCTCACCTGGGCGATCGGCGAGATGCGCGCACTCGGGCGGCGTTGCCGGGCAACGCCGCCCGAGTGCGCGCAGGCGCTGCTCGCCAAAGCCCGCGAGATCCACGACGACGACATCGCCCGCTGTCTGCGCATCGGCGAGCACGGCGCCGCCCTCTTGGCGGCGGGCGACCGCATCCTCACGCACTGCAACGCCGGCGCGCTGGCGACGGCCGGGTACGGCACGGCGCTGGGCGTCATCCGCTCGGCGCAGGCGCGCTACGGCGACATCGAGGTCCTCGTCGACGAGACGCGGCCCTGGCTGCAGGGCGCCCGCCTCACGGCCTGGGAGCTGCACGTCGAAGGCATCCCCTACCGGCTGATCACCGACAACATGGCCGGCTACTTCATCGCGCGAGGCGCAGTGCAGGCGATCGTCGTCGGCGCCGACCGCATCGCGGCCAATGGCGACACGGCCAACAAGATCGGCACCTACACGCTCTCGGTGCTCGCCAAGGAGCACGGTGTACCGTTCTACGTCGCGGCGCCGTTGTCGACGGTCGATCTCAGTGTCGGCACGGGCGACGACATCCCTATCGAGGAGCGTGGCGAGGACGAGGTGCTCGCCTACGCCGGGCACCGTGTGGCGCCGGCGGGGGCGCGCGCCTGGCATCCGGCCTTCGACGTCACGCCGGCGGCCGGCATCACCGCGATCGTCACCGAGACCGGGGTGCTGCGCGCGCCCTACGACGAGGCGCTGGCGCACGCGTGCGCTGCCGAAGAGAGTGGTCGAACGTGAGCGACGGGGGAGCGAGAGAGAAGGCGGCGCGACCCGTCAAGGCGATGATCATGGCCGCCGGGCTGGGCACGCGGCTGTGGCCGCTCACCGGCCTCATGCCCAAGCCGATGGTCCCCATCCTCAACCGGCCCGTGATGGAGCACATCGTGCGCCTGCTCGCGCGGCATGGCGTTCGCGAGGTCGCCGCCAACCTGCACTACTACCCCGACGAGATCCGCAGCCACTTCGGCGACGGCGAGGCGTTCGGCCTCGCTATCCGCTTCCGCTACGAAGAGGAGCTGCTCGGCACGGCGGGCGGCGTGGGCAACTTCCGCGACCTGCTCGGCGGCGACACGTTCCTCGTCATCAGCGGCGACGCGCTCACCGACATCGACCTGACGGCCCTCCTGGCGCGGCATCGTGCGAGCGGCGGTATCGCCACGATGGCCGTGAAACGGGTGCCCGACCCGAGCCTGTACGGCGTGGTGATGCACGACACCGCCGGCCGCGTGACCGGCTTCCAAGAGAAGCCGTCGCCTGAAGAGGCGCGGTCCGACCTGTGCAACTGCGGCATCTACGCCTTCGAGCCGCGCATCTTCGACTTCGTGCCGCCGGGCGTGTTCGTCGACTGGGCGAAAGACGTCTTCCCGACGCTGCTCGAGACCGACGAGCCCTTCCACGTCTGGCAGCTCGAGGGCTACTGGAACGACGTGGGCAACATCGAGGCCTACCGGCAGGGTAACTTCGATGCCTTGTGCGGCCGGGTCGACGTGGCGAGGCTCGGCACGCAGACGAGACGCGGCGTGTGGGTGGGCGAGGGCTGCCTCGTGTCGCCGGGTGCGCAGATCACGCCTCCCGTCCTGATCGGCGATGGTTGTGTGATCGAAGACGGCGCCTCGCTCGTCGGACCGCTCATTGTTGGCGACGGGTGTACAATCGAAACAGGCGCGGCCTTAGAGGGCGTGATCCACTGGAATGGATGCAAGACCGGGCGCAACGCGACTGCCGTGGGCGGCATCGTCGGCAGGGGCGTCCATATCCGCAGCGGCGCCGCGATCCACGAGGGTGCCGTCATCGGCGAACGGTGTGTGGTCGAGCCCGAAGCGGTTGTCCGGCCCGGCGCCAGGGTCCCTGCGAACACCGTTGTCGCCGCCGAGAAACCTGGGCGTCTGTGAAGCGCGGCCCGCGCGACCTGCTCGAACTGCTCCTCGACCTCGTCTTTCCCAAGCGCTGCGTGCAGTGCGGCGTGGCTGGGGCGTGGCTCTGCCCTCGCTGTCTCGAAGGGCTGCGTCCGGTCGAGGGCGGCTGTCGCCGCTGCGGGCGCCCGGCAGCGCGCCCGGCCGACTCCTGTCCCGAATGTCGCGGCCGCGATCTGGGTTTCGTCAGCGCCAGGGCCGCGTACGTCTACGACGGAGCCGCGAGGAGTCTGGTCACGGCGTGCAAGTTCAGGTACCTGCGTGCGCTCGTGCGCGAGATGGCGGCGCTGGCAGAGCCGCGCTTCCGCGCGGCTCTGCCAGCGCCGCCCGACGTGGCGTCCGGTCCGCCGAGCGAAGCCGACGACGGCCCGCTGGTGACCTGCGTCCCGGCCGACCGCGGCCGGCGGCTCGAGCGTGGCTTCAACCAGGCCGAGCTGCTGGCGCAAGAGCTCGCCGCGCGCGCCGGGCTGCGCTTCGCGCCGGTCCTGGCGCGAACCCGGCCCGGCGCGCGCCAGTCCACGTTGCACGGCGCGCGGCGCCGCGAGAACGTCTCGGGCGCCTTCGCCGTGCGGCCCGAAGCGCTGCCGCTTGTGCGCCGGTCAAAGCGGGTAGTAATCGTAGACGACGTGTACACCACGGGTGAGACATTGAGCCAGTGCGCCGCGGCACTGAGAGACAAGGGCTGCGAGGTACGCGCCTTCACGTTCGCGCGCACCGTTCGCCACACGAGTCCGGCGGTAGCTGAAACCTAGGTCCAGTAAAGGAGCAGCGCCGATGAAGATCCAGGTCAAGGGACGTAACGTCGTCGTCACGGACGCCTTGCAGGAGTACGCCGAGGAGAAACTCTCGCGTCTGCACCGGTACCTCCAGGAGCACAACACCGACGAGGTCACGCGGGTCGAGCTCGAGCTCACCGTCGAGAAGAACCCGAGCATCGCCACGCCGAAGGTCGCCGAGGCGACGATCTTCACGCGGGGGCCGGTCATCCGTGCCAAGGAGTCCTCGACCGACATGTACGCCTCGATCGACATGGTGACCGACAAGCTTCAGCGGCAGGTGAAGAAGTATCGCGACAAGCTGCAGCGCAAGACCGAGCGCCGCGCTCCGGCAGTCGAAGAAGCGGTGCCGGCGATCACCTCCGAAGAGGCCGACCGGCTCGTGGCCGCGGTCACGGCGCCGCCCGGCGACAACCACCGGCGCGAAGGCATCGTGAAGACGAAGCAGTTCCTGCTCAAGCCCATGTCGCCCGAAGAGGCGGTGCTGCAGATGGAGCTCGTGGGGCACGACTTCTTCGTGTTCACGAACGCCGAGACCAACGACACCAACGTGGTCTACCGGCGCCGCGACGGCCAGTACGGCGTCATCGAGCCGTCGCAGGGGTGACGCCGAGGATGGTGACGCCGCGGGCCGCGCAGCCCCACAAACAACCGACCTGCGCGGCGACGGGGTCGGCGGGCGCGACGCCGGTCTCCGTGATGAGCGCTTGCAGGGCACGCGGGTGAAGAAAGCGAATCTGGTTCCATGATCAACATCGTCGACAAGCTGTTGCACGCGGGCGAGGGCAAGCGCCTGAAGAAGCTCGCAGAGCAGGTGGCCGCAGTCACGGCCCTCGAGCCCGAGATCGCGCAGCTCTCCAACTCGCAGCTGACCGCCAAGACGGCCGAGTTCAAGCAGCGGGTCGCCAACGGCGAAGGCCTCGACGAGCTGCTCGTCGAGGCCTTCGCCGTGGTCCGCGAGGCCTCCAAGCGCGTGCTCGACCTGCGGCCCTTCGACGTGCAGGTGATGGGCGGCATCGTGCTGCACGAGGGCGACATCGCCGAGATGAAGACCGGCGAGGGCAAGACGCTCGTCGCGGTGATGCCCATGTATCTCAACGCGCTCGAGGGCAAAGGCGCGCACCTGGTGACGGTCAACGACTACCTCGCCCGTCGCGACTCTGAGTGGATGGGCGACATCTACCGCTTCCTCGGGCTTAAGGTGGGTCTGATCCAGCAGGCGATGACGCCCGACGAGCGCCGCGTCGCCTACGCCGCCGACGTCACCTACGGCACCAACACCGAGTTCGGCTTCGACTACTTGCGCGACAACATGGCCATGCGCCTCGATCACTGCGTGCAGCGCGGCCATCGCTACTGCATCGTCGACGAGGTCGACTCGATCCTCATCGACGAGGCGCGCACCCCGCTCATCATCAGCGGCGCCCCCGAGACGGCCGCCGACACCTATCGCCAGTTCGCGCGCATCGTCCCCCGCCTCATCGAGGGGCAAGACTACGAGGTCGACGAGAAGCAGCGCACCGCGGCCGTGACCGAATCGGGCGTGGCCAAGGTCGAGCACGCGCTCGACATCGACAACCTCTACAAAGACGCCAACGGCGCGCTCGTCAACCACCTCGTGCAGGCGCTGCGCGCCCAGGCTCTTTACCACAAAGACGTCGAGTACGTCGTCAAAGACGGCGAGGTCCTGATCGTCGACGAGTTCACCGGCCGCATCCTCGAGGGCCGCCGCTACTCCGAGGGTCTGCATCAGGCGATCGAGGCCAAAGAGCACGTGCCCATCCGCGAAGAGAACCAGACCCTCGCCACGATCACCCTGCAGAACTACTTCCGCATGTACGACAAGCTGGCCGGCATGACCGGCACGGCCAAGACCGAAGAAGACGAGTTCCGCACGATCTACGGGCTCGAGGTCGTGCAGGTGCCCACCAACGTCGAGATGGTGCGACTCGACCAGAACGACTACATCTTCAAGACGCGGTCCGAGAAATACACGGCGGCCGTCGACGACATCAAGCGGCGCTACGAGCAGGGTCAGCCGGTGCTGGTCGGCACCGTGTCGGTCGAGGTCAGCGAGATGCTCTCGGGCATGCTCGAGCGCCAGGGCGTGCCGCACAACGTCCTCAACGCCAAGCAGCACGAGCGCGAGGCCGAGGTCATCAAAGACGCCGGCAAGCCCAAGACGGTCACCATCGCCACCAACATGGCGGGCCGCGGCGTCGACATCAAGCTCGGCGAGGGCGTCAAAGACCTGGGCGGTCTCTACGTGCTCGGCACCGAGCGCCACGAGAGCCGGCGCATCGACAACCAGCTCCGTGGCCGGTCGGGCCGCCAGGGCGACCCCGGCGAGAGCCGCTTCTACCTGTCGGCCGAAGACGACCTCATCCGCCTGTTCGCCGGCGACCGCATGTACAAGGTGCTCGACCGGCTGGGCCCGGGCGAGGGCGAGGCCATCGAGCACAAGATGCTCACCAACGTGGTCGAGAAGGCGCAGAAGAAGGTCGAGGAGCTCAACTTCATGCGCCGCAAGCAGGTGCTCCAGTACGACGAGGTCATGAACCTACAGCGCACCGTGGTGTACGAGCAGCGCCGCCGCATCCTCGAGGGCGAGGATCTGGGCGAGCAGGTCGCCGAGATGATCGAAGAGGTCGTCGCCGGCGCCGTCGAGGGCGCGCTCGAGGGCGACTACGCCGAAGAGTGGGACATCGAAGGGCTCTTCGTCACGCTGCGCTCGCTCTACGACCCCACGCTCAAGCCCAGCGACATCCAGCCCAAGAAGGGCATGACGCGCGACGACATCGTCGAGAAGGTGGTCGACGACGCCCTCGACCACTACGACAAGCGCGAGAAGCTGATCGGCTCCGAGCAGATGCGCGCCGTCGAACGGGCCGTCATGCTGAGCGTCGTCGACTCGCGCTGGAAAGACCACCTGCTCGACATGGACTACCTACAAGAAGGCATCCACCTGCGCGCCCTGGGCCAGCGCGACCCGCTGTCCGAGTTCAAGAAGGAGGGCTACGAGCTCTTCCAAGACATGCTCGGCGCCGTCAAACAGAGCACGGTCACGACGCTGCTCAAGAACACCCCCGAAGACCTGGCGATGTTCGCCGCCCTGACGCTCGAAGAGCCTCTGCAGGCGTTCAACTACCAGAGCGGCGAAGACCTGGCTTACCAAACCTCGTTCAGCGCGGCTGCGGCGGCGACGATGCCGCCCGAGGCGGCATACGCGCCGCAGCCCGACGGGCACGGGTACGCGGCGACCGCGGCCGCCCAGGCGCAGGTCGGCGAGTCCGCGGCCGCCGCCAGTCGATCGGCCGTCGTGCAGCAGCGCCACGTCGAGCAGAAGATCGGCCGCAACGATCCCTGCTGGTGCGGCTCAGGCAAGAAGTACAAGAAGTGTCACGGAGCGTGATGTGCTTCGCTTTCGCTCAGCTCAGGCTCCCTGTGATGCCGTCGCCTTCGTCCTCTCGTCCCATGGCGCGTGAGTGCCGCAGGCACTCACGCGCCACAGCCGCCTCACGCGCTGGGCGGCGCCAGCCATGCAACTCCGTCGAGGCGGGCGGGCGGCGCCCGCGGCTCGCTTCTGTGCGGGGCCGCTTGATACACTGGAAGGGCGATGGCAATCGAAGCGTCCGCAGCACTCGTTCAACTTGACTCGCTCCGCGAGCGGCTCAAGGGCGCCGGTGAGCGTCTGAGCTGGCTGCGGAGCTATCTTTGACCCCCCTCGCCTCGTAGAGCGGATCGCCGCGCTCGAAGAGCGCATGCGCGCGCCCGACTTCTGGGACGATCAGGAGCAGGCTCCCAAAGCATCCGCCGACTACAGCCGCCTGAAGCGTCGGCTCGATGAGTTCGAGGCGCTCGCAGGTCGGTTCGGCGACCTCGAGACGACCGAGGAGCTGGTGCGCGAGGAGCTCGCCGGCGACTCCGTCGACGGCGAGCTCCTCGCCGAGCTCGAGCACGGCCTGCGTGCTCTCGAGAAGGAACTCGAGCACAGCGAGGAGCAGCGCTTCTTCAGCGGCCGCTACGACGAGGGCGGGGCGATCGTCACGATCCACGCCGGCGCCGGCGGCACTGAAGCCAACGACTGGGCCGAGATGCTCTTGCGCATGTACCTGCGCTGGTTCGAGCGTCGCGGCTTCAAGGCCGCGCTCAACGAGGTGCAGGAGGGGGAGGAGGCCGGCATCAAGTCGGCCACCATCACCGTCGAGGGCGAGAACGTCTACGGCCTGCTGGCCAGCGAGAAGGGCGTGCACCGCCTGGTGCGCCTCTCGCCCTTCGACTCGGCCAACCGCCGCCACACGAGCTTCGCCGCCGTCGAGGTGAGCCCGCTGGTGAGCGACGACGTCGAGATCGAGATCAACGAGGACGACCTGCGTATCGACACCTATCGCTCGTCGGGGGCCGGCGGCCAGCACGTCAACAAGACGAGCTCGGCCGTGCGCATCACCCACCTGCCCACCGGCATCGTTGTGCAGTGCCAGAACGAGCGCTCGCAGATCTCGAACCGCGCAACCGCCATGCGCATGCTCAAGTCGCGGCTCGTCGAGCTCGAGGAGCGCAAGCGCGCCGAAGAGATGGCCAGGGAGCGCGGGCAGCAGCTCGACGTCAACTTCGGCAGCCAGATCCGCAGCTACGTGCTGCATCCCTACCAGATGGTCAAAGACCTGCGTACCGGCCACGAGACGGGCAACACGCAGGCCGTGCTCGACGGCGACCTCGACGATTTCGTGCACGAGTACTTGATCTGGCGCTCGCAGGGCGGCCGCGACGGCAAGCAGTCGTGACGGCGAACACACGACGTATGAGTGGGTGATCGGCAGATGAACGATGCGCAAACGACCGGACAGAGTGAGCTGAAGCGGACTCCCCTCTACGACCGCCACGTGGCGCTGGGCGCCAAGCTGGTCGAGTTCGCGGGCTGGGAGATGCCGATCCAGTACCCGACCGGCATCATCGAGGAGCACCTCGCGACCCGACGGCGCGCCGGCCTCTTCGACGTCTCGCACATGGGCCGCTTCCGCGTGTGCGGCGCCGGTGCGCTCGCCTTCTTGCAGCATGTGCTGGCCAACAACGCCGCCGCCCTCGACGTCGGCGAGGCGCAGTACACGTTCATCCCCACGCCCACCGGCGGCGCCGTCGACGACGCCTACCTCTACCGCTTCGTCGACGACGAGTACCTGTTGGTCGTCAATGCCGCCAACGTGCAGAAGGACTGGGAGCACTTCGCGCGCGAGCTCGGCTCGTTCGACGACGTCGAGCTGATCGACGCCGGCGACGAGTTGGCCATGCTGGCGCTGCAGGGCCCCGAATCGCGCGTGATCCTCCAGGGACTCATCGGCGAGGGCAGCCTGCCCGAGCCGCTGCGTAACGAGCTCAGCATCGTGCGCCTCGCCATCGCCCAAGGTGAGGTCGTCATCGGTGATCGCGCGTCGCACACCGGTCTCGGTGCGGCCGCGGTCCGGGCCGGGTTCGGCGCCAGCGCGGCCGTACCCGGGGCGCGGGTACCCGAGGCGAGCGCCGTCGACGGCGTGCGCGTCATGGTCGGGCGCACCGGGTACACCGGTGAGCCGCTGTGCTTCGAGCTGTTCATGGCCGCTGCCGAGGGGCCGGCCGTGTGGGACGCACTCGTGTCGGCGGGCGCCAAGCCCGTCGGGCTCGGCGCCCGCGACACCCTCCGCCTCGAGGCCTCCCTGCCGCTCTACGGGCACGAGCTCGGTCACGATCCGGAGGGCCATGAGATCCCCATCATGTCGTGCCCGCTGGCGACGTTCGCCGTCAGCCTCTCGGGGCTCAAGGGCGACTTCGTCGGGCGGCAGGCGCTGGCGCGGCAATGGCGCGCCTACGAGCGCATCGTGCGCCGCGACTACTCTCTGGTGGGCGATCTGCCGCGCCTCACCCGACCTGTGGCCGTCGTGGGCAAAGGCATCGCCCGCGAGGACGCGCGCGTGCTGCGCGACGGCAAGCACGTGGGCTGGGTGACGTCGGGCACGATGGTCCCGCACTGGCTGTGGGAGGGCGAAAGCCTCGACTCGCGCCTCACCGACGGGCGCGGCATGCGCTCGATCTGCCTCGCCTATCTCGACGCCGACATCGTCGACGGCGACCGTGTGACGATCGACATCCGCGGCAAAGAGACCGAGGCGCTCGTGGTCGAGTGGCACCTGCGCTCCGACGCGCCGCCGTACGCGCGGCCGATCGTCGTCGAGCACGAGGAACCGGTGCCGCCGCAGCCTGCGGCCGACGCGCGGCAGGCGGCGCTCCGGCTCATCGACGACACGATCGCCAACACCGAGTGGCGCCAGCGCCGGTGCATCAACCTCATCCCTTCAGAGATGACGGCCTCGCCGCTCGCGCGGTCGCTCTCGATCATGGACCCGGCCTTCCGCTATGCCGAGCACAAGCAGGCCGAAGCGTTCTACGACGCCGACGTCTTCTATTACCAGGGCGTCGAGTTCATCCACGAGGTGGAGCGCTTGCTCGAAGCCGAGATGACCCGCTTCCTCGGCGCCCTCGAGGTCGAGACACGCGTCGTCTCGGGCCAGATGGCCAACACGGCCGTCTTCAGCGCCATGGTCGACTACTTGAACAGGGCCGACCGGCACCGCGAGCCGCGACGCATCGACAAGGTCATCAACAACCACATCGGCAAGGGTGGTCACCTGAGCGCGCAGCCGATGGGCGCCCTGAAAGACTTCGTCGCCCGCGACCCGCGCACCGAGATGCCGGCGGTCGAAGAGTTCCCCGTGCTGCCCGACAACGCCTACAAGACCGACGTGCCGGCGGCGCTCAAGCTGATCGAGCAGGAAAAGCCCGAGCTCATCATCTTCGGCAAGAGCATGGTCTTGCACCGCGAGCCGGTCGCCGAGATCAGGCGGCTCCTCGACGAGATGGGCAGCGATGCGGTGGTGATGTACGACATGGCGCACGTGCTCGGATTGGTCGGGCCGCACTTCCAGCAGCCCTTCAAGGAGGGCGCCGACCTGGTCACGGGCTCCACGCACAAGACGTTCTTCGGCACGCAGCGCGGCGTCATCGGCACCCGCTTCGAGGAGCATGAGGAGCGCTACGACCTGTGGGACGCCATCCGCCGGCGCACCTTCCCCGGCTCGGTGTCGAACCACCACCTGGGAACGCTGGTCGGCCTGCTCATGGCCGCCTACGAGATGAACCACTTCCGCGACAGCTACCAGGAGGCCGTCATCGGCAACGCCAAGGCGTTCGCGCGGGCGCTGGCCGAGGTGGGCCTCGCCGTGCAGGGCGACCCGGCGATCGACTACACCGAGACGCACCAGGTCATCGTGAAGGTCGGCTACGGGCGCGGGCCCGAGGTGGCCGAGCGGCTCGAGGCCGGCAACATCATCTGCAATTACCAGGTGTTGCCCGACGAGGAGAGCTTCACGGCGGCCGGCGGCCTGCGCCTGGGCGTCTCGGAGATGACGCGCTTCGGCATGGGGCCGGCCGAGTTCAGGGAGCTGGCCGAGCTGATGCGCGCCGTGATCGTCGACGGCGCCGACGTGCGCGACCAGGTCGCCGCGCTGCGCGGTCGCTTCACCGAGCTACGCTACTGCTTCACGGGCGACGAGTTCGCGCCACTGCTCGAGAGGCTGCACGGGCTGATCTGACCAGCGCCGGCCGACTGCACAGAGCCCAGTCGGCCGAGCGACGGTTCGCCGTGCCTCACCCGAGCGGTTGCAGCGCTTCCAGCCGGGCCGGGCGGTTGGTGGTCCCCAGGATGAACGCGCGGGCGGTCGCGCCCGCCTCGCCGAACGCGGCGACGATAGCGGCGCCGGCAGCCCCGGCGTCGCCGGGGCTGCCGGCGAACGCGATCAGGCTGGGCCCCGAACCGCTCAAGGCCACGGCTGCCGCGCCGGCCTCACGGCCGGCGCGCAGCGCAGCCGTGGCCCCCGGGATCGACGCCATGCGCACGCCTTGGTGCAGCCTGTCGTCCATCGCGCTGCGCAGCAGCTCCAGGTCGCCGGTGCGCAGCGCGTCGATGACCAGCGCCGTGCGGCCGATGTTGAACACCGCGTCCTCCAGCGAGACCTGGCGTGGCACCTTCGCACGCGCCGCCCGCGTCGTCGAGCGATGGTCGGGTACCACTACCGCCACGTCGAGACGCGGCAGGTCGAAGCGGCGCACGATGAAGCGGCCTGCCCCGCTGGGCGCGTCGGACTCGGCTTCCCCGTCGTCTTGAGCCACGAGGACGAGTCCGCCGAAGAGGGCCGCGGCCACGTTGTCGGGATGGCCCTCTTGGTGCACGGCGCGCAGCATGATGTCGTGGCGGGTGAGCGGACCGCCGAGCAGCGTGTTGGCCGCCACGGAGGCGGCGATCGCGGCGGTGGCGCTCGAGCCGAGGCCCGAGGCGGGCGGCACGGCGTTGCGACACTCGATGGCCAGCCCTTGCGGCAGCACGCCGTGTTCGGCGAGCAGGGCGAGGGCGCCGGCCGCTATCGGGTTGCTCTCGTCCTCGGGCAGGCGGCCGGCGCCCTCGCCCTCGACCGAGATGCGCACGCCCACGCCCTCGAGGCTCACGGTGACCTCGTTCCACAGGTCGAGGGTCAGCCCCAGGCAGTCGAACCCCGGACCAAGGTTCGCCGTCGTGGCCGGGACGGCCACGGTGACCGATCTGAGGACTGCTCTGTCTTCCACGGATGTACCTTTCAGCAGCATCCGCTCGACTGCGGAGTGCCGTGCTTCAGCATACACTGACCCGCTCCGGAGAGCGGCCCCCAGGCGCTGCCGGCACCGCCGGTCGCGCCCCGCGCGGTCCGCCGCCTGCCTCCTCACGGCTGGCAAACGTGGGGTCGTTTGCTATAATTCCGGTTCCGCGTGGGCGGCTAGCTCAGATGGGAGAGCGCCAGCTCGACAAGCTGGAGGTCGTTGGTTCGATTCCAACGTCGCCCACCATGCGCCTCTCGCTGCCGACCCCGATGGGTTTGCCGCCATCACGCGGTGCT
>Ga0315282_10006544_pt1 | contig 19451 bp, 18 predicted proteins | sample YL17G07_20_MG_FD_203693 | JGI IMG/M metagenome (GOLD analysis project Ga0315282, IMG submission 203693) | Sediment microbial communities from Yellowstone Lake, YNP, Wyoming, USA - YL17G07_20 | ecosystem: Environmental > Aquatic > Freshwater > Lake > Sediment | place: USA: Wyoming | collected... | reverse complement strand
CGCTGGGCTGAGGTCCGAGGGTTTTGTATACTTAACAACGCGCCGAGGACGCGACCCCGTACGAGAGATTCCCATTGTCCATCCGATTGACCGTGCATCGTGACCACATTTGATCATCTCATGCAGGTGCGCCGGACGAAGGGCGCGGGGCTCTGGGTCCTCATCGACCCGGACCGCCATACCCCCTCCGAGGCAGCCGAGCGCGCAGTTGCAGCCGAGCGCGCCGGCGCAGATACCATCCTTGTCGGTAGCAGCCTTCTCGTCTCCGACCATTTCGCTCCGACAGTGAGCCAGATCAAACGTGCGGTGACGGTTCCCTTAGTGATCTTCCCCGGCAGCACTGGGCAGATTTCCGCCGAAGCGGACGCGATCCTTTTCCTTTCACTCATCTCCGGTCGCAACCCCGAGCTTCTCATCGGGCAGCAGGTGAGGGCGGCACCGGCGATCAGGGCCATCGGTCTGGAGCCGATCCCCACCGGGTATATGCTCATCGAGTCGGGCACGCTCACGACCATCGAGTACATGAGCGACACGAAGCCGATTCCCCGTGAGAAGCCGGACATCGCCATGGCCCACGCCCTCGCCGCCGAATACCTCGGCATGAAGCTGCTCTATCTCGACGCGGGAAGCGGCGCCTGCGAACCGGTCCCGACGGGCATGATCAGCGCCTGCCATCAGTACACATCGCTGCCCCTCATCGTCGGCGGCGGCATCCACGACGGCTCGCTTGCCGAAGCTGCCGTTCGAGCCGGTGCATCGTTCGTTGTCGTGGGAAACGCCCTTGAGCGGGCGACGGGAACATCGCTCCTGGGCGAGCTTGCAGCCGCGGTTCATGGCACTCAGTGAGCACGGAGAGATTCCCCGGTCAGACGGCGGTTATGGGTTCGGATACTCCCTTCATTGATGTTCATTGCCACCTCTTGCCCGGCCTCGACGACGGAGCGACGGACCTCGACATGTCCCTCGAACTCGTCGACCAAGGGCTTGAGGACGGCATCGGAACATGGGTTCTGACGCCGCACGTGCTCGACGCGTTCGACGAGGAAACCGACCGCCGCCACTATGCCGCATTCGAGCAATTCCGAGAGGAAGTCTCCAAGCGCGCCTTGCCGATGAAGCTCGTGATGGCGTCGGAGATCATGCTCCAAGCCAATGTGCCGGGCATCAGGGCGCGCAGGACATCGACGTTTGACGACAATAAGAAGTACTTCCTCATCGAGTTTCCCCTCAGCTTCTTCCCCGCCAACGCCGAACAACTTCTCTTCAAGTTCCAGATGGCCAGGATGACGCCGATCATCGCGCACCCGGAGCGCAACGGAGATCTCGCGCAGCATCCGAAGACCATTGCGAACATGGCCGGTCGCGGCATCCTGATGCAGATCAACGCGCGCAGTCTCCACCCCAAGGCGCCGCCACCGACGCGCCGCCTCGCCGAGACGCTGATCACGAGCGGACTGGCCCACTTCGTGGCCACCGACGCCCACCACCCCCGAGTTCGTCCGGCGCTCCTGCGCGAAGCATACGAGCGCGTCTGCGAGATTGCGGGCGAAGAGGTGGCAGACCGGCTCTGCACGGAGAACCCCCGCGCTGCCATCGAGGGCAAGCGCATCCACGCCCTCACCCTCGATTCACCCGAGCGCGAGACATGGTGGATGCGCCTTCTGGAGCGTCTGCGGAGCTGAGGTGCACCGACGTGGGTCCGGTGGGTCATCTCAACCGACGGGGACCACCCGCTCGTTCGTCCGCCCATCGTAGGACGTGCGACTGAGGAATCCGGTCCGATGACACGGCGCGTACTGAGGAAGTTCTTCTGGAACACCTACGATCACCTGGGCACGTGCGTGGTCTTGAACGTCGTCTGGTTTGTGCTCGCCATACCGTGGATCCTGGTGACGTATTTCCTCTTCTTCGTGCTCGTCCCGTGGCTCGGCGTGGTCGGCTTGATGACGAGCATCGTGGCCGCGGTTGGGGCGCTCTGGCTCAGCCCGGCGACGCTCGCGCTCCTTGCGGCGGCGTCGGAATGGGCGAACTACCACACGCCCGATAGGAGCGAGCTGTGGGCGATGCTGCGCAGCCGTCTCGTCACGGGTCTGTGGCTGAGCGGAGCCGCGCTCGGCGTCGCCGTCGTGCTCGGTGTCAACGGCGCGTTCTACCTTCAGCTTCCGGGGGCGATGCGGTGGGTTGGCTACCTCCTCGCCGGGGTCATGCTCTGGGCGCAAGTAGCCTTCCTCATGATCGTCTTCCACCTCGGTCTGCTCGTTGCACGCGGCGACCTCGCGGGGCCCAAAGCGATCAGGCAGGCGACGATTCTTGCGCTCAGGCTGCCGGTGCAGACGCTTCTGATCGGCGGCGCGACGCTCTTCTTGGGTGCCGCGTTCGCCGTGCCGCAGATCGGCATACCGCTCGTGACGGCGTCAATCCCGGCGGTGCTCGCCGCCACCGGAGAGCGGGAGTTGCTCAAGCGTTTTCGACCGCGGGAGCCAGGCCAGGACGAGGCCGACGAACAGGAGGAAGTGCGCACGCTGCGCGATCTGCTGCGCCCGTGGGACATGGGGCGGTAGCGGCGCGCGATCATTTCACTCCTGGGCGAACATGGGCCTTCCCCGATTCGATCTCGCTTGGATTGCTTCCCCGCCCCGCCTACTTTCAGGGTTGAACCCGGAAGTGGAGGAGAGCATGATTCGCGCGGTCATCTTCGATCTCGACAATACGCTCGTGGACTTCATGGCGATGAAGAAGCGCGCCGTGGAGGCGGCGGCATGGGCGATGGTGGACAGCGGCCTGCCGATGAGCATCGAGGAGACCGTTGCGGGCATCTACAAGACGTACGACGTGCTGGGCATCGAGTATCAGCAGGTGTTCGACCAGTTCCTCACGAACGAGCTTGGCTACATAGACTACAAGGTCCTCGCGGCGGGCATTGTCGCATACCGGAAAGCGCGCGAGGCGGCGCTCCAGCCCTACCCCCACGTCCGGATGACGATCAGCCAGCTCCTTCGGCGAGGCCTCAAGCTCGCCGTCCTGTCCGATGCGCCGCGCCGCGAGGCCTGGCTGCGGCTGTGCCAGTTGGGCCTCCATCACGAGTTCGATGTGGTCGTCACCCACGAGGACACCGGCTTCAGGAAACCCTCCCCGGAGCCGTTCACACGGGTGCTCCACGACCTCAGCGTCGAGCCGCGCGAAGCGGTCATGGTCGGAGACTGGCCGGAACGCGACGTTGCCGGGGCCAAGTCGGTCGGTCTCTGGACCGTCTGGGCGAAGTACGGCAGCGCGTTCAACGTCGAGACCTGCGAGGCCGACTTTGAAGCCGCGAGCATCACCGATCTGCACCGCATCATTGACCGCATCAACGCGCGAGAAGAGATGAAGGGGAACGAGTGCAGGGGGGCCTGAGTACAGGAAACCGTCGCCGCCGAATCGAAGTGCGCGTAACCGCGTATCTGCGTATATTCCATCGTAACTACTTGGCCTAACGTGAGGAGGTACGACATGACAGCGGTTCTCGGTTGCACGAGCAGGCCGTGGCCTGGGCTGATAGGGGCACTAGCGCTTGCGGCACTACTCTCTGCGAATGCCCGTGCGCAGGGCAGTCTCGACCAGCGCATCGCCGATCTCGCCCAGCAGATTGATACGGCCATGACCCAGCAACGCAAGACGGCAATTGCGGTCGTCGAGTTCTCCGATCTTCAGGGCAACGTCACCGACTTCGGACGCTTCCTCGCCGAGGAACTGATCACCCGCCTCCATGCGACGAGAAAGTTCCGTGTCATCGAACGACTCCTGCTCAACAGGATCATCGCAGAGCAGAGGTTAAGCCTCTCTGGGCTCGTTGACCCGAATTCGGCCAAACAATTGGGACGTCTCCTGAGCGTTGACGCCATCGCTTCCGGTACGATCGCCGAGCTTGCCCAGAGCCTGCGCGTCAATGCGCGGCTCATCAGCACGGAGACAGGCGAGATCTTCGCCGTCGCCGCCGTGGAGATCTTCAAGGACGAGTCGGTGATGAGGCTGATGGCGTCGGGAGCTATCACCGCTTCTGCGGCGAGTGGCGCAGGAACCACGGTGGCAAGAAGGAAGACTGAGTTCACCGACAAGATGGTTGAGTTAGCTTTCGGTTATGATCCTCCGTTGCTTCGTGTACGGCTGGTCTCAGTTGAGGTGCTGGAACAAGGCCGTCTGAGGATCAATATGCTTGCCGACAACCTATGTACCTGCAAACTCCCGTTTCTCCTCGACAGCCCGGAGGACAAACATTGGGTCATTGATCAAACAGGGCAACCGCATCCCTTTAGAGAGGCAACCGGGTTATCGAGCGTTCGTGGTGAGCTTAATCTTGGCGCCAACTCGGTTCCTTTCTCTGTGATTTTCGGCGATATACCTCCGGCGATTGCCAAGCTTAATCGCGTCCACATACAGGTCCGAGGAATCCATAACCGTGAAGGTAACATCGACTGGCAGAACATTAACCTGCGATAATGGGTACCAACATGAGGCGAACGCAGCGCCGTGCAAACGGCTGAGCAGCAACGTGCGGGTATGTGCCGCCGACCCAAAACACCCATGTTCAGATGGCCTTGCTGCAAACGCCTTGCGTTCGGTGGTTGCCCCCGGCTTCAGCCGGAGGGCAGAAGGAGTGTGTGATGATCCGCGTTTCGACATTTGAAGAAGCCTTCCGTCAACTTGACGAAGGTGAACGAGTGGTGATGACCATTGAAGGCAGAGATGTTGCCCTCATCTCGGTTGACGAGCTGCGGATGATCGAAGACCGGGAGGACCGAATTGACATCGAGGCATCGAGAGCTGCGCTTGCCGAACCGGGAGAGGATATCCCCTTGGAGAAGTTCCTCGAAGAGATGAAACGGGAACGAGCCGGTCGCAAGAGGCGCACAGTGAGACGAGTGAAAGCGGCCAGCTGATGGCGTACGCTGTGCGCTTGAGGCCATCAGTTCGCAAAGAACTGAAAAGACTCCCCGGCGCGGTGTATGACCGGGCGATTGTCAAAATCCTCTCTCTTGCAGAGAACCCGCGCCCGCATGGGTCGAAGAAGCTGGTCGGTGAAAAGGATACCTATCGCCTCCGTGTCGGCGACTACCGCATTGTCTACAAAGTGAACGATGCTGAACGTACGTTGCGTGTCACTCGGATAGGACACAGGCAGGGCGTGTACGACTAAGAGATGCCGTCACGGAGCCTTCCCCATGCACCTTGTCACCTCCAAGCAGATGGCCGCCATCGACAAACGGTCGATTGAAGAGTACGGCATCCACGGCATTGACCTCATGCGCCGCGCCGGGCAGGCGGTAGTGGATGAACTCCTGGCCCGCGTCGGACCGGTCGCTGCCGAGCGGATCGTCGTGCTGTGCGGGCGCGGAAACAACGGTGGAGACGGCTTCGTCGTGGCGCGGCTCCTCAAGGAGCGGAACGCTCGGGTTGAGGTCTACCTCCTTGCGACGAAGGATAGGATCGAAGGCGACGCCCGGACGGCGATGGAGGAATGGCTCGCAGCCAGGGGGACGATCACCGAACTGACGGACGAGGCGAAGGTCGAGGAAACCACCGCAAGGTGGAGCGACGCGGACTACCTCGTGGACGCGATGCTCGGTACCGGCCTGAGCGGGGAGGTGCGCGGCGTCTTCAGGGCGGTCATCGAGGCGATTGGCCGGTTGCGTGTGCCGGTCGTCGCGGTGGACATTCCGTCGGGGATAGCGGGCGACACGGGTCAGGTCTGCGGCGTCGCGATCCGAGCGACGCTGACCGTCACGTTCGGATTGCCGAAGATCGGCCATGCCTTCCACCCGGGAAAACGCCACTGCGGCACGATCACCGTCGCCGACATCGGTTTCCCGAAGGAGGCGATCGAGCGGGAGGCGGGTAGGACCTTCATGGCCGGACCGGAGGATGCGCGAGGGTGGCTCCCCCGTCGCGCTCCGGACGCCCACAAGGGAAGCCTCGGGCGCGTGCTCGTCGTCGCGGGATCGGTCGGCATGACTGGCGCGGCGGCGATGGCGAGTGAGGCGGCGCTCCGGGCGGGATCGGGCCTCGTCTATCTCGCCTGTCCCGCAAGCCTCAACGACATCCTCGAGGTGAAGGTCACCGAGGTGATCACGATCCCGGTGCCGGAAGTGCGAAAGAAGCGCTGCCTCGCGCTGCGGGCGCATGGCGAGATCAGGCGATTGGCGGAGGACGTGCAGGTCATCGCCATCGGACCGGGCATCGGGCGTCACCGAGAGACCGTCGAACTCGTCAGGCGGTTCGTGAGCGAATGCGAGAAGCCGCTCGTCATCGACGCGGATGGTCTGTTCGCCCTGTCACCGGCGAGGGAGAAAGTCCTGACGTCAAATGCCGTCTTGACGCCACATTATGGCGAGCTGTCACGGCTCATGGAGATTCCTATCCCCGATATCCAAGCGGACCCCATCGGCTCATGCCAGCGCATGGCGGACCACTGGGGCGCGACGCTCCTGCTCAAGGGCGCCCCGACGGTCGTATGCGGACCTTCCGGGGAAACGTGGGTCAACCCCACGGGCAACGCGGGCATGGCGACGGCGGGTTCCGGCGACGTGCTGACCGGCCTCATCGCCGGGTTCATCGCGCAGGGGGTCGAATCGGAGATCGCTGCCCGGCTCGGCGCGTACCTCCACGGGCTGGCAGGAGACCTCGCACACGATGAACTCGGCGAGCACGCCATGATCGCGGGGGACATCCTGAGACACGTGCCGCAAGCGTTGAAGGGCCTCGCCGAACGCTATGAAGAGGCTTCTGGCACGACGAGAGCCTGACGCATCCGGTGGGCTGGCCCTCTGGTGCTTACTCGCGGAATCCGGTGCTATTTTGAAGCCCGTCCTGGTCTCCATCGCCATTTCCGAGAAAACAGCGGAGAACCGTCATTCCGAACGGTGAACTCACCAGGGGTGAGTTCGTGAACGAGTTCGCCATGCGAACTCGCGGAATCTCTAGCATCTTCAGAATGAAAGAGATTCTTCGCTTCGCTCAGAATGACATCCCAGGTATTCTGGATCGACATCAGGTTGTTATGCTTGTTTCTGCGAGTAGGCACTAATGGTACTTGAGGATGCACCACACCGCTCGAACTGCGTCCCTGAAGCCGATCTTCTTCCCCTCCTCATATGTCCGCCCGTGGTAGGATATGCCCACCTCGTAGACCCTCACGCCGCGAATCTTGGCGATCTTTGCAGTGACTTCCGGTTCGAAGCCGAACCGTTCCTCCTCCAGTTCGATGCTCCGGATCACCTCCCGGCGGAAGACCTTGTAGCAGACTTCCACGTCGGTAAGGTTCAGATTGGTGAACATGTTCGAGAGCAAGGTGAGCAGCTTGTTCGCCACGCTGTGCCAGAAGAAGAGCACCCGATGGGAATCTCCTCCCGTGAAGCGCGAGCCGAACACGACGTCGGCCCGGTTCTCCACGAGCGGCTTCAGGAGTCTGGGGTATTCCGCCGGGTCGTACTCAAGGTCCGCGTCCTGCACGAGAACGACGTCGCCCGTCGCGTGCTCGAACCCGGTCCGGAGCGCCGCGCCCTTCCCGCGATTGCGTTCGTGCAGGATCACACGGTATCGGTCTTTCATCGTGCCGAGCAGCTCACGCGTCCCGTCGGTCGAGCCGTCGTCCACGAGGATGATCTCCCGCCGAAGGCCGAGCGCCGGGGCCGCCTCGACGCGCTGGAGGATTTCCTCGAGGGTGTGCCGCTCGTTGTATACCGGGATGACGATGCTCACGGATTGCGGGGGCAGCGCTGGTCCCGGAGGCGCGCCGCCGGAGGATTGGCTCCTGCGCACAGCACTCCATACCGCGCCGGCGACGAACGGGGGGAAGCCAACGAGGTCGAACATGCATCCGTGTCCTTCTACATGGGTCATAAGGAGGCGTCCGTGGTGCGCGAGATGGAGATACGCCTGGATGAAGCGAGCAGATACGGTCCCATCCGCCAACACGGTCATGAGACATACGAGAATACCCAGTATCGACCTTCACTGCAACCGATTTCGCCCTTCGTGTGCGACCCGATGCGCACGCGCACGCCCCTTTCGAGATGCGGCAGGTGCGAGCGCGCGGAAGGGGATGTCTGCATGGAGAGCCCTGCCATCTCGGCACTGCCTTGCAGTCCTCGCATGCGGATCACGCACGCGTCCGAAGCGAACGGAACCGCCGGACGGTGCGCGCCGCGTTCGCTACATGGCGGCTTCGAGGATGGTCGTCAGGTCGTCATCGCTTAAGACGATCGGATTGTAGCCCATGCTCGATCCGCGACTGCCCTTGACGACGGCGGGAATGCCGCTCGTGCTCAACCCCCAAGAGGCAAGGCCGGGAACGCGCAACCGTACGACGAGCTCGCGCAGGACGCGCGGCAGTTCGCAGAGGGGGTCCTTCGATTCCGGCGCGAAGATCTCTCCGATGCGACGGTACTTCGGGAGGGTCGGATGGTTCGGGTCCTCCTCGCGCAGACGCCGGATGTTCATCTCCACGACGTGGGACAGGAGCGCCGCGCAGCCTGCGCCGTGCGGGACCGGATAGTGCGCGCCGAGGGGTGAGACGATGCCGTGTGCTGCGCCGAGACCCGCGTTGGCGAGACAGATGCCGCCGAAGAGCGCAGCGAGGGCCATGCCCGCCCGCGCCGATGCGTCGGTGGGGCGTTCGTACGCGCCGAGGAGGCATCGCGCCGCAAGCCTGATGCCACTCTCCGCGAGCGCGTCCGTCATCACCGACGCCCGGTTCGAGCTGTACGACTCGATAAGCTGGGTGAGCGCGTCCAACCCGCTGAACGCAGTCACCTCCGGCGGCGCGGTGTGCGTGAGCGTCGGATCAACGAGCGCGACCCGGGGCAGGAGGTGGTCGCTCCGCACGCTCTTCTTGAAGCTGCCGTCGTCGGCGCCGATGACGGCGTTTTTCGTCGCCTCGGAACCGGTTCCGGCGGTCGTCGGCATGGCGATGAGCGGGATCGCCGGGTTCTCCACCGTGCGACCGCTTCCCACTCCTTCGAGGTAGTCAATCGTCGTCCCGCCGTTCGTGAGCAGCACGGCGACCGCCTTTCCCGTATCGAGCACGCTCCCGCCACCGAGCGCGACCACGAGCGATGGTGTAACTGCCTTCGCTTCCTCAAGCGCCCTGTCCACGAGGGACACCGTCGGTTCCCCGGGTACGGGGAAGGTTGTGACGGCAAAGCCGGACTCGGACAACACCCGCATGAGCCGGTCGACCACGCCGGCCTCCGTGAGCGCGCGCCTACCCGTCACCATGAAGGCTCGCCGCTTCTTATCCTCCCCGCAGAGCGATGCGGCGATGTGCCCGAGCTCTTCCGCACGCCCGTCGCCAAAGACGATGCGCTGCGCCGTGGCGAATTCAAACGCCTGGACAGATGCAGGTGGGCGACCGCTTACCATTGTTCTCGTTCCGTCGGGTAGATCTCTCGACACTTGACGGACATCCGGGGTTTCGCCATCCATGCCGCGACCGTTTCCTTCCACTTCAGGTAGTGGCTGGTCTGCTGGTGCGCCTTGAAGCCGTCCTCCGAATCGTACACCTCGTAGAGCAGGAACTGGGTCGGCGCCTCGATCACCTGAGACACGTCGAAGCGCAGGTTGTGAGGTTCCTTGCGGGTGCTCCGAGCGTTCTCACGGCTCGCGTTGATGAAGTCGTCCAGGCGCTCCGGGAGCACGTGCACCGTGACGCAGACGATGTACATGGCGGTTCCTCCTCGCGTGGGTTCCGTTCTGGTGCTGGCAACGGGCCATCCGCCCTCGTGGGCCTTCAACATCTGTGTTGTGGGTTCTCCCATGGTAGGCGGGAAGCCCTCTTCTCCCGCACGGGCCGGGCCCGACAGCAGGGCTTCGGGCTTACCCACGGTTCGAAGGTTGAAGGCCCACTCGTTCGTCCTGTAAAGATGAGGTGCGACGGACCGATGGACAAACCGAGAGCACCCACTGATCCCGTCGCTTTGCTCTCTGACGCCGAGGTCAGAAGAAGTAGATCATCGTCCTGATGTCGTGTCCGACGCCGGGGAACCAGATCCAATCCACGATGAGACAGACGATCCCCGCTGCGGTATGACCGGCGACGAGACCGATGAAAAACGGCCGGAGGCGACGATAGAGACTCAGCCCTCCGAGCTTCTGGATGACCACCTTGATCGCCCACGCGGTGAACGCGCCGGACCACACGGAGTCGTGGTAGAATGTTGTCGCCGTGCAGAATCCGATCGGATTGAGCAGCCCCCAGCCGAAGCGTTGCCGCAGGAAGATGAGCAGGCCGACGAACGCCGCGCCGCCGCCGAAGTGGGCGAAGAGCTTCCAATCCCACGGGAAGGGATTTCTGATGCGGCCGGTCATGTGATCGTACGCCTCCCACATCTGGTGGAAAGCGTGATGCGCTCCGAAGTTGAACGCTCCCCCGTGGTACGCAAGCCAGATCGTGGTCAGACTCATCGCCGCCATCGCCACGACCGAGCCGATCATGATCGCTACGAAGAGTGACTTCCTCTGGACCGACGCCGCATCGCCCAAGCGCGCCGCGTGCATCGTCATCGGCATCGGATAGCCCTCGATCATCCGGAACGCCGCGAGCGTCACCGCCAAGCCGACGATGTTCTGCGGTCCGAGGGAGGCATCGCCGAACGTCCGCATCGTGATCCCCTGAGCCGTCACCGGTGCGCCGACGAGCGGCATCCCAGTTTCCGCGACGATCCTCGTCGCCCCGATCACAAGGACCACGAGGGCAACGAAGAATACGAGCACCACTCCGATGCCGATGCCGAGCTGCGTAAGCCATGCGACCATGTAGATGCTCGAAACCGGCACGACGATGACCGAGAGCCGATAGCTCATGAGTTCGTCGCCGTCATTCAGGTCCTTCGCCCCATGCCACACCCTCCGCCAGACGGCTTTGAAGTGCGCGCGGGTCATCCAGAGGCCCCACAGGACGATCCCGAACAGGCCGCCGAGGGTCTGCCAGCCGCTCAGGTTCTCGCCGGTCGTCCACGGGTCGGTCTGCGTCTTCACGTAGCCGAGAGTCACCTGTGCGGCCACCTGGATTTTCATGAGCAGGTAGAAACCCCACACGCTCATGAGCACTTTCGTGTCAACGAGGTAGGAGATGCCGACGACGACCGGGTCCGGACAGAACCCTATCCCGCCGAGCTTCGGTCCCAGCGGGATGACGACGGGCCTCATCTGGGTGAAGTCGATCGTCGGCCAGATTTGGCTGAAGTAGCTCACGACGTTCCATAGGAGTATCCCCCCCGCCAGCGCGAACCCCGCCCAGAACGCGCGTCCCCGGGCGATCGTGCACAATCCGCGCCGTTCGCCCGCACCTTCCACCAGTGCCAGCGGGATCTCCGCCTGCGGGAAGCCAATCTTCTCATGATCGAACCACTGCCGCCGCAGGATCGAGGTGAGCGCTCCGCAGAACAGGAGGAAAGCCACGAAGAACGACCACCACCAGAACAACGGTCCCCACCAGACCTTCCACGGGATCGACTGACCCGGCGGAAGCCCGGTGTAGAACCACGCCATCTCGTTGTTCGCGTTCGAGAGGATCCCCCAGCGCCGGAGGTATGGCAGGAGGTAGGTGTCATACTGGTTCTCCGGCGAGGCGAAGTAGTCCGGTGAGGAGATCATGCTGAGGAACAGCCCCATCATGCCGATGTGGTAGACCATGATCCCGGCGAACCCCATGACGAACATGAAGAGCAGTTCCGGCTCGCTGAACCTCCATTCCGCACGGACCCGTCCGAGAATCCACTGAAGCGGCAGCAGGACCACCACGAGAACCGCCAGCGCGCCGAGCGGCAGCTCGCCCTGAAACAGCTCGACCGAGTGGAGCCGGTATTCCGAATAGGGGGTGATCGTGCTCACGAGCACGACGAGAAGGCCTCCGCCGATCACGGATCGGGACGAGATGGACCGCCTCGATGTGCTGGTTTCTCCGGCGCAGCGTGGCGCATCTGACATCGAACGAGCAACTCCCCCATGTGCTGGCACCACTCAGGACGCCGCTCGGGTGCGCGGGAAGAGCAAAGATAGCGGTCGCGCAACAGGGCGCAAACCTTGCGTGGCACGCGGGATTCCAGTGCTTCCGTCGCGACCGGCGAGGCGATTGCCGTGCAGGATGCTCGCCGATGGTACGTGAGGGACGGAGAGGGCGCGGAGGGTTCATGATCCTCGGCGGCTGTTTGATTATCATTAGGCATGTCACTTCTGGCGCACGGCCTGCTCGCGCCGCAGGCTGTTCATCGGCTGATGTGCGCTCGGGGGTAGGTGTTCGTCGTTTCTTTCGGGGGGACCCGTTCGGACGAGGGATGGACCTGCTGGCGTGGGGTTCCCTGCAACGGGGTCGCTCACCCGCACGCACAGATCGACCTCTTCCCAAGTGGACCTTTGCTCCCTGCTCCTCGGAGAGAAGCTCGGCGCGGTGGTCTGCATCGTCGATCTGATCATCCCGTGAGGTTCGTCTGGTTTCGGCTTCTACTGCACCGTCAACGTTGCGTTGACGGGTTTTCGGGCAGACAAGAAGGCTTCTGCTCCACCACCGCAGCCTATTGGTGGGGCGGGCATTCCTTGCCCGCGCGACCCTTCACTGCAAAGCTGACGGGCCACTACCGTATCTACGGGGCGAGTAAGAGCGCGTACGGGAAGTCTGCTCACAGGACAACCAGATACTTGGCTCAGCATGACGTTCGAAAAGGGCATCGTGCTGCGATGAGGATCCTCGCCAGGCACGTCTTCCTTCGCGGGTGTTGGCGTAGGCGGTTTCTCGCCCTGCGACTGAAGTCGCGGGCTACAGCTCGCAAAGTCACCTGAAGGTGACTGGGGCATCACCGCACGCCACTTTGGAGTCGGCTTGAGCCGACTTGGCTTGAGAACTCCAAGAGTTCTCTGTAGCCCCCGGCTTGAGCCGGAGGGCGCGTAGGAAGGCAGCCCAACGGCGAATATCCTACATAGTACCTGAGCGGCGAACTCGCCGGAGAATCTGGCGGTGAGAATCTGCGCCCCGTACACACTCTAAGACCGGATGGGTGCGAGAGGAATGCTGCGCTGGTTCCGCCGGGGTGCACGAGCGGGAGAACGTGCGCTCCGGGATGACAGGCCGTCGGACGCAGGCGACGTCATCGGGCTCGTGAGGCATCTCTCCGGCCTGGTTCCCGCCCCCCACCGTGCGGGCCCGGTCCTCCAGCGGGTGAACGCCTTCCTGTCCCTGTCCGAAGAAGAGCAGGAGCGGACGTTTCCCGATCTGTACCTGCTTCTCGAACAGTACCTTGTCGAGGTCGAAGGTGGCGGCGAAGAGATGCGTGAGCGCGTGTGCGCAGTCGTGCGCGAGCGATGCGCCTCGCTTCTGCGGCTTCCGCATGTCGCGCCGATCTTCCAGCCACCGGGCGAGCAGGAACTGTACCTCTGCAAGGAACTGCTCACGAAGGTCCTCGACCGCGCCTTCACCACGCTCGGCGAGAGGAGGGGCGATCTCTTCCCGCACGTGCGAGCCTGGGTCGCCGGTGTTCCCGACGCGGCAACCCTCCCGGTTCCGTTCAGCATCACTGAAGAACTCCCGAAGACCCGCGCGGGATGGATTTCGGTGCTCCGAACGCTCTCGCACGAGGTCCACCAGCGGCTTGACCACACGCTCGGACAGGCTGCTGCCAACCGGATGTACCGGCAGGTGTACGACGAGCTGGCCGCGCTCTACGTCGGACTCGACACGTTCCCGGTCGTCGTCGGACTGCTTCCCGACACGCTCCTTGATGAGCCGGAGATCAGGCTGTTGAGCCGCAGTCGGATGCAGCGGGTTCTCATCGAGAAGGTCGAACATCTGGAGCCAGAGAACGAGCAACTCGCCCTGAAGAATGCAGAGCTGGAGCGGACGTGGGCGGAGCTGGAAAGCTCCAAGGGCGATCTCGAGCGGCGGGTTGAAGAACGGACCGCGGAGTTGCGCGCGGAGATGGAAGGGCGCAGGCTCGTCGAACAGGCCAAGCGAGATGCGGAAGTGCGCTTTCGGAGCGTCGTGGAAAGCCTCGGCGAGGGGATTATCATCACCGACCTGCAGGACGTGATCCTCTACGTGAACACCCGCATGGCGGAACTGACGGGGTACCAGCCGGACGAGATGATTGGGAAACGTGCGTATGAGCTTCTCCTGCCGGACCGGGAATGGGACAGAGCCAGGGGGCGTACCGAGGCGCGGCGGCGGGGTATTTCCGAACGGTACGTCGTTCAGCTTCACCGGAAAGATGGGTTGCTGTTCTGGGCGGAGGTGAGCGCCCAGCCCTACCGCGATCACCAGGGGAATATCGTCGGTACGCTCGGCACCAACACCGGCATCACCTCAAGCAAGAAGGCGGCGGAAGAGCGGGAGCACCTGGAGGCACAGGTCCGACACGCGCAGAAGCTGGAAAGCCTTGGCGTTCTCGCGGGTGGTGTTGCACACGAGTTCAACAACCTCCTCACCAGCATGCTCGGCCATGCGGCACTTGCCTATCGGAAACTCCCCGCCGATTCGCCAGCGCGAAGGAACATCGAACAGATCGAGACCGCAGCGCAGCGCGCGGCGGATTTAACCAAACAGATGCTCGCGTACTCCGGAAAGGGCCAGTTAGTCATGCGGCTGATCAACCTCACGAAGCTCGTCGAGGAGATGGAGCATCTCCTGCGGACGGTGATCTCCAAGAAGGCAACCCTGCGCTACAGCCTCACCGAAGAACTACCCGCCGTCGAAGGAGATCCGGGCCAGTTGCGGCAAGTGGTCATGAACCTCATCACGAACGCGTCCGACGCGCTCGGCGAGAGGGGCGGGACGATCGCCATCTCCACGGGTCGTATGCACGTCAAGCTGGAACAGATCACCGAGTTTGTCCTCGGCGAGAACATCGCGGACGGGGAGTACGTGTTGCTCGAAGTCTCCGACAGCGGCTGCGGAATGGACGCGCAGACGAAGGCGAGAATCTTCGATCCGTTCTTCTCCACGAAGTTCTCCGGGCGCGGCCTCGGGCTTGCCGCCGTGCTCGGCATCGTGCGGGGACACGGAGGGGCGATCAGGGTGAAGAGCGAGCTTCGACGGGGAACCACGTTCACCGTCCTGTTCCCGCCGTCGAGCGAACGGGAGCCTTGAACGGTCCGCACGGCGCCACGCGAGGATAAGTGGCGCAGTCAGGGCACGTTCCTCGTCGTTGACGACGAGAAATACGTGCGGGTCATTGCCAAGACGGTCCTCGAAGAGGCGGGGTTCACCGTCGTCACCGCCAACGACGGACGCGAGGGCCTGGAGGTGTTCCGGCAGCGCGCAGACGAGATCGTGGGGGTCCTGCTCGACATGACCATGCCGATGATGTGTGGGGATGAGGTCTACCGGGAAATCCGAAAGACCCGCTCCGATGTGCCGGTGATCCTTTCAAGCAGGTACAACGAGGAGGAGACCCTTCAGCAGGTGAAGGAAAAGGGTCACGCAGGATTCATCCAGAAGCCGTACCGGCCTCAGGCGCTCATCGATATGGTGCGCGAAGTGCTCGAACAGTGAAGCGTCCCGGCAGCTACGGGCCGGGGCACAGAGGCCGCAATTGCCTCGGCGAGCGTCCCTCATTAGCCTCCCGAAGGCCGAGATCCGTTTCACCTTCCTCGCCTACGGGCGCTCTGGCGGAGATTGAACCATGCCGACGCGTGCAAGGCGGCGCATCAGCGCCGAAGATCTCTACCGATTCCGGCTCATCTCCGATTGCCGCATTTCGCCGGACGGGAGTTGCGTCGTCTTCGTCCTCAACCGCGTGGACCGAAAGACGGAGAAGAAGCATGCGAACCTGTGGATCGTCCCGACAGGCCGGGGCGCTCCGCGCCAGTTCACCCATGGGGAGCAGAGCGATACCTCTCCGCGCTGGTCGCCTGACGGGAGGCAGATTGCCTTCCTCTCGAACCGGGACGACGAGAAGCAGCCGCAGCTCTGCCTCATCCCGATCGACGGCGGCGAAGCGCGCAAGCTCACCGACCTCAAGGGTGAGTTCGGTTCGTTCGAATGGTCGCCCGACGGCAGGAAGCTCGTCGCTTCGTTTCGGAAGAAGGATCGGGAAGACATCGAGCGCGAGCAGGACGAAGAGAGGAAGAAGCGCGGTGTCGTCGCACGGCACATCAGCCGGGTGTTCTTCAAAGAGGACGGGGTAGGCTTCCTCCCGAAGGAGCGGTGGCACATCTGGACCGTAGACGCGAGGACAGGAAAGGCGAAGCAGCTCACCGACGGAGAAGTCCACGACGAACAGGAGCCGACCTTCTCCCCCGACGGGAAGCAGATTCTCTTCGCATCGAACCGGACCCCCGACCCCGACCTCAGCCCCGAGGATATCGACCTCTGGACTATCCCGTCCGAGGGAGGCGATCTGCGCAAGGTCGAGACGCCGCTCGGCGTGAAACTCCTGCCCTCGTTCTCGCCCGACGGGAAACTCGTCGCCTACGTGGGAACCGAGGGCCGCGGCGGCGAGGGGCGGAACGCGCGCCTGTGGGTCGTTCCGACGGAAGGTTCCGTTCCCGCGCGGGACCTGACCGGCCAGTATGACGTGTGCGTCACCGCGTGGACGCTCAACGACATGGCCAGACCGATGATGATGCCCCCGACGTGGTCGCCCGACGGAAAGCGCCTCTACTTCCAGGTGGCGCGCCACGGCAATACGACCCTCCATTCCATTGCACCGGACGGGAGCGGGTTCGAAACGGTCATCGGTGATACGGGCGTCGTCGGGGCGTTCGCATTCGACCGAGACCACACCGTGCTCGCCTACGTCCAGGGCACGATGACCGATCCGGGGCAGGTGTGGTTACGCTCCCTTGAGACGGGCAAATCGAGGAAGCTCACCGATGCCAACGGCAACCTCCTCCGTGCCCTCGATCTCGGGACGGTCGAAGAGGTGTGGTTCAAAGACGGGGACGGCGGCGACCTCCAGGGGTGGGTCCTCAAACCGCCCGGCTTCGACGAGCGCACGAAGTATCCGACCATCATCGAGGTCCACGGCGGACCCCATCTTCAGTACGGCAACCTCTTCATGCACGAGTTCTACTTCCTCGCCGCCCACGACTACGTGGTCTGCTTCTCGAACCCACGTGGCGGGCAGGGCTACGGAGAGAAGCACGCGCTGGCGATTGAGAACAACTGGGGTACCGTGGATTACGAAGATGTCATGACGTGGGCCGACCTCGTCGGGCGGAAGCCGTACGTAGACGCGGAGCGCATGGGCGTCACGGGCGGCAGTTACGGCGGCTACATGACGAACTGGATCATCGGCCACACGGACCGGTTCAGGGCGGCGGTGACGCAGCGGTGCGTCAGCAACCTCATCAGCATGTACGGTTCGAGCGACGGAAGCTGGTCGTTTCAGCGCGAGTTCGGCGATGTGCCGCCCTGGGAGGACGTGGAGAACTACTGGCGACAGTCCCCCATGAAATACATCGGCAACGCGAAGACGCCGACCCTCGTCATTCATAGCGAGAACGACTACCGATGCGCCGTCGAACAGGGCGAGCAGGTGTTTGTCGCCCTCAAGAAGCTCGGCGTCGATACGGAGATGGTCCGCTTCCCGGACGAATCTCACGGTCTCTCGCGGGGCGGGCGCACCGATCGGAGGATCGAACGGTTGAACCACATCCTCCGGTGGTTCGAGAAGTATCTGAAACGAGATCGGGCGACGAGCCGAACGTAGGACCCGGCGCCCGCGTCTGAACGTGAAGGCCGAGGGACACGGCACCGGAGGTTCGGAACACGTGTGGACCTGTCGTCTGCGGGTGCTTTGCTCGGCATCATTGCCGGGGCGGTCCTCGCCCTCATCCGGGGCACCTGAGTGACTTGGAGCGGAGGGCGCAGCGCGTCCGGACGGTGAAAGGACGCAGGGGCGCAGCATGTCCCTGCCGGGCAGTTCGGTGGGATTCAGGCCGGTGCGCGGATACTTACCGCCGCACCGATTCGTTCTTCTTGGCGTTTGAGTCCGGGAGGGGCGATTCCACGCTGACGTACCTCGCGCACTCGCCCTCTTCGTCGCTGCAGCAGTGCTCTTCCGGGCGGCCGGGCAGGGCCGCGCAGAGATCCTCCGCGAGGTAGTGCTTACAGTCGGGCCTCGAAGCGTGCATGGAAACCTCTTTCCATTGGCGGGAACGGCACAATCATCCTGCTAAAAGATACGCGGAAACCTCCACGCGTGCCAGGAACCGAGATGATCACCTTTGTTATGAATCCGGGGCTCTCCCTCCCTTGGCTCGTGGCCGCCCCGTATGGGGTCGTCCCGTTGGGCCGCCTCTTGCCTTCGGACCCAAGCGCATTGCCCGCACCGTGCGCGATCTCTACCTTCTTGACGAACTGCTCGTCGTGCCGCGGCGAACGATTGACCAACTGCAGGGACACGTGAGACCCCGGAGCGAGGAGGCGCTCATGATAACCGCCATCATGCTCATCACGACGGAACTGAAGGCTATCGAGAGTGTCACGAAGGCGCTCGCCGAGATGCAGGACGTGCGCGAAGTCTACACGACGACCGGGCAATACGACGTGGTGGCCATCCTCCACGAGAAGGACTCGGAGGCGCTTGCGGAGACCGTCACGAAGCGGGTTGCGCAGGTTCCGGGCATCACGGACACGACGACACTGCTGGCGATCCGACGGTATTCGCAGGTGGCCATGGAACGGATGTTCGGAATCGGTTTCAAACCGGTCGAGGGCGACGAGGAATCGGGCGGCACGGGTCGGCCACGCGAAGGGTAGGTCCATCACCGCGCGCTTGCGGGCGATGGACGCGGCGGGTGTGCCTCGGATCGTCGCACGAGCGCTGTTCACCGCCCTCTGGGCTGAGTTTCCGGTCCTTCCCCTGGGCGATCTGACCTCCCTGAGCATCACCACGGGCGGCAGCGACAGATCGAGCCGTTGCCCAGGCACGCCGGAGATTCCCCAGAGTCCGCGCACTCCCTCCTTCGCTCGGAACGACCCGCACAGGCGATGCCTCTTTCCGAGGCCCGGCTCGCGTGATGCCCGTGCTCTCTGGAACAACGCGCACGACCGCACCATTTCCTACGCAGGCTGTCCAGGACGACGGATCAGCCGTTCGTCTTGGCAGGAAACCGCACGGAACGGTATACTTAGACCGGTGTTCACCGCTCGTTTGCCGTTGCAGGTTGCTCGGCGTTCTGGAAATGGTGAAGATTGTACAACGGGACAGGAGGGGTGATAAGACGCGGTGAACTTCCGGGAGTTGCTCCTCCGCCGTTTCCTCCGGCAGCCAAAGCCTGAGAGTCTGTACAGAAGGTTCGTTTCGCGCTCGAACCAGATACTCTGGCGAGTTCGCGGAGCGAACTCGGACACGAACTCGCTTGAAGCGAGTTCACCGCTCGGCATGACGTTTGTAGTAACTGTCTTGGGTGTCAAGGGAGCATGGAGAGTTGAGTTTTCCATGGCGAGAGTTGCTTCATCATGGCATTGAGGATGCATAGGA
>Ga0315282_10006543_pt1 | contig 19451 bp, 16 predicted proteins | sample YL17G07_20_MG_FD_203693 | JGI IMG/M metagenome (GOLD analysis project Ga0315282, IMG submission 203693) | Sediment microbial communities from Yellowstone Lake, YNP, Wyoming, USA - YL17G07_20 | ecosystem: Environmental > Aquatic > Freshwater > Lake > Sediment | place: USA: Wyoming | collected... | reverse complement strand
TGAATGCTATCCTGTATGGAAACGGGCTGACTAGCGAGCGAAAGGCTGAGATCGCTACGTCATTAGGGCTCACAGGCAGTTACTACGACATTTGGAATGATTTCTCGGTGCTTCTGTTGGACAACGCAGGTCTTAATGAAAGGCAGAGAACTTTCACCCATAGTTTTCTCGGGTTGGTCCCAATAGAGCTTCACAACCTTCATTCTATCTCGGTAATCGACAACCTAGGTCAACTTCCGCATTCGACCCCCGGGATCACGCTTTGGGGGAAAGACGACGGTGTGAATATCTTCGGTTCTGATATAGGAGCTTGGAAAGAGAACGGCTTTCCGGACGATGTCCCGGCGAAGTACTCTGATGTGTTTTGCCTTGTTGTAGTCCATGAAGTGAATCACATCGTCGACGCCTTCTGTGTTTCTCGCGATGCTGCCCTTAGAAATCGAAAAGCAGACCTCATAGGGATAGCTGGCAGCAACCACATGAACTACCTCAGAAGCATGCTTCCTGATGGTTTCTTTGTCTCAGCTCCGCAAGAGTTCTTTGCCTCTATATCGAACCAGTGGTTCTCCGACTCGGCCCTAACGTTGCGGTTGGCTCTCACCAGATTTGACCAAGGATACAGAGATCCTTTGAATCAGTTCCTCTTCTTCGCCGAAGTTTACTCTCGTGGGGGCGGTAACACCCTATTCTATAGTCTTGACATACTAGGAAACCTGCAAAGGAGAGAAGTCACTGTCCTAAGAGATGGGAACGGCCGCATCAATGCGATAATAGATGGGACAAAGAAGTACGTATTTACACTAGATCAGGGCGGAAACATCGTATCCTATTCCGTCAGAGAGGTTGTGTTCCACACGATCAGCGTTGATTCCCGGCCGAGAGTAGCAGGGGTCAAAGTCGACGGTGTGCAATATACCCAAGATCAGGCGCCAACGTCTTTTGAGTGGGAGGAGGGCTCCACGCACACGCTTGAGGTTCCAACCACGGTTCAGCTGCAACCGGGGGTTCGGTACGTCTTCGAAAGATGGAATGACAGCGTGTCTTCAGCCAGAAGAACAGCGACCGTCTCAACGCCGGTCACACTCGCTGCACTCTATCGTACTGAGTATTTGCTGTCTATCTTGTCACCATACGGCACGCCTTCCGGCGGAGGCTGGCACACAAGAGGAGAAGCGGCGAGCCTATCCGTTCAGAGTGCTGTGGATCACGGGAATGGAACGCGAAGGGTTCTGAGGGGGTGGTATAGAGACGGTCTCCTGCTGAGTTCAGCTGGAACCCTGTCGATGGAGATCCTAGAGCCGACCTCATTGGAGGTGAGGTGGGAAACAGAATATCTGGTCAACGCTACAACTCCTGTGGGTGATGTCTCTGGGGCAGCCTGGTACAGAGCAACGACGAATGCGACGGTCTCGGTTTCGACCACTCAGCTCGAGAAGGACTTCTTCACCAACTATGTCTTTGAGGGATGGAAGAAAGATGGAGCCACCGTTTCGACCCTAGCCACGTATTCCTTCACCGTCTCGGCGCCAGCGAATCTCGTGGCAAGCTGGAAGACTGAGCTGAACCTTGTGACTGTCGGTGGAGTCGCAGCAGGAGCACTTCTGATCATCGGCATAGCCGCAGTCCTCCTCAGGAAACCGAAAGCCGAGGAAGGAACCAGAGTGTACCGAACGGAAGAAGCCCACCGCTAGGAGGCTTTGCGGGTCGCATGGCTTCCATACCGAAATGGGTTTGAGTCTGCGAACTAGAGCGGCGAATCTGAACTTTTCGCGCGGCCTTTGACCCAATCACGCGTTTTCGAATCCACCGGGTCAGTGCGGTATCGTGATGTAACGGCGTAGTCAAATCGGAGTCCAACTCCGAATCCGCATCTGGTAGCGTGCCGTATTCGATGTTAGCGCGACGCCTAGTGGAGGCCATGACGACGACCGAAGGGTATGCTGTAGTGCTATCGTCACTTGCTACAACGGGCAAAGCCGCAGGACTTGGTGTAAACAACGGCCCTAGCACACCGACAGCACAGAGAGATGTTGTGCCTGACTCATGCACAATCTCAGCGAGCTTGTCGGGCGTCCCACTCATGGCACTCAGACGCTTAGAATGCATAAAAGACTTCGGCAGCAGGCTGGTGCCCCAGATTGCAGGAAATAGGCCACGTCACTTCATTCAGCCCGCGGGGATGGAATGCATGGCGGAGGACCAGAAAGTCCCTGCGCTAGGGCGGAGATATGTCCTTTCCACACGAGCACATGAGTTCTCTTGCCTTTGAGGTACCTCCATGTGTCTACGATCGATTCACCAGCACAATATCTCACTCCACATCGGCTCGAAATGTGACAGATGGAGGAACTTGATGCTTGGTGCACGAACATCCTCTCGTGCACGAGCATCCTCCACACTGCACATAGGAGAAAGAAGTGCCTGAGGTTTTTCCGCGAGGCATACGCTGACAATCTGGGGATAGCCATGGCGAGGTGTGACACAGACATCGAAGGCGTTGCTGACTCCTGGTTCCTCATCTTCTATGATCGCGGCGACTGTGCGATAGCCTAACCCTGCTTCCATGTTCATCTGGAAGAAGTGCCTGTTGAGCTCAGCCATTGCGACAAACACTTTTTCCCTGAAGTCACCTTCACCTCCTCCTCGTCTCGGGCTGAGGGACGAAACCAGTTGGTTCACGCTAGATGCGCGCACAAGCGTAAAGACTTGCGTGACATCGTATGCCACGTAGTCTAGCAGAATCGGCGGCAGGTCCCACTCGCCCCGTCGTAAGCTCTCGGAACCGGCCGACCGGAGAGAAACGACGAGCTGATAATTGAGTGCATATCTCTGCTGCAACTTCTCGACCGACCAGTTGATGATATTACACTCTTTGGAGCAGCTCACAAGTCGGTAGTTCCTTGCCACGAATTGGGCCTGATACTTGGAGGCGACTCTGTCAACGTATGGGGGGATTTCGTCTTCCTTGATCGGCATGCTCAAGCCGCTGCAACCTCACAAGTAATGACCTTTGCTTGCATATGAACGTATCCCCCAGACCGGACTAGAGTGCGCACGCCTAGTCATCTGGGTCTGTTGGCTGCACATTTTCACTGGGACCGATCCTCCGCGCGCCTGCTCCAAGTTGGGGGTTCAGGTGTTATCTCTCTTTCAACCCTTCAAGTGACCAGCCTGCAATGCTCCGTTCTTCGGGCTGGGTCTCGAGTACACAGCCCGTCGCTTCGAAGTCGGGCATCTGCCATCTCCAATATTCTGATGAGACTCTCTCCACATATCCTGCGATGTCTCCTTGCAGTAGAAACATCAAGGACAAATCCTCACAAGGGTGAATTAAGCTTTCACCCAGTTCACTCGGTTTGCGGATTCCAAGTGCCTACCTAACACCTAATGCTCCTGCTCCTTCTACATGCCAAGTTAGATTCTATGGTGATCAGTTCCTCAAGCTTTCTTAGGGTATTCCCAAGATTCCGCTATGCACGTCGCGGGAGCAGCCCTGGGGTAGACTGTTTTGGGTTTTATGCCTGCATGGGTTCCCTGGGTCTCGCCGTGTCTTTCTCGGACGAGGCTGGGGAAGGATGCACAACAGATGTCTGCTTTGGCGCATAGACTTAAATCAGATTGTGTAAGGAATTCTACTGATGGATCGCATTGGGACATTCCTAGTTCTACTGATACTGTGTGAACTCTCTGTCCCGTTTTGTGCTCCGTCTGGATCGACTAGCACGAGGATTGACTTAAACGGAATCCTTACGCACATCTGTAGTCTCCAGGGTACTAATGGATACTTCAGCGCGACCCCTGGAGGGAAGGGGTACCCCGAGACTACTTTCATAGCGCTGGATTCGCTCAGGATCATATCAGATCAGGACTTGGTCGTGTTGATAGATTCCACCACTCTTAGGAAGAACCTGGAGTCGAACTGGGGTTACACAGTGGGGGGTTCGTGGAAACCCAGCGTCATACCCGAAGGTCAGATCATCGTGTCCTATTCTCTGCTGGGAGACGTATCTGATGTGAAGAGGCAGTATTTCACAGAACTGGGAAAGAGATCCCAGAATCCCGATGGTGGGATTGGATGGTACGAGAACGGTGAGTCAACCATGGAGGCCGCATACTGGACTGTCAGAGGACTGGATGCCCTTCATGCTCTCAATGAGATCAGCACACAAGGGCTCTTCACATGGATCAGTTCGAAACTCAATCTCGACAACTTCGGGTCGCCTCGGGACACGTTCTATGCCATGGTCTCACTCGACCTGATGGGGAAACGGGGGGCGACCGGCTTGGGTTCCGCAACTGAGAAGCTGATTGGCGATTGGGCTTTGTCCCAGTTTTCCTATCAGGATACTTCTTCCATGTACTACCTTGTCGAAGCGATGAGAGTCTTGGGAAGAACAGGATATGATGAAGCTAGGATTGTAGACATGCTGAGGGGGTGCTATGATGTCAACATTGGCAGGTTTGGGGATGACCTCTACCAGACATGGGAGGCTTTAGGGTTGTTGAGCGACCTTCAGGGCGCGAGAATCACCAGCAGGAGGTTGGAGTTTCGGGTTGATGTTAGTACCTCGTATTCCTCAGTGCGAGGAGGCGGTTGGTATGAGGATGGCGCGTCTGCAACGCTTGTCTTGGATGCAACCACTTATGATCACGGCAATCAGACCAGAAGGTCGATGGTGGGCTGGTACTGTGGCGAGGTTTGCCTTTCCAGAAACCAGAATACCCAGCTTGCTGTCTCCAAACCCATGACGATTGCAGTCATGTGGGGGACACAGTACTACGTTGTTGTTTACAACGGAGGGCACGGAAGCGTCAGTGGGTCTGGTTGGTATGACAAAGGATTGACAGCTATCGCGACAGCTCTCAGTACAGTAGAAGATGCGGGTTCGGGAAAAAGGTACGTCTTCGCTGGCTGGGAGGGAGCTTCGATTTCAACTAGTTCGAGCGTAGGTCTTGTTGTAGACGGCCCAAAGACGCTCACTGCGAAGTGGAAGACGCAGTACTACGTGAAGTTGATCTCGGACTTGGGGAGTGTAGAAGGTGAGAACTGGTACGATTCTGGAACCACGGCGACAGTAAGGACGGTTGCTACGGAGTTGCCAGGCAACGGGCAAGGGGAGCGATTCGTCTTCCGGGGCTGGACCGGCGACATCCAATCTCAACAGACTTCAGTCACGTTCACGGTGACCGCTCCCAAAACGATTACGGTCAACTGGGTCAAACAGTACTATGTCAGTGCTTCGACGCCGTTCAGCTACTTCATCGGTGGAAACGACTGGTATGACGAAGGTTCTCAGGTTACACTCAGGCTAGGTGAAACCGAACAGGGGTTTCTGGTTCAGGACGTGTTTGATCGCTTCGATGGACTGCAGACTGGCGACACCAGTTCACTAGGATCTGCACAGCTATATATGAACGGTCCCAGGTCAATCGTGGCCGTCTGGAGAAAGGACACTACACAGCTGCTCTTGGCAGGCATATTGACTGCCGGTGCCCTTGTCGGAGTTGTATTCCTCAGGAATAGGCCAAGAACAAAAAGGGAAAAAAGGGCTCCCGCGAAACCGGGAGATGTCCCGCAGGAAGATGATGGAACGAAGGTCTATGCAATCCCTGAGGAGGATAACGTAACAAAGGTCTATGGAAAAAAAGGAAGAGAAAGACCAAAGCTAGTGCTACCCTCACGCGCCTGCTATTGTGTGCTACTTGAGGCCATCGACCAATAGACATCAACTCAAGGTCCTTCAAGAACTCTTTTGGATCGCCGGTGGCCCAGAACTGTAAAGATACCATCAACACCGTGCGTGAGATCGTGCATCGACGTATTGTATCCGGTTGATGCAGCTGTAATCTTCTCCCAACGCCTTTTTCATCTACCTGTAGACGGATAAGATGATGACGACAACAATGGAAGAATCACTGTTTTTACTTGTCACCACACACGAAAGGTTTTAAGGTCCCACGCAACTCACCCCTACCAAGATGTCAGGAATTGAGGACATTGTGGGAGTGATCTCAGTTCTTGCCTCGGCCACGCTCAGCGTCATAGGTGCAGTGTTCTTGCTGGCTTCTATTTCTGACCTGAGGTTCCTCATCGGCTTCTTCTTGTTCTCAGCTGCCTCCTTATCGATCCTCTACCTTGGTCTGATGAGGGTATCGCCTCCGCCTCCTCCACAATATCGGATGATACCACAAGGAGGACCTACCGAGACCAAGCCAACGCCCGATGAAACTGAGTACATGATAGCTAGGCTGGAGTTGCCGAAAGGAGGGTTCCTGCCAGTTACAGGAGCCTACCAGATGTTCGGGAGAGAGAACATGCAGGGGCAAGTCTCTGCTGGCGAAGCGAATGTGATAAGCAGGGCTCACTTTGCGATATTCTTCAGAGGGGGGAAATTCTATGTCGAAGATAAAGCAAGCAAGAACGGTACCCTCCTGAACAGGACCGAGATCATGGGAACGGGCCCACACGAGATCAAGGAGGGAGACGCTATATCGCCTGCGGGAACCCTCGAGCTGAGGTTCAGGACCTGATCGTACGCGTTGAGTTGAAGTCTTGTGGGCAAGACCAGATCGCTGGATGAGACAGCTGGTGCAGTCGCTCGCACGCGAGGAGTTCTCTCAGACATTGATTCATTGGACCTTGCTGTAGAGGATGCTGTATCCAAAGTCTTATATAGAATTTAGAAGAGGAGGCTCTAGTCGTTCAGGTGTGTTGGCTTTGCAGATTGGCCGGCGTAGCGCGACTCAGAGCATGTATGCTGTGTCATCCTTCTCGAATGGCGCAGCAGAAAGCCTCGCATGCTCGGTTCAATCGTGTATTGAAAACGTCTTCTTCAGGGCATTCGTGCTGATAGCCGGGGAAACCGCCACAGATGGGGAGCCTTTCGCCGGAGTCATCGGTTCGGCCATGGTGCGGCAATTACTAGAAGGAAGGGGTTCACTGGGCGGGAGAAAGTTGCGCTCAGTCATAGAACAGTCATTTGCAGGCGTGTCGTCGGCACCCAGATCCCTTGGCGTAGCCGTGGTAACAACCACAAGTGTGAGTTGTGAGGCCATCGGCCCTTCCAAGGCCTACCTGTATGATTATGGGACCCAGGATCTGGTCGTCGGTGAGATGCCTGTCTACGGGAAGAGAGGGTACCTCTGCGTCTCGAGTCAACCGTTGCACCAGGATCGGCTCAACGATCTCCGATCCTTATCCTACAGTGCCGGTTTCCCTGACGACATACTTGGTGTATTGAGCCGGAGAATCCCTGCTAATGAGGATCTTGCTATCTCACTGATGGCGATGGCTGCACCCTTCAACAGGTCTGCCCTGTCGGGAACAGCGAGAAAGAGGAGAATAGCTTGTGTCTCCGATGTCGGCAGAGTGAGAAAGAACAACGAGGACACAGCCTTCGCCGCAAGCATCTGGTACTCGTTCTATGGTGCACAGATCCATGGCTATGTGATTGGGGTCGCAGACGGAGCGGGTGGTCACGGAGCGGGAGAGGTAGCCAGCAGAACAGCAGCTTCGGAAGTCTTGCCAAAGGTGGTGGAGGGATTCTCGAATTCCGCAACTGATCCCAGCGCGCTTTCACTCAGAGAAATCATCATGACCACGAACCAAGGTGTCATGGCTAGGAAAACGTCGATTGGATCTGACATGGTGACGACGCTCACATTGGCGAGGTTCATCAGGGTTAACGGCACTGAGACTCTAGATGTGGGACATGTTGGTGATAGCAGAGCGTACCTAGTCGACAGAGGGTCGGGTCAGATACTCAGACTTACGGAAGATCACAAATTGGTCGACGATCTTGTGAGGACCGGTGAGTTGACGCCCGAGCAGGCGAGGTTCCATCCCCAGCGCAACATAATCACGAGTGCACTCGGAATGCCCGAACCGCGCGTGGATGTCAGTCAGCCGGTCAGTCTTCATCCAACTGGTTCGGTCCTGGTGTGTAGTGACGGTCTATCAGATCTCGTCGAAGATACTGAGATAGCACGTGTGGTCAGGGCGAGCCCGGGACCCAATAGAGCTGCTGTCACCTTGAAGAACTTGGCCAACAGTCGCGGTGGCCGGGACAACGTCTCGATCGCGGCTATGTTCTGAACGTGGCAACCAGGTAGGGGCCCTTCGACGGGTCGAAGGCCAAGTACAACATGCTCTTGTCCTTGAGCTGCTGTGGCTTCCCCGCGTTCTTGTAGCCAAGCCACAGGTCTGTTAGCAAGCCTTCTCCATATAGGCAAGTTCGATTCAATGACCCCATATCTCTCACGAACCACTTTCCCTCACGTTCAAGGATTTCGGCGTGCGATCTAGATATCCAACAATAGGGGTCGGCAATCAGAATGTTCATCGAGTCCCTTTCTCTCACGACTTTGACCGTGGGCATCACCTTGGCCACGAATTTCTTGTCTTTTGGACACGGAAGGCTAGGGTCTCTGCCTATCAGCACTCTCGATGCGGTGAGAGGTATGGTCTCTCCCAGAACTTCGATTCTGGGGCCCACTGGTACTTCTTGGATGCCTTCAAGAGCCTGCATCATCTCCTTGCCTGAGGAAAACCTCGCAGAAGGATCTTTCTGTGTCGCTTTGATGACACATTGGGCGACTGTCTCGCTGACATCCTTGTTGTAGGATCTGGGGTCCGCCGGAGACGGATTGCCAGGATACCCTCTCATTGCATTTATCGGATGCTGACCGGTCAGAAAATAGAACATGGTTGCCCCTGCAGACCATATGTCCCCTTGAGGTGTTGACATGTAGCTGTATTGCTCCGGAGCGGTGTAGCCGCCGAATGCGACAACGGCCTCGCCACTAATGGCTCTCTCGTGGAAGTATGTCGCTGTGCCGAAGTCCAGGAGCTTGAGATGCTCACTTGATTCTCCGACTACGAGGTTCTTGGGCCGTATGTCTCTGTGCAGTACGTTCGCTGAGTGGATATGGTCTATTGCCGACAGAAGCTTCTCAATCCTCCTGACGGCTACCCTCTCATCTTCTGGCCTTCCGGCGAATCTCTTCTCCGATACTGTGCCCTCGGCGTATTCCATTACGAGCAGTGGGATGCCTCGCAAGTAGGTAGAGTCGATGAACTTGACGACATTGGGATGCTGCAGCAATCTGAGTATCTCTCCCTCGAAGATTATTTTGCTGACATACACGTTCATAGTGCCTGACGAGCTCTCCGACATCCGCGGAGCCTTGATGGCTAGCCTCGCACCAGTCGTCTGTTCCCTGGCGCACCAAACAACCCCCATCCCTCCCTCGGCCAAGGGTTCCTCCAGGATGTATGAGCCTGAGGTGCCCCGGATTACTGCTCCTGGTGCTACGTACTGTGCCAAGGACTCACAACACGCGCACAAGCTATGGCATAAAAGACTTACCCGAGTCTACAAGAGGAATTCCCGCATCACTGTCAAACAGTCGGCGTTGGGAGCTGAAGCACAATGAGATCAGACGACGGGTTTCTGGCAGCAAGTGTTATAAGAAATCGCCGGAGTACTCCCATAATGTCAAGGTCTTGCCTTCCAGCACTGCTCTTGTTGACTGTGTTGGGACTTTGCTTCGGGGGCTCCCACGCCTTGCCTCTGGCAACCTCTAGACCGGGTCCAAGTGCCTTCTCCCAAGGCGACGCGCTGGCAATAGATATCCGACTCAATGGCACTTCTCCTGGGAATTCATTCTTTCTCCATTTCTTTGAAGTATGCAACTTCAGCCTGACCGCTAAGAACACTATGTCGAAAGGAGCAGATGTCAGACTGAATCTATCCGGCCCAAAAGGATTCGTCTTTCAGGACGAGAAGAGGAGTGAAACCGATCTGAATCGGACGGTTCCTTGGGACTCTTTCTCACTCTCGCATAACGATTCCAAGACCTTCAACTTCTTGTTGGCACAAAACGGCACAGTGTCGAATGGCACCATGACCGTCATGCTTGGTTTCAGGCCGGAAGGTGGCAATTGGACTCAGCAACTCCTTAGGTTCTACCTTTACGTCATGAACCCATTGTCACTTCTCAGCTTGGGTTTCAACGAGACGGAAGCATTCATAGGAGAGACTGTGAGTCTGACACTCGCCGTCAGGAACAACGTGACGTTGCCAGCTAATATGACACTCACACTAGGACTGGGTTCTGGCCTCAGGACTGCGGATCACCATGGTATCTTGAATAGGACAATCGCTGGACTGGAATCTGTCGATTGGGTCATTCCAGTTATTGTCGTGAACAAGATCAACCTCTCGGCTCAAGTCAAACTTGTGTCGGACTTCAGGAGCGGAAAGGATCATGCTGCGCATGAATGGCACATGTCGATCGCGGATCTGACCGTGAAGCCCGAGGTGAGCATTACGGTGAATTCCAGCAACACTAAGGTAGGCTTAGGCCAACCCGTGGAACTCACCGTCTCGTTGGCGAACAATGGATTCTGCGATGCCACTGACTTCGACCTGGGCCTCGTGGTATTGGGGGCGTCGGGTGAGAACAGGTCGAGTGAACTCAATGCTAGCTTTGGTAATTGGAATCGGAGTATGATGGTTCGCCCGAACAACAGCAACAACCGTACGATCATAACCATCAGAAGGAACCTTGTGCCCGCGAGTGAGGGGAATGCCACTATCACCATCAGTATCTCCTACCTCGTAAACAACAGCATCCACCAGACTGTTGAAAAGAATGCAACCGTACGGATCAAGCCTGCCATCGCGACAATGATCAATGTCACCCCAGTCTTCCTAGGCTGCGCATTGAATGTGAGTCTGACTGCTGTACGAGGAGGGACCCCTGCAAACCAGATCATAGGAATGAAGGAAGATCCAGCCTGGCACCAGACTACAGACAACAGTGGTGCCGTGCTATATGTAGCCTCCCTCCCCCAGATGCTCATACCAGGAGACCATTACGTGACCTTCGTGTTCAAAGGAGATTACTCATCGGGAACTGACCTTCTCCCTAGTGAAGGTCGGTCCAACATATCAGGTGGAGGCGTCCTCATAGGGCTAGGATTGTTTGTGGTCGTGGTGGTGCCAATTGTGCTTGTCTTCTTCAGGAAACGAGGGCATGGACTCCCCGAAGACTATGTTGATATCGCATAATAGGTTGCATAAGCCTAGGAGTACAGTGGGAGCGCTTTCTGTTGTTCTTGTATAGAAACCTTATAAAGTTTGGACGCAAGTCAGGCGATAAGATGCGCAAGTCCAGACTGTTAGAATACGGTTTGGTTCTTCTTGGTGTGGTTCTCCTAATGTCTCCCCTCATCGTTTCGGCTCAGGGTACCAGGGTGAATCTCAACACGCCGGCAGGCGCGGTTACAGTATACATAAGAAACCAGGCAGGCGCAGAAACGGACAAGTTCTTCGTGGATGTGCCGGACACGCTCTTCGTGTATGCTGGTTCGTCACAGCCAATAAGAGTGACATTGGAGTTCATACTGTCCTATCCAGATCCCTCGATCTCACCTCTAGATATGGGAAGCTTCACGATCGACGCACAACCCGGCGGGGTGGTGTTGGCAAGGCAGTTCGGACGAGCCGACCCGAAGGGAAGATACGCACTCAGAATAATCGCAAAGAACCCGACCACAGGAGCGGAATGGGACAGGGAGGACATAATGTTCATGGCCACGGACTGGTGGGGCGAGTATGGTCTGTGGCTAGTTGCCGGCATCGTAGTGATAGGTGTCGTGGTGGCCGCAGTTGTGTACTATCTGAGGCGCCCGCCTACTCCTCCACCAGGAGAAGGCACAGGAACCGAAGTTAGGGAGCCTGGGACCGAAATCGGTCAGCCGGGAACGGTGCAATATCTGGGAGCATCCCTTGTCGTGGGCTCAGAAAAGCTACCTCTGACGCAGCCATACACTGTGCTGGGCAGAACCGAGCTGTCCAAGTTCGTGGGTCAAGAGGCCCGCAACTTGATTTCGAGAAAACACGTCGCGATCTATCTGAAGGCAGGCGGCTTCCAAGTCCAGGACGCGGATAGCACGAACGGAACACTTCTAAACGGTCAGGAAATCAGGGGCAAGGGACCACAACCTCTGAAGAACGGCGACATCATCTCTCCGGCGGGGGCGGTCAACATAACCTTCGAGCAGGCTCCAGCCTAGAGCCGAACAACTAGGATACTTGTCTCGCGCGTACGGAGGGGTTCCTAGAACCCCTCCCCGCGCATATTTCTGCTAATCGGATCTCTACGCAGCGCCGGTCTTGAAGACTAGGGTCAAGATACCAGCGGGAGATATCACATCGCTGTCGTTGAGGACCTTCGGACCAGTGCCCCTTATGTCTATCTTGTTCAGTAGCGTGCCGTTTGCACTTGCCCTGTCTTCAATGTAGAACCTTCCTCCTCTGAACGAGATCGTAAACTGTGGTGTTTGTCTCCGCGATATCGTCCCGACGGTAGAGCGATCTATGTAGTTCTCGAAGTCCTCTCTGCCGAACATCTGCAACTGACTCGACACAGGTAGCAAGGCGCCGCTGGTGGTCCGGAGGCTGGCGAGCATGGTGATTGTTCCGGGACTGGGCCTCACTACCGTATCAGCGGGTCTGTAGTAAGTTTGCGGCTGGGGAGTGATGACCTGAGTCTGTTGCTTCTCAGTTGAGACTCCGAAATACAATAGTAGGATCACGACAAGCGCCAATACGGCGAATGGTATCAGGAAAGGTGGATACAACAAAGCTCCCCACAGAAAGATGAAAGCTGGTATGGCAAAAAGCACACCTACGAAGATCGCAATCGCCTTGGCTAGATCACTCATGTATGGCCAGCATGCTATGCACAGCTTATTTGCCTTTCTCTTTGCGTATCAACTGGCCATATTCTGGTGGTTGTTTCTCCTGAGGGTGTAGAAACTATTGTCTGTGAACCAAGCGTTATAAAGTCTAAAATCACTGCCTTGACCGTGTCAACCCTGAGGAGAGTCAAGCCGATCGGAGGAATTGGCAGTGACCTTCCGTTCTTCTCCTCTATGCGCCTTCTTCCTTGCTCCACCTACGGGGCACTCGCGGCTTGGCAGACCGATTACTTCTGGCTCGACTCCGGGCCAAGACAGAGAACCCTTTCCTTCCACCGACGGAATTGGCGATCGACCTGAGGTGACGCCACTCTGGAAACGGACCTTTTTCCCCTGGAGTATGCTGCGGGTCTCACGAGTTTCGCCGACCTGATCGAGAGGGGAAGGCGGTTGATCAGCAGTAGAGACTTGATTGATCCGCAGACGTACTATGCAATCTGGGATGAAATCGACCGAAACTCGGCGAAACTCTCTCCCAGAATCGGAGCCATCTACAAACGACTTCAAGGGGCGAAAATGAAGATGAGGAACAAGCTACCCGAGTTCGTGACGGAAGAGAATCAGTTGAATGCAAGGAGAGTCATCGGCGATGTCACGGAGGCACAATACGCTGACCTGTTGAGTACGCTGAGGGAAAATGCGGGTCGATGGTCACAAGGTGCTGATTTCCTGTCCACCAGCCTAGTGGAGTTGGCAAAATGCGTGGATCTGGGTAAGGCGCTGGAACGCCTGTACGAAATACCGGTTCCGCTCCGATTGATGAGGGACCCACAGAGGAAGATCCAGGAACTCGAAAGGTCCATGAGTCTTTCAAACGAAGAAGCGTTGGTAATGACCCACATTGAACTCATTGGCAACTTTCCGCCTATCGATGTCCTCAGATCTCAGGAAGCGGCCCAGACTTGCAGGCGTGTTGCGGATTTCATAAGGAGTTGCTCTGGGCCTGCGCAGGTGGCATGGCCCATCGGAAGTCAAGACGTATCTGAGACGCGCGTGCACGACGCCTCGGCCGTGGTAGAAGGCAAGTCCAAGGGGACATGCGACTTGTGCCATGCCGAGAATCCGGCCGATTCCAAGTTCTGCAGGAAATGCGGTGCGCCACTTGAGGGGACGGAGGAGGAGACCCGTCTCTATGGTTCTGAACACCACTGAGGTTCATGAGGGCGTCTACGTTGTCCTGAACACGGCCACCAGATATGGTCCACTATGGCTATTGTAGGCGAGGAATACTCGGTCCCTGTCACTTATCGGATAGGGATTCCCAGGTACCTTGCTGCCTTTCCAGATGCTCGCCACTGCTCCTCCTGACTCTACCGCAGTGCTGTTTAGCGATCCTAGGTCTCTAATGTACCACCTCCCGCCTGACTCCACCAACTCAAGATGGTAGCTGCTGATCCAGCAATACGGATCCACTATCTTCAGGAAGAGCTTTCCGCCCTCCCTGACCTGTATGACGCCCCGGGATAGCAGGTCGGGTGAAGGAGGGGGATCACACGTTGGGTTTGCTCGACCCACCAACACTTGTGGCACATCGAGCTTGATCCGGAGGTTCATGATCTCTAGCACAGGTCCCTCGATTCGCTCAGACACGCCTTGTAGTGCTGAGATCATCTCGCGCGCTGTCGTAAACCTCTGGGCGGGGTCTGGAGCCATTGCTCTCGTTATCACATTGGCCACACTCTCGCTGATGTTGCTGGGCAATTCTTGCCCCATGACGGGTAGTGGGTTGTCCGGGTAGCCCTTCAAGAGCGTGATCGGGTGTTTGCCCGTGAGCATGTGAAACAGCGTACCTCCGACGGACCATATATCCCCCTGAGGAGACGCGCCATGCCTATATTGCTCAGGAGGAGTGTAGCCACCCGGGGCAACTACTATGTCGTCAACCCTTCTGTTGAAGTAGACCGCGGTTCCGAAGTCGATGACCTTGAGGTAGGTGGGAGAGCTACTCATCACGTTCTTGGGCCTTATGTCCCGGTGAAGCAAGTTCAACGAATGAATGTAGTCCGCCGCTAGGAGCACTTGCGTAATCTTGCCAACTGCTTGCGTCTCGTCCAGCGGAGTTCTCGAACAGGTCGCGTCCAATGTCTCGGCCTGAACGTACTCTAGCACCAGGTATGGAATACCGCGATCGTAGAAGAAATCGACGCGTCTAACGATGTGGTCATGGCTGAGCATGCCCAACACATCGGACTCAAAGATGAGTTTCTCTGTGAAAACGCCGTGAGTTGTCTGACCCTCTTTCGGTGCCTTTATCGCCACTTGCTGACCTGTAGAGAAATCCGTTGCAAGCCAGACGACTCCCATTCCCCCGCCGCCCAGAATTTCATCGAGGCGGTATCGCCCATGAAGAACAGCGCCTGCGGCGACAGAGCTACTCATCGGATTCTGTCTCCTCTGGCTCCTGACCTTATAAGATTGGCGATGTCATCGTGAGCCATTGAAAGTAGCTGCCGTAGGGGCACGTCAGGAATCAACAGGAAAAGGCGACAGAGAGACTATGACGCCGAAAGAAGACACTAGCCGCGTACGTCGCCAGATGGAATTTATCGCGGAAGCGAACGACTAGGTCTAGGTGTGGTACTGGCCCTAACGCAAGACTTGCTTTGCGAGGCGATCTATCTGTTCGATCTCATCCCGTAGTTCCCTTTTTATCTCGCTCCTGATCTTACCCACGCTGCCATATTTCTGGGCGAGCGCCGGAAGAATCGTGGCCACCTTCTGGTGACATCGCTTGCTCAGGTCGGCCAGTTTCTTATGGGTTGGATCACCAGGATCGTAGAGAGGGATTGAAAACTCCAGAGGCTTCTTGACGATGTCCCTCGCTCCGAAGGCTCCCCGTGACTGCATTGGTTTTATTGCTGCATCAAGGCATGGAGCGTTGAGAATGGCTGCTATGTAGTGGGCCTCATCCTCATCATCAGTCTCGTACCAGAAAGTCTTCCAATCCGCTATGAACCCCCGGAGGTGTATCCTAGCCCCATTGACTCTAATTGTTCTCGGGCCATTGTCTGCCACGCAGGAGATCAAGTATGTGCCGGAAGTATTGTAAAGCAGTTTGAACTTCTTCGATGGGTTCTGCGCCGTGAGTTTGCCTTGGTAGTCAAGCCAATCATAGACGGTGGCTTTCTGCGCTTTTTCACCTCTCTTCCTCTTCCACACGGTTTCAACATGCCCTAGCCAGCTTTCCAGGCCGGTGAGTCCTCTTCTCTTCGCCTCGTCTCGCTGGATCACCCTGTACCCTCTCCCATGGCTCTCTGGCTCTATTGGTAGCAGGGCCGTGAGGAGGTCAAGGTGACCAAATGGCACAAGCTCAGAACCAGAGGCGACTGAATACAGGAACTCGGCTTCTATGCTACCTTCTAACTTAAGGTCTCTGTACATCTCCTTTGCCCTCTCAATAGCCCTGACTGATGTCTTGACGAATGGCACTCTAGGGTTCAAGCCGACCTTTGGATGAGGAACAATATCCACAAACCAGAATTGTCTGGGATACGTTGTAGCACCGTTCGTGAACATGTCGAAGTACTGGCTTCTACCCGAAGTGGTTTGGATCATAGGCTTCTCGCCCTGCCTGACTATGAACGTTCTCTCACCCACACTCCCCAACTCGAACTTCGTTCTTTCGGTCTTTGTGAACTGAGTCATGGCTTGAGCAAGGCCAACGTTCTTCCTTGACAGCTTGCCCGTCATAATTGCTCCTTCTACAGGGAAGGATGTGGGGCCGTCAGTAGTACACTGCACCACGCAAGACGGTACATTGAAGAGCGGCGTCACCCCTCCCAAGTCCACCAGTTTTGTGAACTTGAGAGGGAGTTCATACTTTCCAGATCTGAAATTGTGATGCTGGTCAGCGGAGAAGACACCACGTGGCATGACGAAACTTATGTGTCCTCCCTGCCGCAAGTACAGGTCAGTGCATCGGACCAAGAACAAAGAGGCGAGTTCCATTTGCGTTATCAGCTCAACCTTGTCCGACGGCAGGAGGTGGTATTTCTCGACAATCAGCTCTTTCAAGAACTTCTGGTATTCCATACTGTGAACGTATCTGTAGGACAACCAAGGGGGGTTGCCAACAATCGCGTCGAACTTCCTCTTCTTCAGGAATATCGGCTTGTAGTAGTTCTTCAGGATGAAGCCCCACACAGTGTCTCTGTTTTTCTCTATGAGATCCGCCATATTCAGGACAGTGCGGTGCAAAGCTTGAAACGCTGTACCCGTATCGAGTTTTCCGAGAGCTTGAACTCTAGAGGCCATGTATGATCGGAAATAGTCAAGGTCGTCCTTCGCAGCGGAAGCCACCTGGGCTGAATAATCCCTTAGAGCATCCACCACAGCGTCAGCTAACCCAGGATCCTCCGCTATTTCCACTGGCAGATCCAGCCTCAACCCATCGGCTACGAAGGGGTAGACTTTGGCTCCTCCATGAATGGAGACGGTCGATGTTGGTATCCTGATGGAGTCGGACATGTATACCGGAACCACTAGGTCTCCCTCGCGATAGTCCAACAGCTCTCTTCCCACGGAGGTCAGGTAGGTCGCCCTTGACACTATCACTGCCAGAGGATGAACGTCCACCCCGACCACGTTCTGGAGAATGTGGTCCACCAGCTCGTTCGACTTCAGATCCCTAATGTGTTGTTTCTTCAGTGTGATTGCGGCTGCTAGGAATGTCCCGGAACCGCAGGCGGGGTCGAGAACGCTCTGGTACGGATTGCCGCTCAACACATCGCCTACGATCATCTCAGCGAGCCAATCGGGTGTGTAGTACTCACCAAGATCATGTCTGGCCTCAGGATCGACTAGCCCTTGATAGATCTCCTTGAACACGTCAAGCGTCACAGTTGTCAGATCATAAGACGCTAGGCTTGAAGAGAGCAGCGACGCACTCTGAAGCCCCTCGTCAGTCTTGTGAACCCATGAGAACAGGTCCTCTTCGATGAAGTTGACGATTCTCCACTCTCTGAATATTGAGCCACTAAGGATCTTGACTAGCTCCTCACGTGATATTGGCAAGGCCCCACCCGAATATGCCGAATAGACGACCAGCTTGGCGAGAGTTGCCAAGTACGTATGGCGGAGATAGAGATCCTCACTGCCCACGGCCGAGCCGTAGACGATCCTGAGGTGTGACTCCCATTGCTCGTAGAGCGCAGAGGAATCTCCTTTGGCCTTGTGCCAGCCCTTGTCCAATATCTTAAAGACATCGCTGAAGATCCTAGACCCAACTCCAAACTCACGCGCGAACCCGTCAGGGTCGACGGTGCGAAGTTCCGCCGCAGCTGTGATGACGTATCTGCCCAACCAAGCGTGAACCTCCTCGGTTTTGAGTTGGGAGACATCCGCCCGGTCGACTTCTTCCAGTACAACTTGCTCCAAACTCACCGGTCCGCGCGAAACGAGCGATCTAGGTTTGAAGACGACGAAAGCGATGCCGTCCGCGGCTATCGCCGTCAGCTTCCCACGCGTTTGCCCCAGGTCAGCTTGGTTGGACCAGATCGCAGTGACGTAGCGGCATAGTTGTTCCTTGGCTTGGCTCTCGTGGGAGGCGTCGAGGGTGCCCTCAAACTCGATCACGAGATTGCCGAATAGGCTGTCGGCCCTGCCCCTCACCACCTGTCCCGCTCCAGGAGCCCTCAGATACTTCTCCAGCTCAGGGTAGAACCCTCTGAGGCTATTGACCTCAACGCTGGGAAAGGCGTTGCGTACGAAGTCCCGGAATCTGTCTGCGCGTGTTGCCTCGCTCTTGACCCCACGCAAGCTATCGATGTATTCCCTCAAAACTTGAGCAGACTTTTCAGGACTCAAAACGCTTGGTACAATCTCGCGAATCGCAATTTAAGCCCTCGCCGCTGAGGCCCATCCGACCAATATCCGCCTTCACCTAATGAGGGCTCTCACATAGATTCCACAAGTTTGCTGTTTACTCTCGAAAGCCTTGGCTTCTCCACTGCATGCGAACTGGGTTGGATGTTGCCGAGCATGTAGGGACGGTTGAAAGAAAGTGAAAGTAGAAGTGCATTTTCTATCAACCCTGCCCATCCCGCAATTCTGACCAGCCCTCAATATTAGGCGCGGCGAGGTCCTGAGTGCCACTATTTGAGGGGTATCTGGATGAGCGACGTTGTCTGGAAAGGCGGGATCACAGCTGCTCCGCACGCGGTCATAGTCTACGAGTCCCTCGGCGGGCTCACTGCGGAAATGTACCTCAATCGATTCAATCTGGAGAAGACCGTTTCTGAGCTCGATTGGACCAAGAAAAAGGAGGGGGGAGAGTTCATCAGAAACATCTATGCCATGAGTGGATTCTGCATTAGACCAAAGGCGAAGATCGACGTCTATGATGTGATCGAGGAGATGCTCAAGGCAAAGGGGTATGCAGTGGACAGAGATCTCCTGAAGAGAGCGGTCTCAATGCCGCATAGGACAGTCATCACGCCTGACGGTCTCGAGGAAGAGCGCAGACATATGCTCAGAAACGCCTTCTTGGAAATGCTGAAGGAGGAGCTCCGAAAGGACCTTGCCTGAGACTCAATATACCTCTCCGGGGATAGCCCTAACGATTATTATCCCGCGCAAACACGTTGTTATGGTTGAGCACATCAGGTCAGACAGCCTTCAGGAAACTGGCTGAGCTATGCGAGGAACTGGCCGCGACCCCGGGCCGAAACGACAAGAAGCGGTT
>Ga0315282_10006542_pt1 | contig 19454 bp, 15 predicted proteins | sample YL17G07_20_MG_FD_203693 | JGI IMG/M metagenome (GOLD analysis project Ga0315282, IMG submission 203693) | Sediment microbial communities from Yellowstone Lake, YNP, Wyoming, USA - YL17G07_20 | ecosystem: Environmental > Aquatic > Freshwater > Lake > Sediment | place: USA: Wyoming | collected... | reverse complement strand
AAAGATAAAACAGATTATGGAGAAAGTTCCTGGCGCAGTGGATGCCAGTATCTCGCGGGAGATAAATCGTCCGGAGCTAAGGATTGAAGTAGCCAGAGAAAAGGCAGCTGCATTAGGCCTGAATATGAATACGATTGCCTCCAGCATTAAGACATTCATCGAAGGTTCCACGGCCACCAAGTATCGGGAAAAGGGTGAGACCTATGATATCTACGTAAGATTGGAAGAGGCTTCTCGCTCAAAAATAGAGGATATTGAGAATTTGTCGCTGGTGTCTGGGTCAAGCGGAAAACAGATAAGATTAGCCAATTTTGCTAAAGTATATGAGACTGCTGGTCCGGTTGAGATTGAACGCCAGAACCGGGAGAGGGTGGTAAGGGCAGAATGTAATGTCTATAAACGTTCAGCAGGAAAGGTAAGAGAAGATATTAAACGGGAATTACAGAAGATGACCTTGCCTTCTGATGTGATGATTAATTTTGGCGGAGAGGCAGAGGAACAAATGAAAGCATTCCGGGATTTGACCCTTTTGCTTATCTTGGGTATTTGTCTGGTTTATATGGTTATGGCTGCGCAGTTTGAGTCCTTATTAGACCCTTTTATTGTTATGTTTGCTATACCTTCTACTTTCATCGGAGTTATCTTGGGGTTTGTTTTAACTCGCACAACCTTAAGCGTTATAACTTTCTTAGGAATGGTTATGCTGATGGGTATTGTGGTAAATAATGCGATTGTTTTGATAAGTTACATAAACATCCTGCGTGCACGGGGGCTCTCGATGCTGGAAGCAGTTACTACTGGCGGGAAAGAAAGGCTAAGACCGGTTCTGATGACTACGATTACCACCTTAGTCGGCCTCTTGCCTCTGGCTATCTCAAGAGGTGAAGGCTCAGAGACCTGGCAGCCTTTGGGCATTACGATGATTGGCGGCTTATCGGTTTCCACCTTAATTACCATGCTTTTTGTCCCTACACTTTACGCGGTGTTTGAGGCAAGAGTTAAAAACAAGATCGGGTCTTGAAACATATTGTAAATAAAATGGTTACAAGACCCGATCTTGATGGAGAGAAGAAAAAGTGAATAAGATGGTAATGATTGTTTACAATGAAGCCGTAGATACAGAAGTGATGGAAGTTTTGGAAAATTGTGCGTTGAAAAATTATACCAAAGTTGCGGGTGTTTATGGCCGGGGCGTAACCTCAGGCACACATTTAGGCAATGATATTTGGCCGGGGAGAAATAATATTTTGTATGTCGCCTGTGAAGAAAAACCATCCCAGCAAATACTTTCCTGCGTAAGGGAATTAAGAAAAAAGTTAGGCCACGAAGGCATCAAGGCATTCCTCCTGCCCGTAGAAGAGGTTACTTGATTGAATGTAAGAAGGTAAGATATGCTTAGCGAGCAAAGAATACGAGGGGTTTTATTTTATGTGAGCCTGATTATTTTCTTCGCGGGGCTACCCTTTATTTTATCATCTGCCTTGGGATACAAATTTAATCCCCATACCTTTAAGTTTACCAAGACCGGATTAATTGTCATCAAAACCCAGCCCCCAGGAGCAGACATTTATTTAGAAAATATGCTGCTTGGCGAAAAGACGCCGTATACCATTAACGAACTCCTCCCGGGCAGTTATAATATAAGATTAGAATTAGAACACCATTATCCCTGGTTTAATCAGGTTACTGTAGAAGCAGACAAGGTTACTCGTTTGGATAAGATTATCCTTTTTCCCCTGAGAACGGATATTAAACAACTAAACAAAGAAAATTTTTCCTATTTATGGTCAGATGAGGAGAAAGAAACGTTTTATTATGTAAACCCAGAGGATAACGGTATCTATAAATCGGATTTACAAGGAGAGCATTCTTTAAGGGTGGGGACTTTTCTTAAAATTTTGCCCCCGCCTCTAAAATGGAAACTGTCTGACGATAGAGAAAAGTTAATATATTTCAATCCCCACCAAGTTGCGGTAGTTTATCTTTCATCGCAAAGGGGACTGCCTTACCAGCCGGGTTTTGTATTAAATTATCCCGGCCGTAAGATAATCGATATATTCTGGCACTCCGACGGGTATCATTTTATTTTAATTACCAATAAGGATATAGAGGTAGTAGAGGCCAGCCCCAATTCCACGGCAGTAAATTTAATAAATTTAAATAAAAAGAATACCTCGGCTTTCTACGACATCAATACCGACACGCTTTATTTTTTGGATTCCCAAAAAGCCAACGACGGCAAAATTTACGATAATCTATACCGCACTGAACTCAATACTTATCCGCTAAAAGAATTAATAAGATTAAAGCCAAATGAATAGATTGTCGAAGGTAGGAAGGTTTCTGGAAATTACTCCCGGCGCCATCTCTTGGGGGATGATTATATTTTTAGTGCTTCTGGCCTTTCTTAAACCCGTTGCCTGCGCAATCTTGATTATTATCTTTGATTTTTACTGGATTATCCGCACCATTTACCTGACCGCGCTGTTGGTTATGGCTTACCGGAGAATGTATAAGCAAAGAGACAGAGACTGGTTAGCCGACTGCCGCAGGGTAAACCCGCAAGGAAACTGGCAGGGGCTTTACCATCTGGTTATCTTTCCCGTATATAAAGAAGGCCTGGAGATTTTAAGGCCTTCTTTAGAGGCATTAAAACAATCTAATTATCCGAAAGAAAGATTAATTGTAGTAGTAGCATTCGAGGAGCGCCATAAACCGGGGAGAGAAAATGCGAAAATATTAGAGGTAGAGTTCAAGGCAGAATTTTTCGAATATTTATCCACCTTCCACCCCGACGCTATTCCCGGGGAGGCCCGCGCCAAAGGTGCCAATGCTACTTGGGCAGCAAAGAGGACAAGAGAACTGCTGGACGCCAGGGGCATTAGTTATGAAGATGTAATTATTTCCTGTTTTGATGCCGATACCTGCGTAGGCAAAGAATATTTTAGTTGCCTTACCTACCATTTTATCACTTCACCCAAGCCGCACCAGGCAAGTTATCAACCCATACCGGTCTATAATAATAATATCTGGCATGCTCCTTCTTTTGCCCGCATAGTTGAGATGACTGCCTCGTTCTGCCAGATGATTGAGAGTATGCGGCTGGAGAAGTTTGTTACTTTTTCCAGCCACAGTATGAGTTTTAAGACGTTGGTTGAGATTGATTACTGGCCGGTAGATATGATTTCCGATGACTCGGTCGTATACTGGAAGGCATTTCTCTTTTATAAAGGGGATTACCGGGTAGTGCCTTTGTATACCACGGTCTCCATGGATGTTGCCTACGGCAGTAATTTATTTAAGACGATAGCCATCCAGTATAAACAAAAAAGAAGATGGGCGTGGGGGGTGGAGAATTTTCCTTTTGTGGTAAGCAGATTTTTAAAGGAAAGTGGGATACCTTTATTAAAGAAAATAAGAAGGTCGTTTCACCTTTTAGAAAGCCATGTTACCTGGGCATTATGGGCGGTTATCATTGTGCTCATTGCGCCTTTGCCTATTTTATTAGGAGGGGCGTTTTTTGCCCAGATGCCTATAGGTTATAATCTGCCGGGGATTACGGGCCTGCTGCTTAATTTTACCTTAATTGCCAGCATTATCTGGATAGTATTGAGCAGGACAATTCTTCCTCCCCGGCCGAGCGATGTAAAATGGAGGAAGAATTTAACGATGTTTCTGGAATGGGTAATTGTCCTGCCGTTTATTATACTGATTTTAGGTTCCACTCCTGCCTTGGATGCCCAAACACGGTTGATGCTCGGCAAATATATGGAATTCTATCCTACCAAAAAAAGACGCAAGCCGCTACCCCTCAACTCCCTAAATATTTAACGCTAATAATTTCAGATAGTTTTATCCTTGTTAAAAATTTACTTGACAACTCCGTTTTTTATATTAAAATTTGATTAGTAAAATTTTACTATATATTTAAGGCAAAACTAATGGATGTTATTCAGTTGCTGGTAAATAACGCCAAGAAATTTCCCCAGAAGCCCGCGGTAATCTTTAAAGATAACCCGATTACTTTTTCTCAAGTAAAGGATTTTTCCTTCCGTTTTGCTAATAGCTTAATTGATTTAGGCGTAAGAAAAGGTGACAAAGTAGCAATATATCTTCCCAATTGGCCGGAATATATTTATAGTTATCTGGCCATCTGGTGTATTGACGCTACGGCAGTGCCTTTAGACTTTATGTTTACGGAAGAAGAGCTTGTTTCCTGTATATCCCATTCCGAAGCAAAAGTTTTAATTACGAAGGCAAAGCCGACCGTTTCTTTAGGGGCGATTAAAGAAAAATGCCCTCAACTCACAGAAATCATTATCTGCCATGAGATAATCGAGCCATTTTTATCTTTCGAGAACTTATTGGATAAAGGCGTTGATACTGCGCCCAAGGTCGAAGTTGAAGATAAGGATTATGCGATTATTTTCTATACCTCCGGCACTACGGGCAGGCCTAAAGGTGTTTTGGTGAATTATCTTCAGCTGGGTGCCCCACCCAAGGCAATGGGATTTTTTGTAGATTTAAGTGAAAAGGATATTACGGTATGCGCACTTCCCTTTTCGCATTTAGGCGGCTTAGTGTATTTACAAAATAATATCTCCTTTGGGATGACGGTGGTTTTGATGGAGCGTTTCACTCCCTTAGAGTTTCTAAAGAATATCCAAAATTATAAGGCGAGCTGTTTCTGGATCGTCCCGTCGATGTATTATGCGTTTTTGCAATTGAAAGAGTTTGAAAACCTGGATCTTTCCAGCCTCCGCTGGTTAGTTACCTTTGGTGCTTCCAGCTCTCCTGATGCGCTTCGCCGGTTTCATCAATATTGCCCAAAAGCGCACTTGCTTAATGGATGGGGTCTTACCGAAACCAATGCTCCCACCGTAGTTACTCCCCTGGGTTCCAGAAAAATTGAAAGTATAGGTAGGCCTGCGCCCTGGATTGAGGTAAAGATATTCGATGATAACGATAAAGAAGTGCCGGTCGGTGGTGTAGGTGAGGTAGCTGTACGGAGCTGGGTGGTAACTGATGGTTATTACAAAGACCCCAAGGCAACTGCTTTGGCAATGCGTAATGGCTGGTTTCATACGGGAGACCTTGGACGGTTTGATAACGAAGGTGACCTTTATATTGTCGGCAGAAAAAAAGAAATGATTAAAGTGGGCGGGGAGATTGTTTTTGAGCCGGAAGTAGAAACCGCCATACATAAACACCCGGATGTTGCGGAGGTAGCCGTAATCGGTGTGCCGGATAAATTAAGGGGTGAAGTGCCCAAGGCATTTGTAGTTTTAAAACAAGAAAGTAAATTAACCGAAGAGGATTTGCGATATTTCTGCCGCCAGCATCTGGCTCACTTTAAGATCCCTCACTATTTTGAATTTACTGCTTCCATTCCCAAAAGCAGGGCGGGAAAAATTGATAAAGAAAAATTGCGGAGTGAGTTTGTATAGATGAAAAAATTTATTGCTTGGTTTAGCCACGGTTTAATCCGGTATAGATACGGATTTTTAAGCTTTTGCCTTCTTATCAGCCTGTTTTTTATTTATCAGCTAAAGTTCCTTTCCTTTAAGACCAACCTGGGTGATTTTTATCCGTTAAAACATCCCTATCTTGATATCCAAAATAAATTAAACAGCGTATTCGGCGGCCTTAATCAGGTCTCCCTTGCTATCGAGGTCAAGGAGGGAACGATCCTAAATCCTGCCACTCTGGATAAAGTTTGGCAGATTACCAATCAATTATATTTAACCGACGGAATAAATGCCGGCAGAATTGTTTCGCTCTCCGCCCGCAAGATTAAACACATTGAAGCAAATGAAGAAGGCTTTGTAACTCAGTGGCTGATGCACGATCCTCCTAAGGGCCAGCAGGAAATAGATACCCTTAAGGAGAGAATTATCAGAAACCCCATGGTTTACGGACCAATGGTTTCCCAAGATTTTAAAGCAACTTTAATTCAGGCGGATTTTGAATCCAATGTTTCCTCTCGCAAAATCTTTGACATATTACAAAATATCAAAGAGCAATACGAAGACGAGAATAATGTAATTTATATTGCCGGCCAGCCGGTTTTACAGGGGTGGCTGGATTTTTATCTGCCGCGTATGACCAAGCTTTTTTTTATCACCTTGCTGGTTATGTCTTTGGTTTTATACTATGCCTTCAAATCTAAAAGAGGCATATTATTGCCTTTATTATCCGCGTTTATGGCTACACTTTGGGGATTGGGCTTAACTGCGCTTTTCGGGTTTAAGCTTACTCCCGCAACAATCCTAGCCCCTTTTCTTGTGTTTGCTTTAGGGGTGAGCCACTCTATCCAATTTATCAAGCTCTATTATGAATATGTGAGTAAATATAAACGTAACTCCATGGCTGCTTCGATCTATATTACCCGGGATTTATTTATTCCTGCCTTTACCGGTTTACTTACGGATGGCATCGGCCCCCTTACTTTATTCTGGATTCCTTTAGGAATGATCAAGAGTTTAGCGATTGCCATCGGGTTTGGCGTAATCAGCATCTTTTTTAGCACGGTGATTTTAATTCCTAATTTACTTTCTTTTATGAGGCTGCCGAAGAGGCTGGAGGTTATCCGCGAGGAGAAAACCACTCTTGCCAATAGGATATTAGGTTATTTCGCGAAACTGGCAGTACAGAAAAAAACGCGCCGGATTGTCATCGTTACGTTTTTTATTTTAACCGTCGTTGCCTTATTCGGGGCGAGCCGCATGGAGGTTGGCGATAAGAGGGCGGGGACATCTTTATTATTTAGCAGCAGCCCTTATAACCAGGCAGAGAAATTTATCAGCGAAAAATTCGGCGCCGCAGACCCTTATTATATATTTGTCGAAGGCAAACACGATGATGCGCTTTTAAATGTTGCTGCCCTGAAAGAGATGGATAGCCTAGAGCGTTATTTAGAGAAGGAAGCAAAAGGGGTCGGCCGCAGCCTTTCTCTGGTGGAATATATCAAGGGGATGAATATGGTTATGCTTGCCGGCGACAGAAAAGAATTCCGGATTCCGGATAACGACAAGACTATCGCCGAGTATGTGTTTCTATATTCTTTGACTGGTTTCCCGGGAGATTTTGACCCCGTAGTTAATCCCAATTATCAATACGCCAATATTAAAGTTGACCTTCGTGACCATCGGGCAGCGACCATTAATGAGGTGTTAAAAAAGACCGGGGAGTGGATTAAGAAAAACCACAAGAGCGAGGAAATCGAATTTTCCTATGCCGGAGGCAATATCGGAATGCTGGCAGCGGTAAACCAGATTGTCGCTCCTATGCTTACGGTAAATTCTCTCTCCACAACCGGTCTAGTATTTTTATGCCTGGTTTTTGCCTACGGTTCGTTTGTTTCTGGATATCTTTTGATTATGCCGCTGTTATTTAGAACGCTTCTGGTTTTCGGCATACTGGGTTTTTTGCGGGTAGGTTTAACTGCGGAGATGATTCCTATGGTTGCTTTGGGCATCGGTTTTGGCGATGATTTCGGAATATATATTGTCTCGCGTATAAAAGATGAATTAGCCAAAGGAGGTGGTTCGTTAAAAGATGCGGTAGTGGAGGCAATGTCTACGTCAGGTAAGGCCGTATTTTTTACGGGGGTTACCTTAACGGTCGGTATTGCCACTTGGATGCTTTCCAGTATCCTTATGCAGGTAAGATTAGGGGCGCTTTTGGGATTTTTTATCTTTTTTAATGTTATCGGCACACTGATAGTTTTACCGTCGATGATTATGACCGTGGACCCGAAGTTTTTAAGAAACTAAGTGAGGACATAACTTATGGAGCCATATCTTAAAAGCTGGCGACGTAAGTTATGTATCCGAACTTATCCCCCCTTCTTGCTTTCGCAAGAAAACAGGGGGGATTAATTCGTCCTACGCTTCGCTTTAGGACTCGATGGACGATCCTGAACGAAGTGAAAGATCTCGCACTTATAACTTACGTTCACTGTCGTTCCGTAAGTTATGTGCTCATTAAAAGGGAGGTAAGATGAAAAAAATAATTTTGTGGTTGGCGGCAATAACCTTAATTGCGGGTTATGCCGTGGCTGCGGACCTGTCATATTACGAGGTCTACAAGCCGAAAGCAGGTATGACCGTAGATGAGATTATGCAGATTAAGTACTTTAATAAATATACTCTGTTTGCCCATGACTATGAATCTACGGGTGATGTTATCTTTATTGAGAAGGATGGCTCAAAAAGAAACCGCCGGTTTTTGCGCCAAAGGATTATGTTAGGCAGAAGTTCGGACGACGTATCTTACAAAGATTTGGTTATGTTTACCCAGCCGACTTCGGTTAAGGGCTTGGCAACATTAACCTGGAACTATATGAAAGCGACCCGCGATCAGGATGTCTGGTTGTGGTTACCATCGTTACGAAAAATCCGTAAGGTTTCCGCCGGTCAGGCAGATGATTCCTTTATGGGCGGAGATTTGACGGTGGAAGAGATTACCTCGCGTCGATTTACTGACGAAACCTATAAATTAGCGGGAGAAGAAAAATTCAAGGGATACACCTCGGTATACGATGGCAAGGTTTATCATCAAGGAGAACCTTGTTATGTTATCGAATGTTATCCTAAGAGAAAACCCTGGTATTACTCTAAAAGAGTTGCCTATATTTCAAAAAATTTTGGCGGTAACATGCTCGATGAGATATACGATGCTAATGGAAAATTTGTGCGTACCCTTTTTAGGGGTTGGGTAATTATGAATGTGAATGGAAAAGACTACGCTGCACAGAATCGTGTAGAGGCGTATGATCTTCGTACTGGACATAAGACCGTAATGTTATTCGATGAAATAAAATTTGATCAAGGTTTATCCGAAGATATATTTACCCAAAAGACGCTGATGCGTCAGAGATGGTAAGCGAGGAGGTAATATATGCACTTTAAACCGAAAATTGTTTTAGCACTAATTCTTGTATCGTTATTTTCTGTTTCTGTTTCTCAGGCGGCATTGGAAATTGACCGCGGCCCGATTTACGGGTTATTAAGAAAAGCCCTGCCGTTTAAAAACTTGGAATTTGCCGGGTATCTCAAAAATGAGACTGCTCTGCGTATATCCGGCGGATTCGATGAGTTTATGAAAGAAGCAAATATCGCCCAACTGGAAACAGAATATAAATTTAATGATAACATCCAATTTTTTAGCATACTGAGATGGTTTTACGATTCGGTATTTGACTTGGAAAATAAATATGACCGCGATCCTAAGTGGGAATCCAAAACCAATAAAAAAGTAAAGTACCCCGAAAAACTGCAGTGGTTAAGAGAGTGTTATGTTGATGTTTTAACTGAACGGCTGGATTTGAGATTAGGTAAACAACAGGTAGTCTGGGGCACGGCTGATGGCGTGCGTATTCTTGATATTGTAAACCCCTTAGATTACCGTGAATGGACATTAAAAGATTATATAGACACACGCATACCCCTCTGGATGTTTAATGCCGAAGGCAAACTCCTGATGAACGGACAACTGCAGCTTTTGTTAATCCCCGATTACGAACCGAATTATTACGCACCATCAGGTGCGCCATTTACATTGAGAACAGTCAGATTAGGAGCAGAGGCTGCTGAGAAAGTTACAACTGCTACCATCGACCAAAAACCTGCGCATGATTTTGAACATACCAAGATTGGTTTACGCTGGCGCAATATTATCGAGGGCCATGCCTTTGAATACACCTTAAATTATCTGCATACCTATGATTTTGCTTCTTCCTATTATCTTCGTCAGCCGAATGCAACGGCTAACACAAGAAGAGCTGAGCAGATAGATGTATTTGGCGGAACATTTTCTAAGACTATCACTGAGGGAGTAATCGTTCCTGGTTTAGCCAAGGGCTGGACATTAAGAGGAGAATTCGCCTTTATTAAAGGCGGAGCAATGAACTATGGCAAATCAGGTGCGATAATTCCCGGATTAGGAATAGATGGGAGTATTTCAGGAACCGTTGATGTTGACCAATATAACTATGTCTTGGGCTTTGACAAGAGTTTCTTTACCAACTGGCAGTTTAGTTTTCAGTTTATCCAGATGTGGGCTTTGAATAAAGAGAAATTTAATAAATCTCTCTATACTTTGCTTAATGGCGCAACCCGCGGGCCCCTGGACAAACAGGAGACAATCTTAAGCTTAATGTTAGCCACCGATTTTATGCACGAAAGACTTAAGCCCCAGATACTTATTCTCTACGGCGATGATAATGACTGGCGTATTAGCCCTAAGGTCAGTTACGAAATCAGCGACCAGTGGCTGGCCACTGCCGGAGTGCATATCTTTGAAGGGAAAGAAATCTATCTCAACGGCGGCCAATTCGACAAAAACGACCAGGTCTTTCTGGAATTAAAATACACTTTCTAATTTAGGGACGGTTCTGAAGTTAATCTTAAAGTGTCCCCAGAAAAGGGACATCTTTGTTTTGATTCCAGAACCTCCCCTCTTTTTTATGGTATAATATATAACCCGTAGAAAAAAATAAAATGCAAGATATTAAAGGTCTTAACTTAGAAGAATTGGAGGATATCTTAACGAGCTGGGGCGAATCTGCTTTTCACGCCAAACAGATTTTTTCCTGGGTTTACGAAAAAGGGGCCGGTGATTTTGAGAAAATGAGTGACCTGCCGGTTGAACTTCGCAGGCGGCTAAAAGATAATTTTTACCTCTTCGGTTTAAATTTAGTTAAGAAGATTAAATCTAAAGATGGGACAGAAAAATTTGTCTTTGAATTAAGCGATAGGAACTATATTGAGACGGTAGTCATACCCACAGAGAAGAGAGCGACCGTTTGTATCTCAACGCAGGTCGGCTGTAAGTTTGCCTGCGCTTTCTGCGCCAGCGGATTGTTGGGCTTCAAGAGAAACTTAGCCTGCGCCGAAATAATCGAGCAGTTATTATATTTAAAAAATAATTATCTCGGCAAGAGATTAACCCACCTTGTGTTTATGGGTATCGGCGAACCATTAGATAATTATGATAATGTAATTAAGGCAATCCGCATCATCAATTCGAAATATTCCTTTAATATCGGCGCAAGAAGAATTACTATTTCTACCTGCGGTATAATTCCCGGGATTAAAAGATTATCGGAAGAGGAGTTACAAATAGAATTATCCGTATCTCTGCATGCCGCGGATAATAAAACGAGGTTGCAGATTATGCCGATAAACAAAATTTATCCCTTAGCCGACCTCATCAGAACCTCCCGAGAATACATAAAAGAGACAAACCGCCAGATAACCTTCGAGTATATTTTAATCAAAGGGATAAATTCCGGTTTGCAAAATGCCAAGAATTTAAGTACAATATTAAAAGGATTAAACTGTAAGATAAACCTTATTCCCGCTAATCCTCTAAAAGAGCGCAATATTGAAACGCCGAAAAAAGAAGAGATTGGGTTGTTTCGGGATTATCTGGGAAAAGAAGGCATAAACGTAACCCTAAGAAGACCGCGCGGTCAGGATATTGAGGCAGCCTGCGGGCAGTTGAGGCTTAGATATGAAGAGAAATAATTGTCAGTTGTCAGTTGTCAGTTGTCAGAAAAAAAGAATTGTTTTATTTACTACTTACTACTTACTACTTACTACTCTTATGTTGGGTTGTGCCAAGAGGGAGATAAAAAATATAAACTCTCAGGGGGAAAATATTATTTGTTTCGGTGACAGCATTACCTTTGGTTATGGCGTTAATCCCGAAGAGAGCTACCCCGTGGCATTATCTAAAATGACCGATATACCGGTAATTAACGCGGGCATAGACGGGGATACTTCGGTGGAAGCGATAAGGCGCATTGACTCCGATATCTTAGACCGCGATCCTTTATTGGTGATTATCGAATTCGGCGGGAATGATTTTTTAAGAAAGATTCCCCAAGAGGTGACAATAAAAAATATCAGAGAGATGGTGGCTAGAATTCAGGCGAAAGGGGCGATGGTAGCTATTGTAGATATAAGTACGGGTATGTTCCTTACGCAATACCGCGCACCATGTTATAAACTCGCTAAAGAAACCAATGCCATATTTATCCCCCGCATTTTAAGCGGCATTATCACCAACCCCCAATTAAAGAGCGATTTCATTCATCCCAATGCCGCCGGGTATAAAATAGTCGCCGAAAAAATTTACCGCAAAATAAAACCTTCCCTCGACCAGAACGCCCTCCTTAGGAAATCCGAATAATAATAAATAAATGCCGGGGGAGGGAGTTGAACCCTCATGTCCTTACGGACGCCGGTTTTTGAAACCGGTTCGTCTGCCATTCCGACACCCCGGCGGTAAGTATTTAGTTGACGCTAAGTATTTTATATTCTAAAATAGCAAAGGTCAATATAAATGTTATAGGTCCTTCGGACACAGATATAAAGGTACTTGTGTACATTGCACAAGTACCAAAAATAAATTTTATTAATAAAATTTATTTTTGGGGCTGTAGCTCAGCTGGGAGAGCGCTTGCATGGCATGCAATAGGTCGAGGGTTCAAATCCCTCCAGCTCCACCAAGATTTTCATTAATGAAAATCTTGGTGGATTCCGCATTAATGTAATGCGGAATCTAATGTTATCACGGGCGGCGACTGCCGCCTTTTTTGTTGTGCTTGACGTCTATCTGCAACAGGGGTATAATTTAGAACAACATGCTATTGGGAGTTCAGGTTTCTACCGAAGGAAAAATTTACGAAGCCTTGGAGCGCGCGCATCAGCTGGGCTGCAATACCATGCAGATATTCTCGCGTAACCCTCAGAGATGGCGCGATAATTTTTTAGACACTAAAGATATAGAGGAATTTAAGCGCCGGGAAGATAAGTTAAAGATAAAGCCGTTGTTTATCCATATACCTTATCTGATAAACCTTGCCTCGCCGAATCCCCGGCTTTATGAAGCATCTATCGAGGCCTATATTGAAGATCTTCTCGAGGCACACGCCTTAAAAGCGGATTACATCGTTACACACATGGGCAGCCATAAAAAAACCTCTGAGGAAGCGGGAATAAAAAGGTTAATTGATGCCCTCAACATCATTATCGAAAAAACAAAAAATATCCGCGTGGGCATCCTTTTAGAAAATACCAGTGGTTCCGGCTCGTGGTTAGGTTATACCTTTAGTCATCAAAAAAAGATTATCCAGGGCATCAAACATAAAGAACGTATTGGCCTTTGCTTTGATACCGCCCATGCTTATTTGGCGGGTTACGATATTGCCACTAAAGAAGGCCTGCAATCTACCTTAGAGGAGATAGATAAATTGGTAGGTTTAAGATTACTTAAGTTGATTCACCTCAATGATGCCAAAGGGCTATTGGGTTGCCGCCATGACCGGCACGAACATATCGGAGGAGGCAGTATCGGACTACAAGGGATAAAAAGGATTATCAATCATCCCAAGCTAAGGAATATTCCGTTTATTCTTGAAACACCCAAAAAAACCGAGCAGGACGATATCATGAATTTAAAGGTAGTAATAAAATTAAGGCGAGAATAAACTTATGATTTATCCGTTTAAACAAATCGAAGAAAAATGGCAGAAATACTGGGGTGAGAATAAGATTTTCGATGTTCAGCCCAACCCCAAGAAAAAGAAATATTATCTTTTGGAGATGTTTCCCTATCCGTCGGGAAAAATCCATATGGGCCACGTGCGCAACTATACGATTGCCGATGTGGCCGCGCGGTTTAAAATGATAGAGGGCTACAATGTTCTGCATCCGATGGGGTTTGATGCCTTTGGCCAGCCGGCGGAAAATGCCGCCATAAAAAATAAAACCAAGCCCGACATCTGGACCCATAAATGCATTGAGTGGATGAGGGCAGAGTTAAAGAAGATGGGGTTTTCTTACGGTTGGGACAGAGAGATTTCTACCTGCGATAGCGATTATTACAAATGGAATCAATGGATATTCTTAAAGATGTTTGAGCGGGGCTTGGCTTATAAGAAGGCATCGGAGGTTAACTGGTGTTCCTCGTGCGAAACAACCTTAGCTAATGAAGAGGTAGTTGATGGCGGATGCTGGAGATGCAATACAGAGGTAGTCCAGAAAGAACTGGAGCAGTGGTTTTTAAAGATTACCGCCTACGACCAGCGCCTTTTGGAGGATTTAAATCAACTTAAACACTGGCCGCAACGCGTTATTGCCATGCAGACCAACTGGATTGGTAAGAGCGAAGGTGTGGAGATATATTTTCGTCTCAAAAATAGCGAGAGGGTCATTCCGGTTTTTACCACCCGGGTGGATACGATTTTTGGCGCGACCTATATTGTTTTGGCTCCCGAACATCCCAAAGTTTTAGAAATCATTAAAGGCAGGCCAGAAGAAAAACAGGTTTTGCGATTTATTGATAAAGTAAGTAAAGAAACCAAAGAGGCGCGCATTGCCTCAGGCGTCAAAAAAGAAGGTGTAGCGACGGGTGGTTTCGCCATAAATCCCGTTAACAATGAAGAAGTGCCGATTTGGGTGGCGGATTATGTTTTAATGGAATACGGCACCGGCGCGATTATGGCTGTGCCAACCCATGACCAGAGGGATTTTCTGTTTGCCAAAGAACATAATTTACCAATGAGGGTAGTTATTCAAGCCATAAGCCATAAGCCATCAGCCATAAGCCAAATGACCGAAGCCTACGAGGGCGACGGTGTTCAGGTCAATTCCGGGCAATTTGACGGATTGCCAAACCAGGAGGCAAAAATAAAAATCGCCGAGTGGATGGATAAAAAAGGAATCGGCAAAATTAAAACTCACTGGCGGCTGCGTGATTGGCTGATTTCCCGTCAGCGCTATTGGGGTACGCCCATCCCGATTATCTATTGCGAGCAATGCGGGATTGTGCCGGTTCCTTACGAAGACCTGCCGGTAGAGCTACCCAAAGAAGCACCTTTTACCGGAGAAGGCGGCAGCCCCTTAACGAAAGTAAAAAAATTTGTCAATGTTACCTGCCCCAGATGTAAGTCAGTTGCCCGTCGGGAAACCGATACCATGGCTACCTTTTTTGATTCCTCTTGGTATTTTTTAAGATTTTGCTCTCCCAAATTTGAGAAGGAACCGTTTGATAAGAACGAGGCAAAATACTGGATGCCCGTAGACCAGTATATCGGCGGCATTGAACATGCGATCCTGCATTTATTATATTCCCGTTTCTTTACTAAATTTTTTAAAGACCTAGGAATGGTGGATTTTGATGAACCGTTTATTCGGTTGCTTACTCAGGGAATGGTTTTAAAGGATGGAGAGGTTATGTCTAAGTCGCGGGGTAATATTGTTGACCCGGATTCTATTATCAAAAAATACGGGGCAGATACCTTAAGATTATTTATTTTATTTGCCGCGCCTCCCGAGACCGAACTGGAATGGGATGACCGGGGGATTGAGGGCGCATTTAAATTTTTAAATCGTGTCTGGCGGATACAAGATAACTTAAAAGAAAAAGCTGACCCGGCGCTGGTGAGGTTTTTACATAAGACAATCAAAAAATTCAGTGAGGATATTGAAAATTTCAAATTCAATACTGCTATTGCCAGTTTAATGGAGCTTGTGAATGCCATTTACCAATCCGGCGCAGACAAAGAAGTTTTTTCTAAATTGATAATTATGCTCAGCCCGATTGCCCCGCATTTTGCCGAAGAACTCTGGCAGATTTTGGGAAATAAAGAAAGTATTTTAAAAGCCGAGTGGCCTAAATATGACCCTAAGCTTCTCGCCGAAGAAAATGTTACCATTGTTATTCAGGTGAATGGCAAGGTACGCGCAAAAATAGAAGTTCCTTCCGATATCTCCGAAGAGAAACTCAGAGAGTTAGTCCTTTCCGATGCCAAGCTAAAGGCTTGGATTCAAGATAAGCCCATCAAAAACTTTATCCTCGTCCCCCAAAAACTCGTCAATATTGTTATTTAATTTAAAGAAATCTTGTTAGATTTTCCCTATTTTTACGTCTATTAGAGTAGGAGGAAGGATTTTTTATGTTTAGCCTTACGCGCCAGGAGCGGGGGGTAGTCCTGTTTTTGCTTGCCTTGGCTTTGGCAGGGTTAGGAATTAATTTTTTGGTAAAGAGATACGCTGCGGTTAAGGCCTTTGTCTGCGTTACTCCCCGGATGGGCAAGGTTAACCTCAACGAGACGGATAAACAAACCTTAATCGGCATTCCCGGCATCGGTGAAAAATTGGCGCAGCGCATCATCGAATATCGAAGCCAGCAAGGCGGGTTTCAGGAAATCGAAGAATTAAAGAAAATAAAAGGCATTACTGGATACCGTTATGAGAAAATAAAAGACTTGTTATACATTAACTAAACATGAAGCGGCCTTTAGTTGTTTCAACACTGGTTTTTTGCTTAGGGATAGTTGTTGCAGGCGTAATTAGGATCCCTTTTTTAATAGCCTATGCCTTGACAGCGATATTCCTGCTATTTAGTTTTTTATCGGTTAAGCACGAACTGAGTTTCAAGATATTCCTTTTCTCTCTTATTCTTCTTCTGGGAGTAATTTCTTTAAAAAATTCCTATATCTTGCCGAAGTGCCATATCCGTAATTACAATTATTTTAAAAACAGTCATTCCTGCCTCGTGCGGGGTTTTATCAACAGCCAGCCGGAGTTAAAAAACGGCAGGCCCTCATTTATATTTCAAGCCAAAGAGATTCAGTCTGGTAATTTAAAACGCAACTGTTGCGGCAATATCCTTGTATACGCCAAAAGTATTAAAGGGTTACATTACGGCGAAGAATTGTCCTTAACTGGTAATTTGCACCGGCCTTATCGTTTCAGCACTAAAGGAAAAAGAAGTTACGCAGATTATTTAGCCAATCAGGATATTTATTTAATTATGCATGTTGAAACTGTTACTTACCTTAAGAAAAATAAGGGTTCAGCCATTAAGAGATTTGCCTTATGGCTGAAGGATAAAATGGAGGGAATAATTTTTAAATACGTCTCTCCTTTACCCGGCAGCATATTGGACGCAATGATTTTAGGCGAGAGGAAAGGTATCCCTGCGTTGATCTATAATTCAATGGTTAAATCAGGGACAGTCCATATCTTACCGTGGCAATACACGAAATTCTTTGCACCTGCATTTTGAAACAACGTTACCCAATAAAAGGCAATTAGTTAAGACAGGAACAAGCAGGAGGAATTACACCACTATTTACGTCGGCTTGTCATCTAAATTGGTTAAGTCTGTTGCTGATTTGGCAAAGAAAGAGGGCAAAACAGAGTCAGAAGTATTGAGAAAGATCCTTTATGCTTATTTTCAAAATATTGAGAAAGGGGGTTTGCCTTATGACCCCTTAAGGAAATTTTCTCCTGTGGGCTTGAGGGTATTGCCTCGTACGATAAGAAAAGAGCAGGATGCAAAATTGAGAGAATTAGTTGCGAAAACCGGCAGAAAAATCTCTGAGCTTGTGAGGGAAGCGGTTGAGATCTTTGTTGAGCAGAGATAACCCGTATCTATTTTAAAAATAGGAATAGATGAGAAATCCATTAGTAGGCTTATGTATTGCTTTCTGTTTAGGGATAATAAGCGCGGCATCCTTTAAAATTCCATTTCTCATTCTTTATTTACTCATCCTTCCGTGCTTAATATTTAGTATTATTTTCCTAAAACAAAATACAAAATTTAATATTCTTATTCTTTGTGTAAGTTTTTTCTTAGGCGCTACGGTATTAAAAAATTCTCAAATCCTCTCCAATTGCCATATCGCTAAACTCATTCCCTATAAAAGCGACTCTGTTTTTCTGATAGGTGTTATTGATAATGACCCTATTTATCAAGGCGAAAAGGTATCTTTTATTCTAAAGGCAGAGAAGTTAAGGATAAACGAAACTTGGCTGAAGACTTGCGGTAAGGTTTTAGTCAGGGTTCTTAAAAAGAATAATTTTGCCTATGGAGACAGGCTATTCTTATTAGGCAAGTTATATCAGCCATTTTCTTTCTCAAAAGGATTCAATTATAGGAATTACCTAAGACATCAAGGCATTTATCTTATCCTTAGTGTAAAAAAGGGCAGCATGGTTAAGCAGTTAGACAAAAATGTTGGCAATCCCTTAAAGTCATTTGCCTTTCGAATAAGACATAAAATGAGAGAGGCAATTGTTAAGAATTTATCCCCTTTCTCAGCAGGTATATTGAATGCTATTATTTTAGGGGAGAGGCAGAATTTACCTGCCTATGTAAGAGATACTCTGGTTTACTCAGGCACTGTTCATATAATTGCAATCTCAGGTCTGCATTTGGGTATAGTAGCTTTTATAATCTTATTAATCTTAAAAATAATAAAGATTCCCAGGAAACCGCGGTATATACTTACAATATTGCTGTTGAGCGTTTACTGCCTGCTGACCGGTGCCAATACACCGGTAATGCGCGCGACAATTATGGCGGCTATGTTACTCTTTAGCTATTTTCTTGAGCGAGAAGGTAATATTTACAATGCTCTGTCACTTGCTGCCTTAATAATACTGGCGGTTAATCCTTGGCAGCTTTTTGAAGTTAGTTTTCAGCTTTCATTTTTAAGCGTAATATCCATTGTCTGGCTCTCGCCTAAGATTAAATCTATATTTCCTGAAAAGTTAAATAAGATACCTTGGATAGGCTTTTTAATCTTAATCTTTTCTGTGTCATTCGCTGCCTGGCTTGGGCTCCTACCTTTAATTGCCTATTACTTTGGAATTCTCTCACCCATTACCATATTGGCAAATATGATTATTGTTCCTTATATGACTATTATTGTAGCCTCGGGCTTTAGCTTGGCATTAATTGGTATATTAATTCCTTCCTTAACCTCTATATTCGCAGCAAGCAATGAGTTATTTATTTTAATATTATTCAAGATTAATTCCTCACTAATCGCTATTCCCGGAGCATATTTTAAATTGCCTAGCATATCTTTTGTTTATGTTCTGCTTTATTACACTATACTCATATCAGTTTTTAATTTCCCTAAAATTGTTCATAAAAATAGCAGATAGTAGTATAATAAAGACTATAAAAATTAACAAAATAACCCATGAAACAGAGACACATTGTTTTGTTGATTATCTTACCCATGCATAAAGATACAGGAGATTAAGACAAATGCGCCTTCTCATTATTGAAGACGAAAAGAAAGTCGCTGATTTCATAAAACGAGGTCTTAAAGAAGAAGGTTATTCTGTCGATGTGGCCTTTGATGGTGAAGAAGGGCATTTTCAAGCCTCAAGCAATGAATACGATGCCATTATTCTGGATTTAATGCTCCCTAAAATGGATGGAATATCTCTCTGTAAAAAATTGAGAGCGGATAAAATTAACGTTCCTGTTTTAATGCTTACAGCAAAGGATTCTGTTAAGGATAAGGTAACTGGACTTGACTCTGGGGCCAATGATTACCTCACCAAGCCTTTTTCCTTTGAAGAATTACTTGCAAGAATTCGTGCACTCTTAAGAAAAAGTGAAACTGCCACACCTACAAA
>Ga0315282_10006541_pt1 | contig 19454 bp, 21 predicted proteins | sample YL17G07_20_MG_FD_203693 | JGI IMG/M metagenome (GOLD analysis project Ga0315282, IMG submission 203693) | Sediment microbial communities from Yellowstone Lake, YNP, Wyoming, USA - YL17G07_20 | ecosystem: Environmental > Aquatic > Freshwater > Lake > Sediment | place: USA: Wyoming | collected... | reverse complement strand
AGGCAGCACAGCATGGTCGCCGGCATAATCGCTGATATGGCTATTGGCATAGATATGATGAAGGCAAGCATCTACAACCTGAGCTATATGCTTGACCATCTGGATGTATATGGTCCGCCATTTGCCCCGGAGTTCATGTCGCGGGCAGCGGCGACAAGAGTCTTTGCTTCCGATACTGCTGTAGAGATAGTCAATAAGGGTGCTGAGCTACTGGGCTCAATAGCTATTTCCGAGGACTTTCCCTACGAGAAGTGCCTGAGAGACGCTAAGGTAACACAGCTTTGGCTCGGAGGGCAACAGGTCTCTCGCTATAAAGTTGCCCGGGGTTATTATGATTTGAAGAACTGGGCTTAGTCCCTTTGGGTAAACAGACCAAAAAAATAAGTATAAGTTCAAAGGAGGAAGAATAAATGTTAGACCAGACCAGCCAGTGGTACAAGTTGCAGTACCCGGAGTGTTTCGTCAATGAAGAGGCACGGATGATGCAGAAGATGTTTGCTGATTTCTGCGATAAGGAGATTATCCCGGTCCGGGACCAGATTGACGATGACATCACCCATGAGAAAATAATCACCCCCATCCTGAAAAAGTTACAGGTGGACCTCGGCTGCCAGAAAAGCATGATACCGAAGGACTACGGCGGCAATGAGATGCTTTCCATCGTCACCGGGGCCCTGAAGCAGGAGCAGCTGGCGCGCGGGGACTACGGTATAAGCATGCACAGCGCCGTCACCGATTGGGGACTGACGCCGGCCACCCTGGCCTACCTGATGGCGCCCACCCCGGAGGCAAAGGCATGGGGCAAAGCCGTGCTTGATAAATTTGCCCCCATGTTCGTCAGCAAGGAGCACCGCGCCGCCTGCTTCAACATGAGCGAGGCCGAGTCTGCCTGCGATATTGAGAACCTAACTAATGAAGGTAAAACGGTAGGGGTAAGGGCTAAACTGCAAGGCAATGAGTGGGTAATCAACGGCAACAAGTTCTGGGCATCCAATGCCGGCGTCTCCGACCTCAACTGCGTCATCTGCAACATGGACCCGAAGCTGGGATTAGATGCCTTTGCCCTGATTTACGTGCCCGAGCCCTGGCCGGGGGTCTCCCACGGTAAATTTGAGGTCAAGTGCGGCATGCAGGCTGACCGGAACACCTCCACCTACTTTGATAATGTCCGGGTACCTAAGGAGTGGGGGCTAGCGGGACCTGTAGCCTGGGCTATATTTGAGGCGACCGTATCGGCGCCCATGCCCCTGAATTCGGGGCATACGATAGGCATCCTGCAAGGGGCGTTTGATGTGCTTCTTGACTATACCACCCAGAGGGTAGCCGGCGGCAAACCAGTCGCCCAGCACCTCTCCGCGGCGATGATACTGGGCGAGATGGCCTCGTTCATCACGGTGGGGAGGGCCGCCTTCCTGGAACTGGCCCACGAGTATGACCGCATGGATATCTACGGCTCATGGACTTCCAAAAGTATGGTGGCCAAGGGGCATGCCGTGCACGCCTATATTACCCGCACCGTGCCGAACCTGATACTGAGGGGGATGGAGCTGATGGGCTCCTATGGTTATGTCCGGGAAAACCACTACGAGAAGTACTACCGTGACGTACCCATAGCGAAGATAGTTATGGGCGGCAGTCATATTGGATATTTTTCGGTCTGCCGGCACTTCTATGACCTGGACTACACTTCATTTGGGCCAGGGAAACTTAAGGACCCAACTGAAGGACAAAGGAGGAAGTAAATGGAGAAAAAAGAAGCCTCGGCGGTTGACTGGGCAGGACTCACCCGGGATATGGAGTGTTTGCTTCGCCTGAAAACAAGCCCCGTCGCCTACAAGAGGCTGGAAAAGCTGGCGGAGCTGGATAAAATACCGGAGGTGATGCGGCTTGACCGTAAAGCCTCTTTCTGCCAGGCGCCGGCGCTGGCGAGAATGGGGGGCATGACGGTGGGGGTGACCAGGGACAACCTCGGTGAGCGCTGTGCTCGAATCAACGGCCTGGCGCCGACTACGGAAAAGGAGATCGCCTGGGAGGCAGAAGCCTTCTCCCATGGCTGGTTTGCCAACCTGGAAGAAGCCAAAAAACAGATGGCGGTATATCCCCTGGTCCCGCCTGGCGAAGCCGTGGTCGTCGCCCCGCTGGGCAGTGTAAAATTTTACCCCGATGTTATCCTCATCTACGGTAACCCCGCCCAGATGATGCTGCTGATGAACGGGCTCCAGTTTAAGGACTACGAGCGCTTTCAGTTTTTCTTCATCGGCGAAGGGGCTTGTGCTGATGGTGTGGCTCAGTGTTATACCACTGGCAAGCCCGCCCTGGCTATTCCCTGCATGGGGGAGAGGGCGTTCGGCAGTGTTACCGAGGATGAGATGGTTATGGCACTGCCGCCGGCAATGATGAAGAAGGCGGTTGAAGGACTGCAGTCACTTAAGGCAAGGGGAATTGGCTATCCTGTAAGGTATCTTGGGCCCTTCTGCGACCCCGCTCCGATACTCACCTTCATCTACCCCGATTGGTACACTCATTGAGCCGGATGCAGGTGGCAGGGCCGCAAAGCTAGCTAGCGCCGGGGGCGAGCCTTTTGCTGTGGTTGCGGCGTTTTTTCCGGGGCTTTCTCCGGGCTATTGCCGAAGAACTGGTCAACGGCAGTCTGGAGGTCTTGAGGTGTGAACGGCTTGGTTATGTAGCCGTCGGCGCCCATGATATCCTGGCTGAGCTTCTTGTTAAGGTCAAAGCCTACCGCCGTTATCATGACCACGGGGATTTTCTTGGTCGCCTCGTCCTTCTTGATTAGATAGCAGGCAGTCAGGCCATCAACCCTGGGCATCATCATATCCATCAGGATGATGTCCGGTTTCTGGTTGCGGCTAATGTCCACCGCCTCAGCGCCATCCTGTGCCTCGAGCACGGCGTAGCTCTTGCTCAGTATCCTGTTTACCAGTTCTCTGACGCCTGGCTCGTCATCAACGATGAGTACTTTCTTTTTATTTGTTTCGGCCATCTCTATCAGGCCCCCTTATTTCAAGCCTCGGTGAGCACGGTTTCGGCGATGGCTGTTTTGAAGAAGGCGCTGACGACAGTCGGGTCGAACTGGGTGCCGTTGCAGCGCTTGATTTCAGCAATAGCTTCTTTTCGGGACATGGCGGAGCGATAGGGGCGCTCCGAGGTCATGGCATCAAAGGCATCAGCCACCGCCAGTATTCTCGCCGCCAGGGGTATGTCATTACCGGCAACAACCTGATGAAGTCCGGTGCCGTCATAGTGGTCATGGTGGTGGGCAATCATCTCCACCACCCTCTTGTTAGCCACCGGCCGGACAATGCCCGCCCCCACCTGGGCATGAATCATAATGTGCTCATACTCCTCGGCGGTCAGCTTGCCCGGCTTATTTTGAATAAGCTGGTCAACGGCAATCTTGCCGACGTCATGAAGCAGGCTCCCCCAGCGCAGGTCCTCCATGTCACTGTCCGGTAGGCGGAGCTCATTGCCAATGGCGAGGGCAAACTCGGTCACCCGGCGCGAATGGCCGGCGGTATACCTGTCCTTGGCTTCAAGGGCGAAGACCAGCGCCTCAATGGCGCCAAGGAAAATCTTTCTAATCTCCCTCGTCTGCTCCTCAACCTTTTCTTCAAGATGGTGCTGGTACTCCCTGATTTTAAGCTGCAATGACCTTTTCTCGAGGGCACCCTTGACGCTGAGGCTGACCTCATCCAGGTTGAAGGGCTTGCAGATATAGTCATCGGCCCCCTGCTTTATACACTGGATGGCAACACTGAGCTCGGTAACCGCCGTCGCCATAATGACCCCGGTGTCAGGATAGGCGGCTTTTATCTCTGGCAGGAGCTCGATCCCCGATTTTCCCGGCATCTTTATGTCCAGAATCACCAGTCCCACGGGGCCGTTTCTCAGCTTGTTGAAGACCTCCTCGGGGGTAGCCGCTTCCTTGCAGTCGTAGCCTTCACTTGATAGTTTCTGGCAAAGAAGCCTTCTGATTACGGCTTCGTCATCAATGACGAGCACCATTTCCGGTTGCTTTGGTATGTCTATATCCCTTTTAACCATGTCCATGTCTTTTCGCCCCTATCTATTCTGAACTTTTTGCCTGCCGGGAATACCCGGTTTAGACCTTTGTGCCCAAAGCCGCTTTGACGATTGCTCTTAGCTCGTCAGGGGTGAAGGGCTTGGGCAGATACGGCCGGTTGGTCTTCTCCAGAAATTCCTTGGTGTTGCCGCTGAGGACGTCGCCGGTGGTGAATATAATCCTGCTCGTCATCACCGGGTGCTCCGCCGCCAGGTGCTCGTAGAGTTCCATGCCGTTCATCGATGGTGTCCTGATGTCAGCAAGGCAAAGGTCGTACTCCTTTGTGTCCAGTATTTCCAGGGCCATCTTTCCGTTCACCGCAACATCCACCTGGAATCCTTCGGCGCTGAGTGTCCTTGTGCAGACCTTGGCAATGACCGGCTCGTCCTCAACGACCAAGATGCTTTTCCCACTGCTAGGTTGTACCATAGCTCACCTCCTCCTTCGGGTCAGGAGCTGATAAGTGGTAGTTCCACCACAAATGTTGCTCCCTTCCCCGGCTGGCTTTTGGCCTGTATGTTGCCACCATGCTCGGCCACTATGCCGTGGCAGATGCTCAAACCAAGCCCGGTCCCTTTACCCACTTCTTTGGTGGTAAAGAAGGGGCTGAATATTCGGCCCAGGTCTTCCTTGGCAATACCCGGGCCGTCATCAGCGAATGAAATCGTGACGACGCTGTCGGCTTTTTGGGTGGTAATGGTTAGCACGCCCTTATTATGTGACTCCCCCATGAAATATTCAGCGTTGATGATGAGGTTGAGAAAGACCTGCCTAATCAGGAAATGGTCAATCATGATTTCAGGGAGGACAGGGTCAAAGTTTTTAACGACCTCGATATTATTTACCTTCTGTTCGTAGGCACGTAATCTCAGCACGTCCTCGATGATGTTATTTACCTGGGTCGGCTGCTTCACCGGCGCATGTTTCCGGGCAAAGGTGAGGAGGTTTTTGACGATGCCCGCGGCGCGCTGGGCTTCGCTGTGGACAAGGTGCAAATCATCCTTTAAATCATCAGAGATATCCTTCTCCATGAGCAGCTGGGAGAAGCCGATAATGCTGGTCATAGGGTTGTTAAGTTCGTGAGCAATGCCCGAGGCTAGCTCGCCAATGGAGGCGAGGCGGTCAGTCAGCATCAGTTGCTCCTGCATCACCTTGCGCTCGGTGATGTCCCTTACGATTGTGATGTGCCCGGCTGGATCGCCCAGGGCATCCTTGAGCACGCTGCTACTTAGCTCGGCGGGAAACTCAGTGCCGTTAGCCTTAAGCAGTGTGTATTCCATGCTGCCAATCTTTCCCCGTTTTATGGCCTCCCGCATGTTGGCGGCTATCCTATCGTGGTCGCGGGGGGAAACAAGCTCAAAGGCCTTTTTCCCCACCAGGTCTCTCTTGGAAGCAAAGCCGTGTATCTCCACCATCCTCTGGTTTGCTTCGGTGATGACGCCTTTTAGGTCAACAACTGATATCCCGTCGCTTACCGACTCAAACATCTTCTGGAGCTGTTCCCGGCTTTCCCTCAGCGCTTCCTCCGCGTACTTGTGCTCGGTGATATCTATAAAGTTGCCCAGGACGGCCCGCCTTCCATTATAGTTAATGGAGGTAACTGTCTCCGTAGCCCATAGGGTCTTCCCGCCCTTAACGATATACCTCAGCTCGTAGGGAGGAAAGCGATTTCCCTTCAACATTGCCACTGCGTTTGCCCTGACTCGCTCCCTGTCTTCAGGGTGAACAAGCTCCAGGGATTCCCTGCCCAGAAGCTCGTCTTCATTAAAGCCGGTATACTTCTGAAACTGAGGGTTAACAAACTGGAACTTACCATCCTGGACAATATAGACGCCGACCGGTGAGCTCTTGGCCAATATGCGGTAAAGTTCCTCCGCCTGCCTGGGCTCGGTGATATCCATGAAGTTCCCCAGGACGGCCCGCTTCCCCTTATAGTTAATGGAGGAAACCGCTTCCAAAACGACCTTTACCTTGCCGTCTTTGGCAAGGACCCTGTATTCATAGGGCTCCAGGCGCTTGCCCTTCAGCATTTTTATGGCGTTTTCTCTTACCTTGGCCCTGTCGTCAGGGTGTACCAGACTGAGGGCGTTTTTACCCAGCAGCTGGCCTTGGCTGAGACCGAGCACCTTCGTAATCTGGGGGTTGATTACTTCGAAATTTCCGCCCTGGACTACATAGACGCCAATCTGGGCGCTGTGAATGAGGTTGGTGGCGAATTCCTCCGCCTGCTTGCGCTTGGTGACGTCACGGCAGACGCTGAGGATGAGGTTTTCGCTGTTTACCTTGACAACGCGGGAGTGTGTCTCCACCAGCATTGAAGTCCCGTCTTTGCAGAGATGGACGCTTTCAAAGGTGGCTTCCCCTTTGTCCATGATTTCTTTTACCTGCGAGTTGAAGAGGCGGGCAAACTCGGGGATAGCCAGCTCCCACCCGTTCATGGCCATCAATTCTTCTTTGCTGTAGCCCCGCGATTTATAAGCGGCTTCGTTTACATAGATAAGGATCCCATCGGGGTGGTACAAAAAGATGGAGTCTGTGGCCGCATCAAGGAGGAGGGCTTTGAGATTCAGTTCCTCCCTTAACTTGCCTGCGGCGTGTTGTTTGGTTTCCACTACTCTCATATATCTAGCCTCTTAGCCTTTTCGGCTTACTGCCTGGACATGATTGGTCTTCGCCTTAATGCTCTCTACCTGAGCGGCGGTAAATAGCCTCCACCCCCGCCAGTCCCGGTACTCGATATCGCTGAATATCCCGTCCTTCAGCCACCGGAAGAGGGTGTTCTTGCTCACGCCGACCATCCGGCAGACCTCATTTGTCCGGTAATAAGTTTCGCCATTGATAACCACAGGCATATTTTTCATCTCCTAAGTCCACTCAGGTATAGCATAGCCGACATTTGCCTGGTGGCAAATCCTTCATTTGTACCTGTCTGGCTAATACCTTAGTCCTATGACCTCGGGGTGAAAAAGGCTTGCTAGACAACCTTATCAGCTTGATGATAGGATAGCGCTGACACCTTCGGGGGCTTATGGAAAACATAATCATTCTGCTGCTGGCGCTGGCGATTGACCTGGGTCTGGGGGAGTTCCCCCCTTACCTGCACCCTGTGGTCGGGATGGGGAGGCTCACCTCGCTGATGTTGAAGGTTGCCCCCCGCCAGGGGCGGTGGGCCCAGTTCGTCTATGGGGTGGCGGTGGTGCTAATCGTCCTCGCCGTTTTTGTGCTGGCGGCTTATTTTCTCCTTTTCTACCTCCACGGGCTAAATTTAGTTGTCTATGTTGTCGTCGGCGCCCTGCTGCTCAAGTCAACCTTTTCCCTAAGAGGGCTGTATCAGGCGGCGTTAAGGGTTAAGGAGCTTCTGAAGAGAGGCAGACCTGGCGGGGCGAGGGTTGAGTTAAAGTCTCTGGTCAGCCGGGAGACCAGCCGGCTTGATAGGCCACACCTGGTATCGGCGACGATAGAATCGGTGGCGGAGAATACCAGCGATAGCTTTGTCTCTCCCCTTTTCTTTCTTCTCCTTTTTGGTGTCCCCGGGGCGATAGGTTACCGGGTGGTGAATACCATTGACGCCATGATTGGCTATCACGGCGAGTATGAGTACCTGGGGAAGTTTGCCGCCCGGCTGGATGACGGCTTGAATTTCATTCCGGCGCGGCTTTCGGGGCTGCTGCTGGTGGGAGCCGCCTTTTTGCTGGGGATGGGTGGTAGAAAGGCATGGCGGGTCATGCTTCGTGACCATGCCCGCACCGAGAGCATCAACGCCGGCTGGCCGATGAGCGCCGCCGCCGGTGCCTTACGCACCCGGCTGGAGAAGGTGGGGTACTATCGCCTTGGCGATGCAAATAACCGCTTATCTCCACGCCTCATTCTCTCTGGCGTAAGGCTAATGGGAGTATCTGTCCTGCTCTGGGGCGGGTTTTGTCTAATTACGGAGGTGGTGAAGTTTGTCTTTAACGCCCCGGTTTGAGGTGCAGAATATAGAACCCTCGGAGCATGGCGGCATTGACTACGCCGAGCTTGAGGCGCTGGGCATTTCTCCGGAAGAGGTCATTGACTTCAGCGCTAACCTGAACCCCTTTGGCCCGCCGCCGGGGATGAAAAAGGCGTTGGGCAGGGCGAATATCGCCGCCTACCCCGACTCCGGGGCCAGTAAGCTCAGGCGTTTACTGGCGGATAGACTCAAGGTGGGTGAAGATAACATCCTGGTGGGGAGTGGCTCCGTGGAGCTGATACGCCTGGCGGCTCTTGCCTACTTCGGGCGGGGGGATGAGGTCCTCATCGTTGAGCCGACCTTCGGCGAATACGAGATTGCCTGTCAGGTCTCAGGGGCGTCTGTTATCAAACAGCGCCGTGCCCCGAAGAGCTTCCGGCTGGATATAGAGGAGACGACCCGCTTAATCCATCGCCACCGCCCCAAAGGCATCTTTATTGACAATCCCAATAACCCCACCGGCCAGTACCTTTCGCGGGCGGAGTTTGAAAGGCTTCTTTCCGCGGCTAAAGGCTCCCTGGTGGTGCTGGACGAGGCCTATATTACCTTTGTTGATGATGTCTGGTCATCTGTAGGGATGACTCGCGGGAACAACCTGCTCATCCTGCGCTCGATGACCAAGGACTACTCTCTCGCCGGGCTCCGCCTCGGCTACGGGGTGGCGAAGAAGGAAATCATCTTCCGCCTGCGCCGCATCTGCCCACCGTGGAATGTTAATGCCGTTGCCCAGCAGGCGGGGCTGGTGGCGGTGGCGGCGGGGGGCTATTTAAAAGATTGCCAGACGAAGCTTAAGCGGGCGAAGGGCTATCTTGTTACCGAGCTTGAGGCGCTGGGGCTGCCTGTCGTCCCCTCGGCGGCGAATTTCCTGCTGGTTGAGGTGGGCAGTGCCGCCGGATTTCGCCGGAAATTGCTCCAGCGGCGGATGCTGGTGCGTGACTGCACCTCTTTTGGTCTGCCCGCCTATGTGCGTATCTCCCCCCGCACCCTGCCTGAGTGCCGCAAGCTGGTAAGGGCGATTAGAGAAGTGATTGGGGCGGGGGGTTCAGCTTGACTTTGTAGCTACCATTTTTTATAATAGTGCGTTGAGTTGACTTTGCCCGAGTAGCGCAACGGTAGCGCAACCGACTTGTAATCGGTAGGTTAGCGGGTTCGAGTCCCCTCTCGGGCTGGGGTCTGGTGGTGGGGAGGGGTGCCGGAGTGGTTAATCGGAGCAGACTGTAAATCTGCCGCCTGAAATGGCTACGCAGGTTCGAATCCTGCCCCCTCCACTCTAGAAAGCCTAAAAATAATTTAGATGGGAGCCCACATAGCTCAGCAGGTAGAGCACGTTCTTGGTAAGAACGGGGTCACCAGTTCGAATCTGGTTGTGGGCTCTGAGCCAAGGGAGGAAAAAAATGGCTAAGAAAAAGTTCGAGCGGGCGAAACCACATTGCAACGTGGGCACTATCGGTCATGTTGACCATGGGAAAACAACCCTGACGGCGGCGATGACCATGGTACTCTCAAAGGCGGGGCCAACCCAGTACCGCGAGTTTTACTCTATTGATAACGCCCCGGAAGAGAAGGCGAGGGGGATGACCATCGCCATCGCTCACGTTGAGTACGAGACCGAAAAGCGCCATTATGCCCATATTGACTGCCCGGGGCATGCAGACTACATCAAGAACATGATAACCGGTGCCGCCCAGATGGATGGGGCCATCCTGGTGGTCAGTGCCCCTGACGGCCCGATGCCCCAGACCAGGGAGCATGTCCTGCTGGCGCGCCAGGTGGAGGTGCCCTCTATTGTGGTTGCCCTTAATAAGATAGACCTTATGGAGGATAAGGAGCTTTTAGAGCTGGTGGAGCTGGAGGTAAGGGAGCTGCTTAACAAGTACCAGTTCCCTGGCGATAAGACCCCCATTATCCGGGTGAGTGCCACCAAGGTCCTTGAGTGTGGCTGTGGCAAGCGGGACTGCCAGTGGTGTGGTGCTATCTGGCAGCTGCTTGATGCCATAGATACCTATATCCCCATTCCGCCCCGACCAAAAGACCAGCCCTTCTTGATGCCGGTAGAGGACGTCTTCAGCATCAAGGGGCGGGGTACCGTGCCCACGGGAAGGGTGGAGAGGGGGGTGATTAAGGCCGGCGATGAGATTGAGATTGTTGGCCTGCATCACGAGCCGAAGAAGACGGTGGCTACCAGCCTGGAGATGTTCCATAAGATGCTGGATTATGCCGAGCCGGGGGATGCCGTTGGCGTCCTTTTGCGGGGCGTGGAGCGTGAGGAGATAGAGCGGGGGATGGTACTTGCCGCCCCAGGGTCAATCAAGCCCCATACCTACGCTGAGACCGAGGTCTATGTCCTGAGCAAGGAGGAGGGGGGGAGGCATACCCCGTTCTTTACCGGCTATAAGCCCCAGTTTTATATCAGGACTACCGATGTTACCGGCACCATTGAGCTCCCGGAGGGGGTGGAGATGGTTATGCCCGGTGACAATATAAAGATGAAGATAAAGCTTATCTATCCGGTAGCTATGGAGAAGGGGCTTCGCTTTGCTATCAGGGAGGGAGGTAAAACGGTAGGCGCGGGCACCGTTACCAAAATAATTGAGTAGCGATGGCAAAAAAGGGTGAAGCTAGACTTATCATTAATCTTGCCTGCACTGAGTGCCGGGAGAGGACATATACGACAAGTAAGAGTAAGCGGAATGACCCCCAGCGCCTGGAACTTAAAAAGTATTGTCCCCGCTGTCGTAAACATACCCTTCATCGGGAGATAAAGTAGTGGTCAGAGACCGGGTTGTGTGAGGCTTCTTTATGACTTACCAGGGTGTACCCCCCAAGCGTTCAAGGTTTAAATTTATTGCTGATATTATCGCTGAGCTGAAGAAGGTGACCTGGCTCACCAGGCGAGAGGCGATTTATCTGACCTTCCTCGTGCTGGCGGTTACCATTGTGGTCGGTATAATTCTTGGCGCCGCCGATTTGGGTTTTTCTGGGTTGGTCCATAATTTCTTTTTGGGTAAATGAAGGCTTGTTTTCCCATCTCCGGCTGAAGATTAAGGGATAGCTTGTGTTTTTGAGGGGCTTAACTTGGCGAGGTTATCGGTGGAAGAGAATCAAAAAAGCTGGTTTGTGATTCATACCTACTCCGGCTATGAGGAGCGGGTGAAGAAGAACCTGGAGCAGCGCATGAAGCTTATGGAGGGCGGGGATGACATCGCCGAGGTGATTATCCCCACCGAGGTGGAGATTGAGGTGAAGGACGGGCAGAGGCGTAACGTGGATAAAAAGATACTGCCCGGTTACATCCTCGTCCAGATGAAGATGACCGACCAGAGCTGGAATATAGTGCGTAATACCCCGGGAGTAACCGGTTTTGTCGGTAGCGGGAATAAGCCGACGCCCCTTGAGCAGGGGGAGGTTGACCAGATTTTGAAGCAGATGGCGGCTGAAACACCCAAGGTCAAGGTCGGTTTCCGCAAGGGGCAGAGCGTGAGGGTGACCGGTGGCCCCTTTATTGATTTTGTCGGGGTGGTGGATGAGATAAATACCGCCAAGGGCAAGGTCAAGGTGCTTCTCTCCCTTTTCGGGCGGGAAACGCCGGTTGAGCTTGACTTTTTGCAGGTGGAGAAGCTCTAATGGCAAAAAAGGTTAAGGCAATAATTAAATTGCAGATTCCGGCGGGGAAGGCGAATCCGGCGCCGCCGGTCGGTCCCGCCCTGGGACAGCACGGGATTAACATCATGGCGTTCTGCAAGGACTATAACGAGCGCACCGCTTCTCAGGCGGGCTCAATTATCCCCGTTGAGATAACCGTCTATGAGGACAGGTCATTTACCTTTGTTACCAAGACCCCGCCGGTCAGCGACCTGCTTAAGCGGGCGCTGGCCATAGAAAAGGGGTCGGGGACGGCGGGCAGGGAGAGTGTGGGCAAGTTATCCCGCGCCCAGCTCCGTGAAATCGCCCAGCTTAAGCTTAAAGACCTGAATGCTAACAGCATTGAAGCCGCGGAGCGGGTCGTTGAGGGCGCCGCCCGAAGTATGGGGATTGAGGTGGAATAGATTGGCAAAGCACGGCAAGAAATATCTTGAGGCGGTAAAGCTTTTAGACCGGACAAAGGCGTATAGTCCCCGGGAGGCTATTGAGCTGGCGAAGAAGATGGCCCGTGCCAAGTTTGATGAGACAGTTGAGCTTCACCTCCGGATGGGGATTGACCCCCGTGATGCCACCCAGCAGGTCCGTGGCGTGGCTCCCTTGCCCCACGGGCTGGGTAAGAAGGTGCGCATCATAGTTTTTGCCCAGGGCGAGGCGGCAAGGGCGGCTGAAGTCGCCGGTGCCGATTTGGTTGGTGCCGATGAGCTGATTAAGAAGATTGAGGAAGGGTGGCTTGAGTTTGATACCGCGATTGCCACCCCGGATATGATGAGCAAGGTGAGCCGCCTGGGGAAAATTTTAGGCAGGAAGGGGCTCATGCCCAACCCCAAGGCGGGGACAGTGGTGGCGCCTGACGCCCTGTCTCGCGCGATTGGCGAAGCACACCAGGGGCGGGTTGAGTTCAAGCTGGACAAGACGGCCATCATCCATGTCCCTGTGGGCAAGGTCAGCTTTGACGAGGACAAGCTGCTGGCCAACCTGACGTCAGTAGTTGAGGCGGTGGTGCGGGCGAAGCCGGCTGGTGCCAAGGGCCAGTATATCCGGAGTGCTACCCTCACCACGAGCATGGGGCCGGGTGTGGAGCTTGACCTTAAACCGACCCTGACCTTGACTACCACTTAAGAAAGGGGATACTTATGGCAGAGATTGCTATTGTCGGTGCCGGTCAGACGGCATTTACCCGTAGCTGTGGGGTAAATATCAGGGAGCTTTGTTTTGAGGCGTTTAAGGAGGCGATGGCGGGGCTGGATATTTCAAGCAAGGATATCGACGCCTCCATTGTTTGTTCCGCGCCGGAGTATGATAAACAGCGCACGCCCGCCGGCTTAGTCTCGGAGTACCTGGGGCTGACCCCAAAGCCGACCTTCTATGTGGAGACGGTTTGTTCCTCAAGTTCCACCGGTCTAAGACTCGCCTGGTCTCTGATAAAGGCCGGGCTGCACAAAACGGTGGCGGTGGTCGGTTTCCAGAAGATGTCGGAGCTTTCCTCCCGTGATGCCGCTGAGAGGATGGGGCGGGGAGCTGACATAATATATGAGTCGCCCTTTGGCCTGACCATGCCCGCCGGCTACGCCTTGTATGCCCGGGCCCACATGGCCAAGTACGGGACTACCGAGGAGCAGATGGCCAAGGTTCGGGTCAAGAACTCGCACTACGGGGCGACCAATCCCAAGGCTAACTATCGCAAGGAGCTGAGCTTAGAGGATATTTTAAACTCGGAGGTCATCACCAGCCCGCTGAAGAAGTTTGACTGCTGCGCCAACGCTGATGGTGCTTCATGTATTATAGTCGCCCGCGAAGATATTGCCAAAGGAATAACTAAGGTCCCAATCTGGATTATCGGTCTGGGGGCGGCAACCGATACCATGACCATGGCGGGTAGGGAGTCGCTTACCGGACTGAAGTGCGCCCAGGAAGCGGCCCGACAGGCGTATAAGATGGCTGGTGTCGGGCCTAAGGATATTAACGTCGCTGAGGTCCACGATTGTTTTACCGTGTCCGAGATTTTAGCCTATGAAGACCTCGGCTTTGCCAAGCCCGGGGAAGGGGCGGGGCTGATTGAGGACAAGCAGACCTACGTTGAGGGCAGGATACCGGTCAATGTTGACGGCGGTCTCCTGTCTAAAGGTCATCCCATCGGTGCTACCGGTGGCTCACAGGTCAGGACCATTGTCCGCCAGCTCCGTGGGGAGGCGGCTGAGGCCCAGGTGAAGGGGGCGGAGATTGGGCTGGTGCATAATATCGGTGGCATCGGGCAGTATGGAAATGTGACTATTCTCAGGAGGTAACCAAGTGGGCTTTGAGAATTTTGGCACCGTTACTTTTACCACTGAGGCAAAGACGGCAGATTTTATAAAATATCTTGAGTCGGGCAAGGTAATGGCAACCAGGTGCAAGCAGTGCGGAAAGACTTACTTCCCGCCGAGGCTGGACTGCCCGACTTGCGTCTCAAGCGAGGTGGAGTGGTTTGAGATTGGGGGGAAGGGCACGCTGAGGAGCTATACCAAGGTGAACTACGGGCCATCCGGTTTTGAAGCCGATGCCCCCTATATTCTGGCCCTGGGCGAGTTTGACGGCGTTCAGATTCTTGCCCGTCTGAGCCGGGAGATAAAAGAGAGCGATATTAAGGTTGGTATGGATTTAACGGTAAGCCCGGTAAAATTACCCAATGACAGGCTCGCCTACGAGTTCAGGAAGGGCTAGGTAAGATAAGGAGGTTAATATGCCTGAGAGAAATGTTTGTATTATTGGCGGTGGCATGAGCCGGTGGGGGGTGAGGGAGGCAAGCATAATAGATATGGCTCAGGAAGCAGCCAAGGAGTGTTTCGATGATATTCCGGCGCTTAAGAAGGAGGAGATAGATGGTCTTCTATTTGCCTCTTCCTACTGTGGACGAAGCGCCTTTCAGGTCAATATAGCTCCGGTAATAGCCGAGCGCATTGGCGTTAAACCAATCAGTATGTGCACCCGGGTGGATACCCTGTGTGCCGGTGGCAGTGCCGGTATTATCCTGGCGACGGGGCTGATAAAGGCAGGGATGGCTGATGTCATGATGGTAGCCGGTGGCGAGAAGCTCTATACACCTCAGAGGTGGGAAACCTATTATAGCGAGATGGCTTCCATAGACCATGATTGGGACGGAGCCCAGGGAATGGGATTGCCACCCCCATTCTTTAGCATGACGGCTAAGGAGCATATGAAACGCTACGGGACTACCAAGGAACAATTGTCAGCCGTCTCGGTCAAGAACCGGAGAAACGGTTCTACCAACCCGAAGGCACAGTTTCAAAAGGCGGTTACGCTGGAAGAGGTGATGGCTGCCAGACCGATAGTTCCTCCCCTCAGTCTCTTTGACTGCACCCCTATCACTGACGGGTGTGCCGCCGTGATTCTGACTTATGAAGAGAAAGCGAAGGAGCTAAGCGATAGACCCCTGGTTTATGTCAGAGGGACGGCTCAGGCATCACTTCATAGCATGTCGATGAACTGGCCCGGCGAAAATCTGGGTGATTGGGTTCACCTGAGAACGGCAGCTAAAAGGGCTTATAAGATGGCGCGGGTTGGCCCTGATGATATTGATGTTGCCCAGACCCATGACTGCTTCACTATCTCCGAGATTATTGAGATGGAGGACTTAGGTTTCTGCAAGAAGGGGGAGGGTGGACCCTTTGTCGAATCAGGACAGGGTGATTTTGGGGGAAAGCTCCCGGTAAACACCGATGGCGGGCTTCTCTCCTGTGGACATCCCTTTGGCGCTACCGGCATCCGCCAGGCGCGCGAGATGCTTCATCAGCTGCAGGGAAGAGCCATCAGGCAGGTAAAGGGCGCTGAGATAGGGCTGACGCACAACCTCAGCGGACTCAATGTTGAGCATACCATACTTATTTACGGGAGAGAACCCTAAGAATTTAGAAAATCGTAAGGGGGGAGTTATGCCAGTACCGGGAGTACCAATTTTAGAAGGTTTATATCCGTCCACCTTGGACCTTTATCCCTTTGAGGCTAAGGAGTTTAACCGAATTCATCCGTTTTATGAAAACCTGAAGCAGAAGAGGTTTACCACCACCAAGTGTAAGAAATGCGGTAGTGTGCCCTTCCCGCCCCGGGTCGTCTGCCCCAAGTGTAATTCGGAGGATTTAGAGTGGGTGGACCTGCCCACTCAGGGGAAGGTGCTTACGTTTACCGAAGAGGTAGCGGGAGTCCCTCTTGGCTTTGAGTCTCCTCTGATTCACGCCCGAATTGACCTGGGCGAGGGACGCACGCTTATCTCCCGCGTCATTCACTGTAAGGAGGGGCAGCTTAAAGAAGGTGATACCGTCAAGCTGGCTGTCTTTGATGTACCTCCTATGATAATAGAGAAAAAAGGTGAGATGACGGAGGCAAAGAGGGTATTTTTTGCATTTGAGCCGGTAAAGTAGTAAAATAGGACAAATTAGGTTTCCGGAGACAGCAGGTGCCGAGAGGCTTAATTGCCTGCCGAGGAAAAGGACTTGGATGGTGAGTCCTTGTGCGGCAGGCGCGCAAGGACTTATTTTTATGGGGGTGATGAGAGATGGCTAAGGAGAAGAAGGCCAAGGCTATTGATGACCTGGAGCAACTTTTCTCGCGGTGCAGCATTGGCATTCTAACTGATTATCGGGGACTAAAAGCCCTTGAGATGACCGCGCTGCGCCGCCGGCTGAGGGAAGCGGGCGTTGACTATAAGGTGGTGAAGAATACCCTGGCCCGGATTGCCGCCCAGAGGGCGGGGAGGGAGGAGCTGGTCGGTGTCTTTGACGGCCCGGTGGCAATTGCCTTCGGCCACGGTGATATAATCCTGCCGGCTAGGGCCCTGGCTGACTATATTCAAAGCACCAAGTCAGCGATGAGCATAAAGGGTGGCTTTTTGCCGGAAAGGGTGCTCACCTCGGCGGAGGTAGCTACCCTTTCCACCTTGCCCTCAGCCAAGGTATTGATTTCCATGGTTGTGGGTGAGGTGCAGAGGCCCATCGCGGCACTGCTCGGCTATCTTAATGCCCCGATGCAGGGGGTTATCGGGGCACTTCAAGCAAGGATTCAAAAATTGGAGGGAGAATAAGATGACAGAGGAAGAAGCAAAACAAGAGGCGGAAGCGAAACAAGAGGCGGAAGCAAAGCAAGAAGCGGAAGTAGAAGTTAAGCAGGAGCCTGAAGCTGCGGCAGAAGCAAAGAAACCCGAGGCTGCAGAAGTAAAGAAGCCTGAGGCTAAGGCAAAGGCGAAGAAGCCCAGCGCCAAGTCAGAGGCCAAGTCAGAGGCAAAGAGGTCTGCCGCCATTGATGAGATACTGACGACAATAAAGGGCATGACGGTGCTTGAGCTGTCAGAGCTGGTCAAGGCACTGCAGGATGAGTTTGGCGTTAGTGCCCCGGCGGCAATGGTGGCCGCCCCGGCAGCCCAGACCGCGGCCGCGGCTCCAGCCGCGGAAGAGAAAACGGAGTTCACCGTTGTTCTCAAGGAGGTAGGGGCGAATAAGATCAGCGTCATCAGGGCGGTGCGGGAGCTGACTACCCTGGGGCTGAAAGAGGCGAAGGACTTCGTGGAGAGCGCGCCGCAGACGGTAAAGGAAGGGGTCAACAAGGATGAGGCGGCAGCGGCAAAGCAGAAGCTGGAGGCCGCGGGGGCTACCGTCGAGATTAAATAAGCGCGGATATTCCAAACTTTAGCCTGGCGTACAAAAATTCTCTATAATAACTCCAGAGCGAGGACTCTGCCCCTTTGCCTGCTCGGGAAGGGCATTTTTTTATAAATGAGCATTAATACAAGCAGCGGCTCAAATAACCGGTGGCATGTGCTTGCCCTGGCGGCACTGACCTTTGCCTTTGTTGTTGCCCTGCCCCAGATTTGCATGTCCGTCCTTTTCAAGGAGATATCAGCGGACCTTGGTTTGAATCTGGTGGAGATAGGCGTGATCTGGGGCACACCTCCCCTGGCGGCTATTTTTATCGTCCTCCTCGGTGGCTTGCTGGCTGACCGCTATGGGGCAAGGCGCACCATGGGCGTTGCCTGCCTCCTGGCGGGGGTAGCTGGTGCCCTGAGGGGTATCTCCGGGGACTTCATCAGCCTGATGTTCATCACCTTTTTGTTTGGCCTCGCAATCTGGATTATACCAGCCAGTGTCTTCAAGACCACGGCCACCTGGTTCTCCGGCAAGCAGCTTTTGTTGGCCAATGCCGTCGTGTCCGCCGGCATGGGGTTTGGCTATACCTTAGGGGCAATGATTAGCGCCACCATCCTCTCACCGTTGCTTGGCGGCTGGAGGGACGTGTTGTTCCTGTGTGGTGGCATATCAATCATCGTTGGCCTGTTGTGGCTTTTTGCAGTGAGGGAGCCGGCCCGGCTTGGCTCCACCGGTTCCGGGGGTAGCGTCCCCCTGCGCCAGGCGATATCGCATGTCTTCCCCATCAAAGCTATCTGGCTTCTTGGTTTGACTCTCTTAGGTTATATCGGCTGTACTCAGGGGGTGATTGGTTACATGCCTACCTACCTGCGGGATATCGGCTGGACGGTAGCCGGTGCTGACGGCACCGTAGCCGCTTTTAACGGGGTCAGTACCCTGGGAGTTATCCCGCTGGCTTTGTTATCCGAGAGGCTTGGTCTGAGGAAGGTGGTCCTCTTCCCCATACTGTTCGTTACCATTGTTGGGGTAGCCTTGCTGCCGATAGTTGGTAACGCTGCGGTGTGGGTCCTGATGATAATGGTGGGCGTTTCTCGTGACGGGTTTATGGCAATCGCTCTCACGATGAGCACCGAGGCGGAGGGGGTTGGGGCAGTATATGCTGGAACCGCCGCAGGACTGGCACAAACTATGCTTAATGTCGGCTCTTTTAGTTCTCCTCCTCTGGGCAACAGCCTGGCCAATATTAATCCCTGCTTTCCCTTCTTTCTCTGGGCGGCTTTCGGACTTCTGGCCTTAGTGGCTTTTTATTTCGTCAGGGAAACGGGGTGGCGGCGGGGATAACTGCCTTTTTAGCTTATAATCATCCTTCTTGGCCGGTACTGGATGGCTTCCGCCAGGTGATGGGCTTTAATTATATCGGCATCCTCCAGGTCGGCGAGGGTGCGGCCTATCTTAAGGATGCGGTGGAAGGCGCGGGCGGAAAGATAAAGCTGTTTCATGGCCGCCTTAAGCAGGCCCTGGGCTGACTCCTCAACCTTGCAGAACTCCCTGACCTCGGTCGGTGTCATCTCGGCGTTACAGGCTAGCTTTGTCCCGTTAAAGCGCTCCCGCTGCAGATTGCGGGCGGCTTCAACCCTGGCTTGAACCTTATTTGATTCTTCCCCCAGTCTATCGTCCGCCAGCTTCTCGTAGTCAATGTGGGGCACCTCAACAAAGATGTCAACCCGGTCAATAAACGGCCCGCTGACCCGCTTCTGATAGCGGGCGACCAGGCCGTAGGAGCAGGTGCACTGCTTGAAGGGGTCGCCGTAATAGCCGCAGGGGCAGGGGTTCATTGCCCCCACCAGCATAAAATTTGCCGGGAAGGTTACGCTGCCCTGCGCCCGGCTGATGGTGATTACTCTGTCCTCCAGGGGCTGGCGCAGTACCTCAAGGACGGCATGCCCGAATTCGGGGAGCTCGTCAAGGAATAAGACACCGCGGTGGCTGAGGCTTATCTCACCCGGCTTGGGCCAGTGCCCGCCGCCCACCAGCCCGGCATTGGAGATGGTGTAGTGGGGGGAGCGAAATGGGCGCCGCCGGATGAGGGGGGTATCTGCCGGCAGTA
>Ga0315282_10006540_pt1 | contig 19460 bp, 8 predicted proteins | sample YL17G07_20_MG_FD_203693 | JGI IMG/M metagenome (GOLD analysis project Ga0315282, IMG submission 203693) | Sediment microbial communities from Yellowstone Lake, YNP, Wyoming, USA - YL17G07_20 | ecosystem: Environmental > Aquatic > Freshwater > Lake > Sediment | place: USA: Wyoming | collected... | reverse complement strand
CACCGGCAGGCTGATGACCGCGTCGCACACCTCGGTCAGCGCGCGGGCCATCAGGCTGGCCGCCGAGCCGTAAGCGGTCAATTCGGTTTCGTAACCCAGGGCGTCGTTGCCCAGGCAGCGAATGCGGCCCGGGCCGGTGGCCAGGCGGAAGCCCGCGCTTTCCAGGTCCGCATTCAGCCGGTCCCAGATGACGATGTTTTTTGCGGGGATGCCGGCCTGTTGCAGGCGCTCGCAGACGGCCTCCACCAGCGGGACGGAAGTGGAGTTGCCGCGGCCGGCCAGGCAGTTGACCTTCAGCCCCACCACCTCGCCGGGCCGTGCCAGCCGCTTCCAGGCTTCCGGGGGCGAGTCGGTGGCAAAATAGGACTGCAGCGACCGGTCCAGCAGCTTGAGCAGGCGGCCGGAATCCAGGGCCGCGCCCGCCCCGCGCAGGTCCGCGTCGCGGGCAATCACCACCCTGGATTTCGCCTGGCCGCCGGCTTGAGCGGCATTGGCATCCCGGACGCTGCCGCGCGCCAGCGCCGCCCCGGCCAGGCACCTGTGCAGAAATCCCCGCCGGCTGGCTATGGCGTGGCCCATTCCCTCTTTTATACCACCAGGAGGCCTTCACCAGGCGAAGATTCGCTCGCAGCAGAGAACACTTGACACGGTGTGTATATAATCTATAATTAATTCTAGCTTCCTGATATGGCCCTGAGCATCAAGAGCCCCGCCGTGGATCGTCTGGCCAGAGAATTGGCCCGGCGCACCGGGGAAAGTCTAACCGATGCCATCCTGAACGCATTACGGGAGAGATTGGAACGTGAGAAGTTGCGCAGCCGCCCCTTGCGGGTGAGCGAGGAGATGCGCGCCATGCGAGAGCGGCTTGCCCGTTTACCCGTTCTGGACCAGCGGCCGCCGGACGAGATCCTCGGTTACGATGAGCACGGGTTGCCGCATTGATGGTCCCCAATGGTCATTGATACGTCCGCTCTTGTCGCGATCCTGCTGGGCGAGCCGGATTCCCCGAAATACGAAGAGGCTGTTGACAAGGACCCCACCCTGCTAATTTCGGCCGCGTCGGTGCTGGAAGTTTCCATCGTTCTGCTCAGCCGATTCGGAGAAACCGGCGAACGAGAGCTTGACTTTCTTCTCCACCGTGCACCGTTCCAGGTTGAGGATGTAACGGCGGAGCAGGTGGAACTGGCCCGGCATGCGTTCCGGACATACGGCAGGGGACGGCATGCTGCCGGACTGAATTTCGGCGACTGCTTCTCGTACGCGCTGTCCAAGATGTCCGGCCAACCGTTGCTCTTCAAGGGGCAAGACTTCGCCAAGACCGACATTCGGAGCGCTCTGCCTTAGTCGCGGGCCGGTCATTGATTGGGGCGGCCGCGCAGCGCAATTGTCCGCCCAGGTCCGCAGGATCAGCGGACAAAACCTTCTTTTTGCTTGACCGCGTCGCCAAAACACTTATATTCACGGAAGCGAATCGCGGGAGAAACTAAAGAGGAGGATTGTATGCTTTTTTGCAAGGGTCTTGGTGGGTACTGCCCTGGTTTGATACTCGTCATCCTGGTCCTGGTGGCGGTGCTGGCGGCGGCGCCGGCGTTGCCGGCGCAGGATGCGCGCGGCACCATCGTGGGCCGCGTGGCCGACACCTCGGGCGGCGTGATTCCCGGCGCTGGCATTCGTGCCACCAACACCGCCACTGGCGTCACCATGACGGCCAAGAGCAACGAGTCGGGCAACTTTGTGCTGCCCTACTTGCAGACGGGCACCTACTCGCTCACCATCGAAGCGACCGGCTTCAAGAAGTTCGTGAACGACGGGGTGCAGGTGCGCATCAACGACACGGTGGACGTCAACGTGCAACTCCAGGTGGGCAGCGTGGCGGAAACCGTGGAAGTGACGGCCGAGACGCCGCTGCTGGCCACTGCCGAAGCCTCGCTGGGCCAGGTGGTGGACGAGCGCCGCGTCACCGAGCTGCCGCTGTTCGCCGGCAATGCCATGGACCTGGTGCACCTGGCTCCCGGCACGGTGAACGGCACCGATATGCGGCTGCGCAAGGCGCCCTTCAACAACGCGCCGTCACAGTTCGCCACCGACGGCGGCACGCTTTACGGCAACGAGTTCACCATCGACGGCGTGTCAAACACCTATTCGGACGGCACGCAACCGCGCGTGGCGTTTTCGCCCCCACAGACCGCCATCGCTGAGTTCAAGATTCAGACTTCGATGTTCGACGCCAGCATTGGCCACACCATCGGCTCGGTGGTCAACGTGAGCACCAAGGGCGGCACCAACCAGTTTCACGGCGAGGCGCACGAATGGCTGCGCCACTCCGCACTCGACGCCCCTACGCTCTTCCAGAACCGCGCGGCCAAACCGGGCCAACGGGTCTTGCCCGTTTACCAGGACCACCGCTACGGCCTGTCGGGCGGCTCTCCGGTGATCATTCCTAAGGTATACAACGGCAAGAACAAGACCTTCTGGTTCTTTGCCTGGGAGGCGAACAAGTTCGGCGATCCGAACGTGGGGGGGTCGCAGATCTCGACGGTGCCGACCGAAGCCATGCGGCGCGGCGACCTGTCGGGATTGCTGGCGCTCGGCTCCACCTACCAGGTCTACGACCCGCTGACCACCAAGCTGGTCGGCGCGCGCTACCAGCGCGACCCGTTCGCGGGCAACATCATCCCCACCGCCCGGCTGGACAAGGCGGGCCAGAATATCCTGAAGCTGTGGCCGCTGCCCAACCAGCCCGGGACGCGCGATTTTCAGAATAACTTTTTCATGGCGGGCAAGGCCATCGAAGATTACTGGACGACCATCGGGCGCATCGACCACGTCTTCAGCGAGAAGCACCGCGTCTTCCTGCGCCTGAACCGCGACTACTGGCAGGAAGACAAGAACCGCGTCTTCGGCAACGACGTCAACGGCATCATCCTGAACCGCATCAATCGCGCCGTGGCCTTTGACGACGTCTACGTGTTCACCCCGACCTTCCTGGTGAACTTCCGCTACGGAGCGACGGCGCAGGAGTTCCCGGAGCACCGTGTGAGCCGCGGGTACGACCTGGCATCCCTGGGCTTCTCGCAGGACTTACTGAAGCTGACGATCCCCGGCGTCTCCCCGCTTCCCCGCATCTCGGTCGGTAACCTCACGCAGTTGAGCTCCTGGGAGACGGGAGACGGCACCACTTCCTCGCTTACCCACTCGCTGGGCGCAACATTCACGCGGCCGCGCGGCAACCACAATTTCCGGTTTGGTCCCGAGTTGCGGGTGTATCGAGAGTTCCGCAACCGCTTTCAGACCGACGTCGTGCCGGACTTCAGTTTCGCCGCGACGTACACCAGACTGAACGACACGTCGTCCTCGCCGGCGTCGGGCGGCGAGCTGACCGCCCTGCTGACCGGCATCCCCGGCGGCAGCATGACTCGCTCCGCCAGCTACGCCGAGCAGGACAAGTATTTCAGCCTTTGGCTGCAGGACGACTACAAGGTCACACGCAAGCTCACGCTGAACCTCGGTGTGCGTTACGAGTACGAATCGCCGATGACCGAGCGCTACAACCGCGCCGTGGTGCACTTCGCGGCCGACGTGGCCAGCCCGATTGAAGCCACGGTGAAGACGGCTTATGCCCTGAACCCGATTCCGGAAGTTCCGGCCAGCCAGTTCAAGGTAAAGGGCGGACTGACCTTTGCCAATGTCAGCCCCAACCCGCGCACATATTGGGGCGGGCAGAACTTCAAGCTGGCGCCGCGCCTCGGTTTGGCCTGGCAGGCGCCTCGGAAAACGGTGATTCGCGCCGGCTACGGGATTTTCTACGCCTCGATCGGCGTGAATTACACCAACACCATTCAGGACGGCTTCACCCGCTCGACTCCGATTCAGGCGTCGCCAGACAATGGCCAGACTTACGCGGCCTTCACGGCCAACCCCTTCCCCACCGGCCTGTATCCGCCGCTGGGTGCCCAGGGCGGCCTCTCGACCAACCTGGGCCAGACCGTCAATTTCTTCCCCATGGAACGTAAGCAGCCGTACGCGCAGCGCTGGTCGTTCGGCATCCAGCATGAGTTGCCGGCCCGTTACCTGGTGGAAGCATCCTACGTGGGCAACCGCACCACCCGGACGGGAATCACCCGCAACGTCAACTACGTCCCGGCGCAGTACTACAGCACCCTGCCTACGCGGGACCAGAAAACCATCGATTCCCTGGGGGCCACCTTCCCCGATCCGTTCCGAGGCACCGACCCGATTTACACCGGCACGACGCGCAGCCGCAACGGCCTGCTGCTGCCCTATCCGCAGTTCAGCAGCGTCAACATCAATTACGACCCGGCTGGCTTCTCCTGGTATCACTCGCTGCAGGTGCGCGGCGAGAAGCGCTGGTCGCGCGGCTACACCATGCAGTGGGGCTACACCTGGTCGAAGAACATGGAGGCAGCCACGTTCCTCAATGCGCAGGATCCCATGCCCTACCGGTCGCTCGCGTCGCTCGACCGCACGCACCGTGTGGTCTGGAGCGGGCAGTGGGAGTTGCCCTTCGGGCGTAAGCGCGCGGTGGGCGCCAACTGGCATCCGGCTCTGAACTTCATCGCCGGCGGCTGGCAGCTCAACGGCATGATGCAGAAGCAAAGCGGCCAGCCCATCGATTTCGGCAACGTGATTTACCTCTCCGGCAACGTGGCGCTGCCTGCCGACCAGCGCAACGTGGACCACTGGTTCAACACCGACGCGTTCAACCGCAACAGCGCGCAGCAACTGGCCAGCAACATTCGCACGACGCCGCTACGCTTCAGCGGCGTTCGGATGGACCCGCAGTCGCGCTGGGATGCCTCGGCCATCAAGAACTTCAAGGTGACCGAGCGCATGACCACGCAGTTCCGGGCCGAGTGCTATAACGTCACCAACCATCCGGTGCTGCGTGGCCCGACCACGGGGCCCACCAGCGGCACCTTCGGACAGATCACTGCCCAGGAGCCGCCGCGCTCCTGGCAGCTCGCGCTGAAACTGACGTTCTGAGCAAAAGGCTACAGGCTGCAGGCTACAGGCTACAGGGGTGAGTGGGAGCTGCGAAAAGGCCTCCGAGCCCTTGGGGCCTGTGGCCTGTGGCGCCTGTCGCCTACCGCCTTCCAACCGCTGTCCCCCAGAACTGAATGCTGCCCGAGGGCGAGTGGTTCGATTACTGGACCGGGGAACGGCACGCGGGCAGGCAGCGCGTGACAATCCAGGTTCCGCTCGAGCGCATTCCGCTGTTCGTCAAGGCGGGCACGTTGCTGCCGCTGGCCGAACCCACGCTGCATACCGCGACCCCAGGAGCTGGCGCATCACCGCGCTGGCTTATGGCGGCGGAACCGCCGCCGGAACCTTGTTCGAAGACGACGGCGCCCTGGACCCCGGTCTGACCGAAGTGCGCCTGAGGTGGGACGGCGCCGGCAGCTTCGGCTCGGTCGAGCGCTTGGGCGCGGGGCGGGGGCTGCGCTACGAAATCATCGCCTGGAAGCGCATCGAGTGACCAGGCGCTGGTGGCTGCTGCCGCGAGCGCATTTTTGCGCTTTGGCGACGGACTACCTGTCGGGAACGTCCTACCGAACCGCAATGGTCGCGACGTTACTGCGGAAGCCGCCCTGGGAGAGAACAACCGCCACGGCATCGCCCGGAGTGATGCCCGCGGGCACCTGCACGTTTACCTGGTAAACACCCACAAAACCCGGCGCCAGCCCTGCAAAACTCACGGTCGCTGGCAGGCCGTCGATGGTGGCTGTCACCGGCGTTTTCACCATGGCCAACGGGCTGGCTGGCGCCGGCTCACCCGAGGCCACCGCCGGTTCGGTGGCCCCCAGGCCGGTGCAGAAAATCGAAACGATGCTGCCCGTTTGCGCCGGCTCGCTGGGAATGTTGGGTGTCGCTGGCATCGCCAAGCGGTCGGTGTTGGCAATCAAGATCGCGCCCTGGTTGCCAAACGCCCCACCCAGGGTGAAGAGGCCGGGGCGGTTTTCGGCGGTCTGCAGTGGCTCGGGCGCGCTGGGCACGCCGCGGGTCTCCACCAACACTTGCAGTTGCCGATCCGGACTCAGCTCAAACGGCACCTGGGCATTCACCTGTCCGGGGCCTACATAGAACAGCGGCGCTTCAATGCCGCCGATCAGCACTCGCACCCCGTCCATCGAACGTGGCAACGGCAGGCTGGCGGCGGACCTGTCGGCCGCCGCCAAATTCCGCCCAAACAAGGCCACGATGCTGCCCGGCGCCAGTGGGCCGCGCTCGAACCCGGCGCCCAGCACCACACCCCCTTGGCTCAGTATGTTCGCTTGCGGGTTGGGTGTAGTGCCTACCTGTGCCGTGGCCATGGCTTGCCCCTCCAGGCCGCGCCAGGAGCCTCGGGCCGTTACCACCCCCTGCGGACTGACGCTGTTGGGGCGCCAGGCGCCCAGGTATTGGCCATTCTTCAAATCCGTCAGCGTCAGCGCGGGATCGCCGCTGGAAAACGACAGCACTACGGTCCCGCCGGTGGCGGGGTTGCCGCAGTCGTCCCGCGCGTTCACTTGTGCCACGGTGGGCCACCCGACGGCGGCATTGAAGCTGCTGAAGACGCTGGCGAACTGCAGAAGCAGCTTGGACGCAGTGCAGGTCGAGCCCCCATCGAGCGGGCGGACGTCTTGTGGGGAAAGCGCCGTTGCCATCGCCGTGCCCGGTGGCAATACCAGCAACAGCAGATTCACAGGGTGCAGGCTGCCATCATTCTTCATCAGCACGGTCAAGCCGGCACGGTACACGCCGGCCGTCAGCGACCCCAGGTCTGGCTGCACCACGATGCGCCCGGCGTTGTCGCGGGCGGTGATGCCTGACTCTGGCACGCGGCGCACCCATTGCCCGCCAATGGGCTGGCTGAGGAACTCCACCGGCTCCGATTCGGTGGTGGCCACGCCCACCTGCTGGGAGCCGGGCGAGGAGCCGCCCGCCGCTGCCACAAAGATCAACCCCGTCGGGCGCACCACGGCGCCCAGCTTGGCGCCGCGCGGCAGCACCTGCAAATCCACGCGCAGCACCTGAGGAGAGTTGTTGGCGGCCACCGCCGTCACGCGGATCAAGCCCACGTAGAAGCCGGCCGCCAGCCCCGTTGGATCCACCGAGACATTCACCAGCGGTATCTGGGTGGCCCCGGAATCGCTGCGCCCGCTGTCCGGGGAAACACGCAGCCAGGATTCCGCGGCCCGCGCCGTCCAGTCCAGAATGCCGCTACCGACGTTCAACACCCCGAAGCTCTGCGCTGGCTCCGCCCCGCCGCCTTCCACCGCCCGGAACAGCAGGTTGCCTTGGCTGAGCAGCAAGACTCCCGCAGGTTTGGAAACCAGCAGGTTCAGCTGTATGGTGGCGCTCTGGTTGTTCTCCGCCAGCACCAGGATGGTGCCGGAATAGGAGCCGGCCGCCAGCCGTGACGGGCTTACGTTCACCTGCATGCTGGCCGGCGTGCTGCCCGACTCCGGCGAGATCGCCAGCCAGTTCCCGCTGAGGGTCGCCGCCAGCGCCTTCCAGGTCAGCGCCCCGCCTCCCGCGTTCTCAATGCGCAGCGACTGGGGGGGCGGCGCCGTCCCTCCCGCCACCACCTGGAAGCTCAGGCTGGAAGGCTGAATCGACAGGTTCGCCGGCTGCGCCGAGGAGACCGTCAACGTTACCGCAATCGTCACCAGCGAGGGCATCGCCGCGGGCACGGAAATCTCGATGGTCCCCTGGTAGGCGCCTGCCGCCAGGTTTGTGGCGTTCACGGAAACGGTGACCACCGCCGGCATTGGTCCGGCCTGCGGCGAGATGCTCAGCCAGGCGCCGCCGCGGCTGGTGAGCACCGCGGTCGTCTCCCAGCCCAGACCGACGGTGTTGCTGGTGAGCGTGAGTTGCTGGGTGCCGACGGTCGCAGACCCCGACATGGCCGTGAAACTCAAGCTCGTAGGGGAAGTGGAGAAGGTGGCGGGCTGAGCCAGCACCTTGCGGATGCGATTGTTTCCCGTGTCGGCGATGTAGAGGTTGCCGGCAGCGTCCAGGGCCGCCCTATTCGGTTGGTTCAAGGAAGCCGTGGTGGCCGGGCCGCCATCCCCAAAGAATTCAGCCCGGCCATTGCCCGCCACCGTGCTGATAATTCCCTGGGGATTGACCTTACGGATACGTTGGTTGCCCGTATCCGCGATGTAAAGATTGCCGGCTGCGTCCAGGGCCAGGCCATGCGGGGAATTCAAGGACGCGCTGGTGGCCGGACCTCCGTCCCCCAGAGAAGGGCCGCCGCCTGCCACCGCTACACCACGTCCGTCGACAGTTCCCTTCCAGATATTCTCGCCACGGCCGACGCACCTGTCAAACCAGTAGATATTCCCACCCGCGTCCACGGCCACAGCCACTGGGCACAACCCGGTGTCGATATCGATGACGGTTCCCTGCGGGCTGACTTTGATGATCGCCTGGGGCAGGGCCGCGTAGAGATTGCCGGTGGTGTCCACGGCCACGTCTTGGGGTCGTTCGGAGTATGACGAGTATTGGCCGAAATCCACCGTGTTGATGATCCCCTGCGGGTTGACTTTGCGGATGCGGTTGTTGGACTGATCGGCGATGTAAATATTACCGATCGCGTCAACAGCAACGGCCACGGGGTCATTAAGAGACGCGCTGATAGCCGGGCCGCCGTCCCCGGAATCCCCGACCCTGCCGTTGCCGGCCACTGTGCTGATGGTTCCCTGCGCATTGATCTTCCGGATGCGTTGGTTCTTGCTGTCGGCGATGTACAGGTTCCCGGCGCTGTCCAGCGCCACGCCCATCGGAGCATTGAACCCGGCAGCGGCGGCGGGGCCGCCGTCGCCGAAAAAGGTGGTGCGGCCGCTGCCGGCCAAGGTGCTGATGATCCCCCCGGAAGTGACCTTGCGCAGGCGTTGGTTGCCTTTGTCGGCAATGAAGACATTGCCGGCCGCGTCCACGGCCACACCCTCGGGAGAATACAAGGACGCGCTGGTGGCCGGGTCTCCATCGCCAAAGAAGCGTGCCTGGCCGTCGCCGGCCACGATGGTGACAGCTCCCGTTGCGCTGACTTTCAGAATGCGGTGGTTGCTCCGATCCGCAAAGTAGAGATTGCCGGCCGTGTCCACGGCGAGAGCCCAGGCATAAGAGCCAGTGCTCACGGTGCTGAGAGTCCCCTGCGGGGTGGCTTTCTGGATTTGGGTGAGAGAGGTTGCGGCGATGTAGAGGTTGCCGGCAGTGTCTACGGCCACGCCCTGGGCATATCCCACGTAGCCAACGATTCCTGCGCCGACCGCCGTAGTGATCGTCCCGCCGGGGCTCACCTTGCGGATACGCTGATTGCCCGTGTCCGCGATGTAGAGGTTGCCGACCGCATCGGCCGCCACCCCCCTGGGTCCGGAGAGAGCAGCGTTCGTGCCGGGGCCGCCGTCTCCGGAAAAAGTGGCCTGCCCGGTACCGGCGATGGTGCTGATGATTCCCTCGGGGCTGATTTTGCGGATGCGGTGGTTGTCCCGGTCGGCGATGTAGATGTTTCCAGACAGGTCCACGGCGACGCCCGCCGGATAGTTGAGGGAGGCGCTCGTCGCCGGGCCTCCGTCCCCGGAGTATCCTCCGATACTGATTCCGTTGCCGGCCACTACGACAAGAGCGCCATCCCGAGAAACCTTGGCCACGATGTGCCGGGTGGCGTCGCAAAGGTAGACATTGCCGCCTGCATCCACCGCAGCGCAGGTAACCTTGTCGAGAGGAGCATCCAGCGCCCGAACGGTGCGCGGAAAAACAAAATCGCTGCTGCCCGCCAAGGTAGTGATGACGTTCTGCGCGCAAGCGAACGGCGTGCCGAGGAGCAGCGTCCAGATCACGGCGGCCACCCCGTGTCCCCACATCCGATTCATGGCTACTGCCTCCTCGATTGCACGCCATTCTAGCATCTGACACCTGACACCTGCTCACTATCTGCTGCCTTCCCCCGGCTTTTCTTCAGGCGCTGGGGCGCGGGGCGGGGGCCGCGCTACGAAGTCATCGCCTGGAAGCGCATCGAGTGAAGTGCGGAATGCGGAGTATGCATTACACTCCGCACTCCGCATTCCGCACTGCTGTTGACTAGTTTGCGGGCCAAAGGAATGGGAGTAAACTCTGCCTCTGGATGGAGGTGGGGCCATGTCTTATCAGTTGTTGCCAACTGCACTGCGCGCCCTGGGGATGGCTTGCCTGTGCGCCCCGCTTTTGCTGGCTCAAACGAACCGCGGCGGCATCGCGGGGACGATCTTCGACCCCAGCGGTGCCGTTGTGCCCGGGGCCATCGTCAAGGTGACCAATATCGGCACCAACCGTACCGTCACGCTGACGGCCTCGGCCGAAGGCCGGTACTCGGCCGATCTGCTGGAGCCGGTGAACTACCGGATCACGGTGGAAGCGCCCGGTTTCCGGACGGCGGTGGTGGAACCGGTCAAAGTGGACACCTCCAGCATCCTCACCGCCAACGTCACGCTGCAGCCCCGCGGGGTGACGACGCAGATGACGGTCACCGCCGAAGCGGCGATCTTGAATGCCGAGAGCGGAACCGTCAGCCAAACCGTCAGTGAGCGCCAGATCACGGACATTCCGCTGGCCGAGCGCAGCGTGCTGAACCTGGTGCAGACGGTGCCCAACGTCAGCGGCGACGTGCTCTCGGAAACGCCGGATATCGGCACCGGAACCCTGTCGCCCGGCGCGGGTATCAGCGTGAACGGCGGGCGCCCCGGTTCGGGCGGCTTCCTGGCCGACGGGGCGAACAACACCGCGCCGAGCATCGGCCGGACCGTGGTCTCGTTTTCGCCCGACGTCGTTCAGGAGTTCACCGTGCAAAGCTCCGCGTTCTCGGCCGAATACGGCCAGACCGGCGGCGGCATCATCAACATCACCACCAAGTCCGGCACCAACCAGTTTCACGGCTCGCTTTACTTTTTCCAGCGGAATCCGAGTTTGAACGCGGCGCCCTACACCATGGCGACCACCAACCGGCCCTATTCCAACCGCAGGCAAACCCAGGTGGGCGCCACCATTGGCGGGCCGGTGCGGCTCCCGAAAATCTACAACGGCCGGGACAAGACGTTCTTCTTCTTCGCCTTCGAGCCGCAGCGCATCACCGACAGCACCTCGATTTTCGACCTGGTGCCCACCGAGGCCATGCGGCGCGGGGACTTCAGCAACATGGTGCCGGTGGCCGGCGGCTATACGACCGCCGACATTGCCAGGCAGTTCAACGTCCCCGTCACCGGCGACGGCACGATCTACCAGATTTTCAGCCTGGAGGGAAACCAGCTCAAGCGCCTCCCCACTCCGCCGTCCGGCTCCACATTCCAGCCCTTCGCCGGCAACATCATTCCCCAACAGTGGATGGACCCGACGGCGTTGAAGTTGTTGCCGTATCTGCCCCAGGCCGGGCCGTACTTCATCAATCAAAACGGGACGTTGAGCAACTGGGCCGGACAGCGGACTGTGAGGAGCGCGGACAACCGGTTTACGGCGCGGGTCGATGAGAACCTCACCGCGTCGAACCGCATGAGCTTCCGCCTGACGCACGTGCCCATCAACGGCTATCGCGGCGGCGCCAACTTCAGCGTCGGCTCCAGTGAGATGAACGCCCTGATCAGCGACTTGAGCACTTCCAACCAGTTGTTGCTCAGCGACACGCACATCCTGTCGCCGAGGATGATGAACGACCTGCGCATCAACTACACGCGCGGCAACTTCTCGCGCGTGAATCCGCCCGAGTGGCAGAACCGCAACCTGGCCACCGAACTGGGGCTGCCGAGCATCACCAAGGCCGGCCTGCCGTACTTCTACTTCGGCCAGTCCTGGGCGTATATCGGCCAGCAGAACATTACCGCGCTGGCCGACGAGGTGGACGAAACGTTCAACCTGGGAGATACCGTCAGCCGGACGCGCGGCAACATGACGCTGAAGTTTGGCGCGGACCTCCGCCACTCCCGCATGAAGACGATGCCGTACGGCTTGGCGGCCGGCGGGAGCACGTTCGCGAGTTTCCTGCTGGGCGCCATCGAGCAAGCGCAGTTCCGCAACTCCATCATTCCTTATTACTATCGTTGGGCCACCGGGGCGGGTTTCTTCCAGGACGACTGGAAGGTGCGTCCAAACCTGACGCTGAACCTCGGCATGCGCTACTCGCTGGACGTGCCACGCTGGGAGAAGTTCAATCGCCAGGGCGTGTTCCAGCCGGACCTGGCGCAGACGGTAACGCTGCCAACTCCCGTCAGGCTGGCCACCGGCCAGACGGTCACCACCGCGCTCGTCCCGCCGTTTGCCTTTAGCGGAAAGGGAGGGCGGTCGCGCTACCTGATGCCCATCGACTGGCACGCCTGGGAGCCGCGCTTCGGCTTCGCCTGGGTGCCGGCCTGGGACCGGCTCCACAAGCGCCTCGTGGTCCGTGGCGGCTACGGCATTTCTCACTCGCCCCTGACCGGCCAGGGCGGCAATCCCAACCCCGATTTCTCGGGGCCCGTACAGGCCTTCACCTTCCTGAATAACAACGGACAGGCCAACCCGAACTACGCCATGCGGCTGTCCAGCAATCCCCCGGTCCTGGTGGGGCTCACCCCCGATCAAGTGATCAAGATTCCCGACGACGGCCTGGTGACCACTAACAGCCTGGCGATGTCCGGTTTCGTGGTTTCGCCAAACAACACGGTTCCGTACATTCAGAACTGGAATCTGACGCTGGCCTGGCAACTGGGCCACAAGATGACGCTGGAGACGGCCTACGTCGGCAGCAAAGGCACCCACCTGTTCAGCCCGCCGCTCAATCTCAACGTATGGCCGTCCGCGCTGAGCGACGCCTACATCAACGCGGGCCTGGACCCGTCCACGACCGTCAGCGACCCGCTGGGCCGGAGAAACCAGAGCAACGCGGTGATCGCGGTGCCGAACGGCAGCCTGGGCGCCAAGTACCTGGGCTTCAACAACCTGATGAGCTATCTCGACAGCTCTTCGAACAGCATCCGCCACGCTGGGTACGCGTACCTGGTGCGCCGCATGGACCGGGGGCTGTACTTCACGGCGACGTACACTTACGCGAAGTCGATTGACGATGCCTCCGACGCCGGCGCCAGCTACAATTTCACCGGACGCGCCGACGGGCAGTCGAGGTTCGGCGCGCCCCGCAAGCTGGATCGTGCGGTTTCTTTCTTTGACATCCGGCACCAGATTGCGGGGACGCTGCTTTGGGATCTGCCCATCGGTCCCCGAGGCAAGATTTGGAGCAACCCGCCGAGGTTGCTTCGCCAGGTGATCGGCGGATGGACGCTCAGCGGCACGCCGCGGCTGACAGGCTCTTACCCCTTCCAGTCGTACATCGGGGACAACAACTCGCTGGATCAGGGAGCCAGTTCCGGCGCTATTCGGAACAACGTGGTTCCCGGCGTCCCGCTTTTGAACCCGCTGTATGACCCGAAGTGTCCGATCGGCCCGACTTGCCAGCCCTACGTGAATCCGGCGGCTTTCATGCGGCCGCCGCGCGGCGAGCTCGGCAACGGCCCGCGAACTTACGACGGCATCCGGGGACCGATGAAGAAGTACCTGGACCTCTCCGTCCAAAAAAACTTCTACCCGTTCGGACGCGAGGGCTCGAAGCGCCTGCAGTTTCGCATCGACGCGGTCAACGTCTTCAACCACCCCAACCACGTCTTCAGTTCCAACGTGCAGGGAGAATCCACCCGCGGGTCCAAGAACCCGAGCTCGGCAACCATCACGGCGGCCGAGTACAACCTGTGGGCTGCTTATAACAACAAGCCGCTCCAGAGCACGACGGCCGGCAATGCGCTTTACGTGCAGATTCAGAACATCGTGATTCAGAACCGGCTGCCCGGCGGCAGCAATCTGCCGGCCGGCTTCTTCTCCATCCCGGTGCCGCAGGGCTTCACCCAAATGAACCCCAACAGCTTTGATATCACGACCCTGACCGGCTACAAGCTGTATCGCCTGTGCCAGACCTGGGACACCCGCTTTGGCGCGTTGAACCAGAGCGGTGAGAAACCGCGGCTGATCCAGTTCTCGCTGAAGTTTTTCTTTTAGGAGGTTGTACCGCTGGCGTCCCGCCGGCAACCCTGAAGTCGGGCGCGCAGTCGAGGGCTGCCGGCGCACTGAACTGGGACGCAGATCCACGCAGCTCAGATCAGATCTGCGTGAATCTGCGTTTATCTGCGTCCCACTCCGGCTGAACTTAATGACTCCTGCATAAATTGGTCACCGCGCCGCAGGAGTGCGCGGAAAGGCGGGGACCCGGCACCCCGCAGGCGTGCGGTCGTTCGGGCCGGATGTTAACCGCCACCGGTAGCCAATTTATGCGGACCTCAGAGCCCGAGTCCCCCCGGCTCTTGCGACTTCGCTCGGCAGGCCTCGCTAGGGTGTTGTCACGGGCGGCGGCGCGGGGGTCTCGCCATCGGCATAGTCGTGAGTGAGGGTGGCGAAGGGATTCACGTCCGGGCCGACGCCGTGCGGCCGGTCCTCTCTGGCGGCGGCCAGCATCCGCGGATCGCGATAGTAGCGGGCCGCGATCATCAGCGACTGTTTCCTTTCCCAGGGAACCCGATCCAGCACGAAATCGATGGCGTTGCGAATCGATCCGCGGCCGGCAGGCAAAGGCTTTCCGCCCGGGGTGCGCGCAGCCGCCTTGGAGACATTGTCAAACAGGGCGGGGTCGCCCCGCCGAAGACAGAGTTCCGCTTGGGCCAGCAGGCCGGACAGGTAGCCTTCGGAGTAGTGTTGCGCGGCCGAGCCCCGCGCAACGGCGGTGTCCTCGCATCGCGTGCTGCGGCGCAGCTCCTCGGGAATGCCGCCGTCCGGGCGGATCATGGAGACGCCCTCTCCGCAGGCGTCCCAGATCAGGCCGTTCATGCGATCCAGCGCAAGCTGCCGCATCAGGCGGTATGCGGCGGCAGGCGGCTGCCCGTCCAGCAACAGATCCCGGCGGTCCAGGCAGTAGTCGGCGATATGCTGCCCGGCGTTGGTGATCATCGCGCCCCAGTTGTTCCCGCGCCGGCACTTGGTCATGAGCGAAGGGAAGATCACCGTGGCCAGCCAGTTCTGAAAGCGCCGCTTCTCCTCTTTCGGCCAGACGTCCTCGATAAGGTCCGCGGCGCGAATCCAGGTGGGCACGTGGCGGCCCATGGTCAAGGGACAATCGCCTGCCTCAAGCCCTGTGATTTTCTGGAGGTCGAGGATGGCGCTGCGCGCCTTCCGGGCATAAGACGGATCACCGGTGAGATGAAAGGTGAGGCTGTAGCTGTAAGCGATGGGCGCTCCGGCGGTGACATAAGCCGGAGTGCGCGACGCTTTGCACGCCACCGTGCCGCCGGCAGGTTGCGGCAGAGCGGCATCGGAGGCGTATTGAAGCGCCTGCCGGACGGCGGATCGGTATGGTTCGGCGCCTTGCGCGGCTTTGTCGCGGATCCGCGCCAGCTCTTCTGGTGTTGTCAGGTAGCCTCGAGAGCCGGCCGGTGCCATCGCTGTGCCGGCGAGAAAGGCCGCAAAAACGGCGATGGCGCGGCGAAGCCGAAGATAGAAGTGATTGCGCATCGCGGAAAAGCAGGCAATGCGGGGGCGATCCCATGTGGTCGCCCCCGCGGCGGACGTGGCGTCCCTATCTGCTGTTGAGGGGCGACCGAATCCCTGACCGGCGCCGGCCAGGACGGTCGCCCCTACGTGAGCTAGAACCGCAGCTTGGCGCCGAAGGTGATCGTTCGGGTCCCGCCGGCGCCGGTGATGACGCCAAAGGTGGCCGGGCTGGTAAGATCGGTGGCCGGATCGTTGAAGCTCGGGTGGTTGAACGGGCTGTTCGCCAAGGCGCGCAGTTCCACCTTCCAGCGTTCGGCAAGCGAAATACTCTTGGTGACCGTGATGGTCTGCGACCACTGGCTCGGGCCACGCAGCCAGGACCAGAGCGAAGGCTCCGGCGACACCTTGAAATTGTCGATGTGGATCCAGACGTCCCGGCTGAAGAATGGATTTATGGGCAACTTGGTCTTGGGATCGATGTTGTCGCCGAGGCGGTCCTTTATCCCTCCCGGCGTATTCGGATTGCCGATCGGAATTGGTGTTCCATTGGTATCGCTGACCGTCAGTGGGTTGCCGCTCTGGTAGTGCGTGGTGAAAGCTAGGGTCCATCCGCCCAGGACCGTGTCCAGTCCTCGCGACCAATTGCTTCCCCATGCTCGCCCTCGGCCGAAGGGCATTTGGTAGGTGAGGAAGACGTTGATCATGTTCGGAATATCGATGGCGCTCACCGTGCGGTTGTTGTGCCGCACATTCACAGAACTGGTCTGGACGTACTGCATTGACTTGGAATGGGTGTAATTGGCCACCAGTTGCAGTCCGTTGGAGAAGCGCTTCTGCACCCGCGTCTGGAGCGAGTGATACAGCACGCGGCCGTCGTTATTTCGCTGCATGGTGACCGTGCTCAATTGCGGATAGGTCTTTATCAGTTGCGTGGCCTTGACGGTCGATCCCTGTCCCAGCGTCGATACCGCCGGCAGAAGGCCGAGGAAGGGATTGGTCACATTGAGGGTGTTGCTGAGTTGATTGTCGGGCGTTTCGTTCAGGCTGAGATTCTCAAACAACCCGACGCTGTGCATGCCGACGTAGGCCACTTCCGCGAGCACCTGCGACCGAAACTGTTTCTGAACGCTGAGCTGCCACTGCTGTACGTAAGGCAGCACCCGGTTGGGATTGACGAACGTCACGGTACTGCCCAGGTCGGTAACCTTGCCGAGGGCTTTGCCGGTGGGCAGCACGTAGCCGTTTGGGAAGGGGTTGCTGAGGCTGACGCCAGCGATCGGCATCGTATCGCTGCCCGTCGAGCCGACGTATTGGGTGATGGCCCCGAAGGTGCCGTCCGTGGTTGGCGCGTTCACCTTGTTAATGTCGCTGTTGTAAAAGACCCCGTATCCGGCGCGCACCACGGTATTGTTGGCGAGCGAATACGCCATGCCGACGCGCGGCCCGAAGTTGTTCTTATCGACGATACCCTGCCGCCGGCCCACGCCACCGTCGTTGACGAATCGGACACCGCCGCGCAGCGGGCCAAGGCCCGGCACGGTGATCCCAAGGTCGAGGGTTGGGTCGAAACTATAGAGCAGCCGGTCGTATCTCTCGGTGGGGGGCGTCTCCATCTCATACCGCAGGCCCAGGTTTAAGGTGAGCTTGCGCGTCACCTTCCAATCGTCCTGGAAAAAGACGCCGGCATAGTGGACCTGCAAAGAGAGCGGCGAGGTGAAGCCGATGCCCCGGTTGCTCGCCGTGGTCGGCAGACCCATCAGCAAGGAGGCTTCGCCGGTGCCCGAAGTATTGCCGGTGGAGGACGTGTTCGGATTGGAACGCGTCAGCTTGTTGTTAAAGACGAATTGACCGTTCGAGTACGTGCCAGGGTTGTTCTCGTTCCAGCGCACCATACGGTAGTCCAGCCCAAAGCGCAGGGTATGACTGCCATGCGGCTTATTGAAATTGTTCATGAACGACCAGGTGTCGGTCACGCTCTCCCTGGGGCGGCTGCCGATGAAAGGCGCGTTGTCCTCGCTGATATCGAAGATCGGCCAGGCGGGTGCGACCTGGTGCGCCGCAATCGCGTCCGGCAGTTTGAGGTCGGCCGGATTCTGTTCGTCGCCCGGCATAAAGTTGTAGGTATAGATCCGGCTGTAGCCCAGGCGGAACGATCCGACCAGCGTAGGTTTGAACAAAACGGTATCATCCAGCGTGACAGTCCGGTGTCTGCGGCTGTCGGTGTTCAGGTTGGAGGTGCCGTTGGGCGGAACGCTGTAAGCGCCCGGGAAGTACGGGGGACTGGGCGCACCCAGGTATTGGGGAGCCGCCACGCGGCCAAACAGGCGCTGTTTGCTGCCCCAGGCCTGGTCGATACGGGTCTGCCAGCTGCTGGTTACCTGGTTGAACGGCATATCGGCGGTCCAGTTCGGTGTCTTGAGCTGGGTGCGATCGAGGTTCAGATTCGGATCCGGCAGCTTGCTCATCACGGCCAGACCGATGGGACTGAGCCGCTGCGTGGGGATGGTCGCGTTGGGAAACGCCGTGCGCGATTGGAATGTGCCGGCCGCATTGACCACGGTGCTCATCGGATCGTATATGACCAGCGGGGCGCCGGCCGAGGCCAGCGTCTTGGAGAAATCGCCCTGCCGCATGGCGGCCGTGGGTACGAAGGCCTGTCCTACCGCATGGTTGCCGTTCTTATCTTTTTCATAAGAAAAGAAGAAGAACGTCCGGTTGCGCCCATTGTATTTCGGCAGGCGGACAGGGCCGCCGACGGTCCCGCCGAACGAACGCATGTTCACCATGGGGTGCGGGATGCCGACGCGGTTGTTCTCCCACGCATTGGCATTTAAGGCCTTGGTCTGCGTGTAGTAGAAGCCGCTGCCGTGGATATCATTGGTTCCGGACTTTGTGGTGATGGAGATGGCTCCCCCGCTGGAACGGCCCAGGCTGGCGTCGAACATCGTCGTGACAATCTTGAACTCCTGCACCGCTTCGGTGGAGGGAATACCCACGGCCAGGCCCGATTGCCGCGGCGAGAGGGCCGGCGATCCGTCGATCGTTACGTCGTTGCCCTTCGTCGTGCCGTCGCCGCCGTTTACCGCGATGTCGTTCTGGCTGTTGCCCATCGTGCCGCCGAAGCTCAGCGACCCGCTGGCCAGCACGCCGGGCGCCATGTTGGCCAGATTCAGTACGGTGCTGATAAGCAACGCATCGTCCAGGTAAGTACGGTCGGCCACCTGGCCTAGATCTGCGCTGGCCATCTGCAGCATGGGACTTTCCGCCCGGACAGTCACCACTTCGCCGACCGCGCCTATCGTAAGCTCAAAGTTCAAGGTGATCCGATCGTTGACCTGGACGATCACCCCCTCGCGGACGACTTGCCGAAAGCCTTTCGCAGCGACCACCACCCTGTACCTGCCGGGCAGCACGAACGGAGCTACGTAGTTGCCCTCGGCGTTGGTCTCAACATTCATCGGAACGTTCGTATCCTGATTCGTGACGGTGACCTTCGCGCCGGGCACGACGGCGCCGGTAGGGTCGCTGACCCGCCCCAGGATGGTGCCGCGAAACTCCTGTGCGGACAGGGTCGCGGCACAAAGCATGGCGGTACACGCCAACACACCGAGCCACATTTTTGCAGGCATGAATCTCCTCCACCAACAGGAAGCTGTTCTCGGCGAGAGTCTAACACCGTGGGCGGAAATTGCACAACTGGGACAGTTACCCCACGGTTACGACCGGAGGCGCTACGCCACGGGTCGGCGCACAGGCCATCCGGCAGGCGATATCGGGCTGCAGGCCCATTCTCACCCTTCAGACTGCCAATGGTTGCAGGGGCCTGGCCCCGCCCGGCGGGCTGGCCGGCCCGCTGGCCCCGGCGCCCCGTCCCGGTTTTTGGCCCCAAAGCCGTCCTGTGACACTGTTTCATGCAGTTACAT